>WNGJ01001795.1_pt1 | contig 21320 bp, 18 predicted proteins | sample 5400611 | NCBI WGS metagenome assembly WNGJ01 (sample SAMN13153375, study PRJNA577476) | soil metagenome | isolation source: 40 cm soil or saprolite under Garry oak tree replicate 1 | place: USA:California | collected 2016-06-15
GTACGCCTTGACGCCTTCGGCCGGCGCATTGTTAAGAAACTCCGTGGGATTGGCGTAGATTTCCCGGTCTGCTGGCGAAAGTATATTGTCGATCACCTTGGTTGCGTAGAGCACTTCCAAGGCGTTCATTTTGTTCTGCGGCGTCCGCTCCCATTCATGCATTTCCATAACCTGCTCTGCCGCTAGGTCAAGCCTCTCTCGCGCAAACGGCGGATACTTAACGATGTCGGGAAACCTCTGCATCACAAGCGCTGCGAATTCTTCATCTGCCTGGCTCATAGTTCCTCTTCTCCGGTGCCCCCGCTGACGGGATGCTGCCACATCTTGATATGGTCGGTTGATCCGGGCGGGGGAATAAGGCATTGCGTGGAAATCCGGCGAGACTCGAATGCTGTCAGGTTAGGCTCGCCCTTTTTGGCCGCTGCTTCCTTACCCAGCTTCTCTTCCAAGTCTCTCCGCAACCTGTCCAGTGCCTTGAGTCTGTTCTGTTCTGCTGACTCTGACATATACTTGCTCATCGGTTTACCCCTTCCTCGAAAATGTTCGGTTTCCTTTGCGGTGCGTTTCCCTTCAGGTAGTTCTCCACTTCCTTTAGTGGCGCCGTGCGGAGAAATTCTTCCTCACTCGCTCCATGATAGCCAACCCTCCCGCCGTCCAGCGGTTTCAGGTTCGGAGAGTACAAGGTCATCGGTGGCGCTGCCGGTGGCGGTGGTTCCACCCATCTGCCGTCCAGCTTTGCCACGGCGCAAGCCGCTTCGATGTTGTTCATCGTCTGTTCGAGATTGTCCGGGTCAAATGACCATTGGTTGTCGATGTAGGTCTTGGCCGCTTCGTTGATGTTTCTTACAAGATCGTCGTGGCTGAGTCGCCTGTAATCCGGATGCCGCGAATCAATCCACGTCGAAATGATTGCCTTCTGGTCTGCTGTGCATAGCTCGTAGTAGTTTGTTTCGTCGCTCATTTTTCCCCCTCCTATTTCTTTTTGTCGTGGCTGTACTGGCTGGCTGGCCGCACCAAGCTCCCGGCCATGTCCGATTGTTCGCCTACGCTTTGATGGATGGTTACATCGTCGGTGTTCGGTGCAACCGTTTTGACGGGCTGGTTAACTCCGCCATGCCCCTCGTCGATATCCTTGCCGGCGAGAAGATCATTCTTGGCCGAGGGCTGATAGACTTCCGACACCTGCTCATAGCTTGCCGAGCCATCCAAGTCTCCCATCGGGTCACTGCCCGGCTTTGCTCCGTAAGTTGTGACGTAAGTTACTTTGTCGTTTGGCATGTTTTCTCCTCAATCGTTAGCGTTCAAATCTTTGCTGGCGTAGCCCGGCTGGTCACCATGCTCATAGTCGGGGAGTTTGTTTTTCTTCCCGTCCAGTGGCGCCCAGGTCTCCGCTGCTTCCAGCGCGGTATTGCGTTTCTGCATCAGCACATCATGGTTGCCCGCGTTCGCTATGTCATGAATTACGGGATCGCCATGATGCCGTACTGCCTCGACTACCGTGTGTTGCCTTTTGCTCATTTCGTTTACCTTCCTTTTTAGAATTCACTTCTCAACCAAACTCGAAAGGCCGTTTGTTGCTAGCTTCGCTCCCGCTCCAGGCGTTGCTGCTTGCCCGGCGAGTCCAGCATTGCCCAACAAACCTACAACGTCATCGAATTGTCCGTTGGCAAGCGCGTCTGCAATGCTGCCCTTAGTCGCCGCCGATAGGGTTCTCCATCCTGTGCTGCGGAAGGCTGCGCCAAGAGCCTTGGCCGCTGCCGCATAGCCAACTGCTCCTGATAGTCCGTTCCGCGCTAATCCCCCAGCGCCGGCGATAACCGTCTCCATCTTTGGGAGAGCGTTGACTTGGCCTGTCTTTCGCTGAATCGTTTGCTCTAGTACATCGTTGAGGGTGTTCCAGAAATGAAACTTCGCGTTGACCGCCGCAAGATCGGGGCTAGCCTGCCCGAGTTCCGAGCGAATCGAATTCGCCGCCTCTTTGCGAATCGCGGCCATGCTCGAATCGGAGAGCTGTGCTCCCTGATAACCTTTGGCTTCACTCACGGCAGTATCCAGAATGCGCCGCGCCTTCACAGCGTCTTGCAGCGAAATGTCCGGCCCCATCGCCTGCATCTGCTGAGATACCGCATCAATCGCGCTATCCACTTCTGGCCGCAAGCTCACGCCGTTGACTTGGAAACTTTTCTTTAGATTCTGTAAGCCGTCAATGACCGGCTGAGTGTTCATCTTGCCTTGCATGCCGGAAACCGTCTGCTCGATTTGCTGCCCCGCGGCTTCTGCCTTCCCCGCCGCCTTCTCCGCGAGTCCCTTCCGCGTCATAGCAATGGGAGCCTCTTCCATGAGTTTAGGCATGATCTGTGCCGTCTGGTATTTCGTTGGCTGCTTCGTCGGATTCAGGACTGCCTCATAGCTCTTTTGTGCGGATGATTTCAGCAAGTCTGCTGCCGCCTCGGGAACTCCCGTAGCCTTGATAATCTTCGGAGCGTTTGAATATGCCAATGCAGCCGCAATGTCCGTCGCTGCCCCGCTCACATCTCCGCTTTCATACCGCTGGGCAACGGAATTGATGAACGGCCCGGCAAGTGGAATGGCGCTCAATGCCTTGTCGGCCAGCCCGGAGAGATACAAATTCGCTCCCCGCATCGCGCTGCCATTCGAAAGTAAGTCTTTCGCGGCTGCTTGTTCATCGTTTCCTTTTTTCTGCAAGAATCCTGCCGGCGCCTCAATCAACCGATGATAGGCTAGCGTCGCCTTGCTGGGATTCATAGCCAGCGATACGTCCACCTGGTTCGGGTCATAGCCGTGAGCTGCCTGCCATGATCTTTCCGCCTGAACCTTCGCCAATAGCTGGGCTTTTTCCTGGTCTGTTGGCGGGTCTGCGAACGCATGATAGAGCCCGGCAACCATGCCGACTGTGTTGCGCTTGACTCCAGCCCATACACCCGTATCCTGTGCCGCTGCTTGGGAAGTTTGCGTAGAGGCTGCCTGCGGGGGTTGCACCGCTCCCGCCATCATTCTTAGCGAGCCCATGAAGGTATCCGGGTTGCTCAGGTCAAAACCTTTGACGTTGGAAACCGGCCCTCCGGGTATCGATTGTATATTCCCCGGTGCGGCATTCGGGTTTGTGGCCTGCTGGACGCTGGGCGGCTGCATCCCTGCTAATTTGATTTTGAGTTGCTGGAGTTGCTCAGGAGTAGCATCAGGCGGGATATGCACATAGTTCCCGTTAGGAAGTTGTACGTAAGTGTCAGGCATTTGCTTCTGTTCCTTCCTGTGCGGTTACGATCATGCTTTCACCTTCAAGCCCCCTTCTATCGTGCAAAACAACTGAAAATAATATTGTCGCTGTTCGTCCAGTTCGTTGCCGCAAAAGTCGTGCCGAAGTTAGTCAGCGTCGCGCTGGTTGTGGTGTTCGCCGTCTGTAGCACTAAGTCTGCCCGCGTCTGATTGCTGGCCCAACAGTTCCAGCCAGCCGTTGACGTGGGCAGGCCAATCACACCCGTACTGCCGGCCGTCCCCACCCCTACGTTCACGTTGCAGCTCGACGGCCCGTTGCAGGATGCGCCAATGGTCCCAGCATTGAATCCGGAGGTTATCGTTGGGTTGGCCTGCGCAATCAAGAGCTTGTTTGCCAAGCGCACTTGCTGGAAATTCGACGCGCCTAGCACGTACTCTGCAACGTTGCCCTGAGAGTCGCAAGGAACTGTCACGGACAGAAAATGGTCATTGATGCAGTTAGACGATCCGCCCACTACTTGCTGCAGGCCGTAAACGTGAACGGAGACGTTCGCTGCGCTCACGATATCGAGACAATGTGCCGTTGACGTTCCGCTGTTGTTGCAGGTTACTCCAAAAAAATCTACCGGCCCGCCCGTCGAAGCAACGGAAATGTCCGCTGTTGTGTTGTCGGTCTGGCTGCCGGAAATGTAAGTGTTATAAAACCGCACCGCCCGCGTATTGTTGATGGCAGTTACCGATATCGCACTCTGACCAGTCCCCGGAAAATCGGCCGATGTGTCGTAAAACGCCACTTCCGCCGTAACTGTGTTCAGGTTTACGACTAATGGCTTGCTGCCCGCCACTCCGTTCCCGTTAACCGTCAAGCCGTGAAAAGCAGCGCCGCAACACACTAAGCCGTGAACGAACGCGCCAATTCCTCCAAAATTCGCCACGGTGATGTTACGGAAGTCGCTGTCATCGAAAACAGCTTGAACGTTCAGCGCCCCGTTGACCAGGGTGGCGTTATTAGGATTGTAGAGTTGAAAATTTTCCGCCCGCACGTAACTTCCGTTTCCGGTTGGACTACTTTCTGTGCAGAGCAAACTATCTAGGTTGTTAGTTACCGCGCCGCCATGAATGACCATCGCGGAACTGCCGCCCGTACCCAATCCCATGATGGCACTCTGGCTGAACAGCTTCAGGGCACAACTTGATCCATTTGTAATTCCTACCACCGTCCAAGTCGCTGCTTGCGGCAGGAGTAGTGTTATTGGAATTTGCGCATGCGAGCCAACATCAATTTCAGACGTGATATTGAAATTTCCCATCCCTCGCGCATCTACCGTGCCGCCCCCGGCAGCGATTGCCGCAGCGATTGCTGCTTGCAGGCCAGCCGTCGAGAATGCGTAAGTCACGCCGTCAACGCGGATGACGTTATTAAGCTTCGCCGCCGTAGTCGCTCCGGTGAATGTGCATCCGCTTGCGCCTGTGCATGGAAGCGTCACAAAATTGAGAGGCATGGGGTTCAATCCCGATGCGCTATACGCGACGTAGTAATTCCCCGGTGCCGCAAAAAATCCCACGTTGCCGCGTCCGTCATCAGCGAATGGCTGAGTAATCGCCGTGGTCAGTGCTTGGTCGCTGTAAACCGTGGTGGTGGGAGCACAGCCGGATGCCGATGTCGGCGTCTGGATTGCCCCGCCCGTGGTGCTCGCGGAATTGTTTGCGTGGGTCAAGGAATACTGTAACTGCGTGCTACTCACGTTTGTTAAAACAAAAGTTCCGTTGAAATAAGTATCTGTCCCCGTAAAGTTCAATACCTGGATCGTTCGCCCGTTCACAAAGCCAGCCGTCAGGGGATTCGACGCCATCGTTAGAGTTGCGACGTTCGCTGTAACCGATGCCGCTGTGGTCGCGAGTCCTGCTCCTGGGCAGACCGTCGCTAGGCCGGAAACGGAAGTAACGCCGCCGGCGGGTAGTGGCTTAAGGAAGAACGTGTCATAGCGAACTTGGGCATAGGCTGGATCTTGAAACAGGAAAAGCGTTGCACAAATCGTTGCACAAAGGACACCCAGCCATACCAGAAAATGCCAGTGGGACCCGAAACTTGTACGACCTAACCGATTGATTCCGCATATGCCAGCGGTTGGGGGCGGGTTTGACACGGAAGAGGTCAGAGGTTCGAGTCCTCCCGGGCCTACCATTTTTCGTCCCGCTAAATTTTCTACCTGTGATTTCCTATCGGTGTTGTCGTTTTCTGTAGGCGTTCCAACCTTACGCTTTCCGTCCCGTAGCATTTTCGCCTTCGGAAGGGTTTTGACTTCCCCGGCCTTCGGACACATAGTTCCATTGCAGCGAGTACCAACTTGTGATTCCTACCTGTGATTCTTACATGTGAAACAGGTATAACGCGTCTGGAGAGGACGTTCGATACGATCTAAGTTGTTATCTTTCCGCACGGTGACAGCCTGGCGACTGACAGGCAACTCTATCCCAAGGGAAGGTTTGCCGACCAACCGCCCGGTTATCTCGCTGCTGTGATTCACCGTCCCTGGGGTGAACTGCCCGCCGATTTGTTGACGGGTGACTTGCTGTTCAGTACCGACAGCAGTTCCAGCGCGGACGATGGCGGCGGAACTTCACCCAGCAGCACAATTGCTTTCGCACTCACAGCTTTGCCGTAAAGCTTTCGGTTTGCCCTGTTGTCGGGTCGTAGCGTGGAGCCTTCAACCGACACGCCAGCAAAGAGTCCGCGAGCGCGTGAGTACGAAATTATGTCCGCACGTAGGAATGCATCCGTTGCGACAGTTTGTTCGCGTCCAACGATCCCTGCTGCCACCGACGCAGTAGCGCCGAGCTTCACTTTACTCTTGAGAATGCTGCTCGCGGCGCGTTGATTCATCAGGAGAAAAACGAAGTCCGTGGCTTGCCCGCCGGCCTGAAAACCAAAGCTGCCACCCCCCAGCGCGATCATTGACGGCGCCCCCCACGGCCCTTGAAAGTTGGTCCCTCCGCGGCAAGTCATCACTCCACGCCCGTAGCTTCCGCCAACTCCAACGGCGAACTTCAGGGTTGAAGGCACTACGATCACGCATTCTGCCTTCTGTAGCAACGACGCGGGAATCCCACTCCGCAGCTGCAGGACTTCCCTCACCACCGTGCCAGAATTTGCGACTCGGTCGTGCTCTTTGCTTTGCGCCGAGATTGTGGCCGCAGTAACCGCGATGCCCGACCCGCCATCATTCGTCACTCCGTAGAACGTTGCCGCCACGTGGTAGCTGCCGGCGGAACTTCCAGTCGTATAAAAGCCATTTGCCGATACCGAACCGCAGACCGGACTCGGAGTGCAGTCCCATGTCGCTATCGGAGTTAGATCTAGGCTCGTGCCATCACTCCAATAGCCCGTGGCTGTCATCTGCAGTGTGGTGGACGTCTTGATCGTATAACCTGCGTCTGTTTTGATCGCGTAACCTGCTGCCGTGACGCAGACGGCGCTGTCGCAAGGTCCTTTGCCCGTTACTATAACCCTGCTGGCGTGATCATGAAAGCAGTCGCTGCGATCCCCCCCCTTGCATCCGTTACCGTCACGGTGGCCTGCACGCCAGTTGTCCCTGTGGGCGTCCCATTGATCAAGCCACCTCCCAAACCAATGGACATCGACATGCCAGTTGGGAAGCCTCCAGTAAACCCATAGCTGTACGGTTGCATACCCCCCTTCGGTGTGACTTGGCACTGCACGCCGATGTTCTCCTTAACTTGAGAGATGCAAGGCGGGGCGTACACGCTGAGGGGATTCGACTCAATCCTCGAACCACCACCACTATTTTGGCCAAAGCAAGCCGCGGGGATCCATAGAAGCCAAAATAGCTTCAGCCGACGGGATTGACGCCATGTCATGGTGCACCTCCCAACCCTCCTGGAGCAGTCCAAACCGTCCGACTCGGGAAAGAAATCGCAAAGATTAGATCCGAGTCAGACTAAGTTCGCTCGGCGTGCGGGGGAACTGTCAAAAGCGACAGGATTGACGCCACGCTCATCGCCTTAGTTCGAGCAGCGCTCTTTTAACCCGAGGTCTTCTACCGCCCAACCCGTCTCTAAACGGTATGCGAAATTGGTAATTGGTGACTTCTTTTCGCAGATTCGCGTTGGTGACGTAGGGATTCAGGCTAGAAATCCTTGCCTGTCATTCTTGACAGGTTCTGCCAGTTTCATTCTCTGCCCTAATCCCCTGTGACTCCGCCGAGAGCGGATTGAATGTGGATTTCTGAGACTCAGATCGAAATTTCACCCGGCCCGCGCGATGGAAATCACCAAGTTCAGATCGCAACGCTTTGCCGCTTTCGGGCAAACGACGGTATATCTTCAGCGAACTCAGAACATGCTCTTGAGACTGGCAAGGAGTATCGCCGAAAAACGCTGGAGACTGCAGGAGGCACTTCGCGCAAGAGAGAATGATTTGCGGAAGTTACTGGCAAGCTCTCTAGATGCAATTGTTGTGACGAACGGCAAAATCACCAAACTCAGATCGCAACTCTTTGCCGCTTTCGGGCAAACGACGGTATATCTTCAGCGAACTCAGAACACGCTCTTGAGACTGGCAAGGAGTATCGCCGAAAAACGCTGGAGACTACAGGAGGCACTTCGCGCAAGCTCTCTAGATGCAATTGTTTTGACGAACGGCAAAATCACCAAATTCAGATCGCAACTCTTTGCCGCTTTGGGGCAAATGACGGTATATCTTCAGCGAACTCAGAACACGCTCTTGAGACTGGCAAGGAGTATTGCCGAAAAACGCCGGAGACTGCGGGAGGCACTTCGCGCAAGAGAGGATGATTTGCGGGAGTTACTGGCAAGCTCTCTAGATGCAATCGTTGTGACGAACGGTGACCGCCGTTTTGTCGCCGCAAATCCAAAGGCCTTGGACTTATTCGGAATCTCGGAAGCAAACATGAGGAAATTCACCATTGATGCTTTTGTTCCATGTGGTCAAATTCTAGATTTCGACGGAACCGGTCCGCCTTTCATAAGCAAAGAGGAGAGGAGCGGTAATTGCAGGATTAGGCGGCTGGACGGAAGTTTGCGAGTCGCAGAATATATTTTCGTCGCAAATTTTGTTCCCCTTCGGCATTTGTGCAGATTTCTTAACATTAAGACGCTTAGGTCAAATTTAACTGCAACATTCAACTCGAGGCCACGGCCAAATGATTCAAATAGGAGCCAGCTACACCAAAGGCGCAATTTCTAAGCCTCACTGCAACAAGGTGTTACCCGCCGCCCTGTGAGTAATTGTTGTCCGGTAATTCCTGCTTATCGGGCACCTCCCCAGTACGAGCTTGTCCGGTTTGCGCATCGACTTGGACCCGACGTGAGACTAGCAAATTTGACAGTTGAGAGTATCCATCAATCAGAAATACTGAGACGAAGGATTGCATCGCTCCAGGTACCTTTGATGTGGAGAATTTCTGACCTGCAGAGCATTGACAGATGGTGGCTCTACTGAGTAACGGCAACAAACCTAGAATGTACCGAACTTTACCCCTATATGTGATTTCGACGTAATGCAGAAGAGTGCATTTTTTGGAGGAGGACTCTTATGAGATTCAAGGTGATCGCATGTATGCTCGCCGTGGCTTTGCTGTCCGCAGTCGCGTACGGCGGCGATGATAACGAGAAAAAGAGGGAGAAATCCCGCAAGATGGCAGCCCAAACCCTGCAGGACTTGTACAAGAGGGAGGCCACAGCTCAGACGGCTGTCCAGAAGTCGGCAGGATATGCCGTTTTCAATAATATGGGGACGAACCTGTTGCTTTTGAGCACCGCGCGCGGCTCAGGAATCGCCGTCAACACCCAGAGCAAGCAAGAGACCTTCATGAAGATGATTTCCGCTGGCGCCGGTTTGGGCGTGGGAGTGAAGGACTATCGAGTGATCTTTGTGTTTGAAAACGATAAAGCCCTTGCGCAATTCCTCGACTCCGGATGGTCAGGTTCAGCGCAGACGGACGCCGCCGCCAAGGCCGGCAAGTCGGGCGCAGCTTACTCGGGAGCGGTTGAGGTTGCACCGGGTGTATGGGTCTACCAGATCACCAAGAATGGCCTGGCCCTCCAGTTAACCCTGCAGGGTACGAAGTACTACAAGGACGACGACCTTAATAAAAAGTAGCTATCCGGCACGATAGGTCGACTAGAATAAAAAGTAGCTATGGGTCATGGTAGGTTGACTAGCCCGCTTCGCGGCATCTCCGCTATGCGACTTGTTGCCCGCCGCGGCCTCCTTGCCGCGTTAGCTTGTTTGTTCCTCTCTCCCGCGTTCTCCAGTCCGGCCTTCGCTAGCTGCGAGTATGTGATCGCTGGCAAATCGTTTTGGATTCGTCTGATCGATCCGGTCGCTTCCTACAGTTCCAAACTCGGCACGACCGTACGCGCCGTCCTGATTCAGTCGCCGGAGTGTGATTCCCGTCCGGTCTTCCCGGCCGGCCTCGAGGTCCTCGGAACAATCTCCAAAATTCGCAAAGTCGGCCTCGGCTTCATCCACGATTCTGCGTACGTGGAAATCCAGTTCAATCATCTTTTTACCGCTGCTGGCCAGGCGCTTCCGTTCACCGCGGAAGTCGTGGAAGTGGACAACGCACGCGAAGCTGTGCGTCACGGCGTTTTCCGCGGTATTCGCGCTACCAACGCGCCGCAAGGCCGCATCACCAGCGGCCTGATTCACCTGCCCAGGTTCAATCCGTATACTGACGCGGGTCTGATTGTCTATCGCGCCGTCACGGTGCTTCCAGAACCCGAAATTTACCTGCCACCGGGCACTGACCTGCGCCTTCGCTTGAATCTGCCTCTTTACGTTGGCGATCAGCCGGAGCTACCCAGCGTTTCGTTTGCTATGGATGAACACGAACGCGGCGACGTGGAAATGCTTCTGCAAGGTCAATCAGACCGCACCACCACCCGAAGCGGTAAAGATTCGGACGTAGTTAACTTGCTTTTCGTCGGCTCTCAAGAACAGGTCGAGGACGCGTTTACGGCCGCAGGCTGGCGTACCGCCGATGCCAACTCCAAAAACGCTTTCTTCAAGGAGTTCGGGGCCTTTTTGACGTTTTCCAATTATCCCAACATGCCTGTCTCGCGCCAGTTGCTCTCCGGCCAGCTGCAGGACATGGCTTGGCAGAAGAGTTTCAATAGTTACGGCAAGCGTGAACATCTTCGTTTGTGGTCCCAGTCAAAAACGGTTCAGGGAGAACAAGCCTGGTTGAGTGCCTATACTCGTGAAGCTGGCGCGGCTCTTTCCGTGAAGTATCACAAGTTCATCCACCACATCGACCGCAACCTCGATGACGGCATCAACATGCTCGTGCGCGACCTTGCGCTGACGGGTTGTGTGGAATCCGTGCGCCAGCTCCCTCGCCCCAACTTGCCGCAGACCATGCTCAACTCCACCGGCGACGAAATGCGCACAGATGGCAACCTTACCGTCGTTCACTTGAAGAGTTGTGCCAGGCCCGTGATGCAGTACCCGCGGAATGCCCCCCTCATCCCCGTACGCCCGCGCAATCGCTTCGTGCGCTATCTCCGCACCCAAGTTCTCCTCTACAAGAGCGACGTCATTCGCGGAAATATCATTTACGGCGCATTCGACCTGTCACTTATGACCATTCGTTCCCTGCGCCACCGTCACTCTACTCAGAATGACGACAGCTGCGACGACTTGCCCATGTCCCCCGTCTCGCCAGATACGCTCTTCCCGCAACTCACATTCACCGAGCGGCCTGGTTTCCCAAGCCAAGTAACTCCGTACTAGGTGGGCAGGGCTTGAGCCCATGGGGGCTCCGGCGGAAGATCATAAGGCCAACAAAAGTCATGTAATTGAGATGCGATAAATCGCGTACCAGATTTAAGGGTCGGAGATCCCCTAGTCCCCTAGTCCGTCAACCCGATGGGTATTGCTGACGCTGGTTATTGACCACCGGGTAGGTAACGATAGAACGCGCTTATCGGACAAATGACGTACTAGCCTGGACGCCAGATGTCCGGTAACTCAGACTTTAGGTAAGCCACTGGTTCGACCAGTGAGACTCGAAGAGGTTTGACCGTTCCGGCATAACATCCTCCCCACGGCTTGGTGAGAACCATGGCCTCGTTGATCGGGTTCCTCAAGGGGAAGAGTGCCCTTGCCATGGCCCGTCTGTGCGGCAAAGAGCGGAACTTTACGGGCGAGCATTTCTGGTGGGTTTTGAACTGGAGCAAGTCCACCAGTACATCCGCGAACAACAAGACGCGGATGCCCACGGTGGCCAGTCTTAAAGTTGTGCACCAAGGCGCGCTTCAGCGCGACGCCTAAACTACTCGGTCAACCGCCTTTGAGGCGGCCCCACTCATCAAGCCACCCGCTCCGCGGGGGGGGTCTGACTCGATATCAGACTTAGCCGCTAACTCTCCTGGGCGAGAGCCTCGGGCATCGAGGCCTCAGTCTGGAGACACCGTCACCGCCCTGTGGCCCATGTCCACGGGTGTCGTCAGGCTTCTTTAATCCCAAATAGCCGCTCGTTCAGTTTGTCTGGCTCGACATCATTGGCCGATCCGCGGACCGCACCTGCGATGTCATCTCCGTGGTCTTGCGCCAGTCTACCTGTGCTTCATCCACTGAGCCTTCCATCCCGCTCAACGCCCGGTAGCTCACGACTCCACCGTCAATCCGGAACTTCGTTACTTCCAGCACTTGGTTTGACGTCAAGGCCAGCACGGTCACCCGCGCTGCTGGTTCGTTCCCTGTATCTCTTCCATTCAGCGCAGCGGCCACGAGCGTTCCTTTCGACTTCTCTTCCGCAACCGCTTGTTGTATGGCATTCGGCGGCCGCACGTCGGAGAAGCTACTCGGCCTCGTTGAAGAGGACGCGTAGGGTGGCCGGTCCGAATGGTCGAACCGTGCGGCCAGAGTCTTCGGAACCACTATGTCATCCATGAGCCGCAACTGCATCGGCTCTTCTCCCTTCAAAGTGGGACGTGGCCCGCGCGCGGGGAGCATCGCCACCTTCCATGGCCACAATGGTGGAATCATCCACTCCACCGCGTCGCGGGTAGCATGTCCGTTGCCCTTGATGTCCCCTTGTTTGTCTACTTTGTAGCCCTTCGCCGCAATGATTTTCGCCGGCAGCGGCAGATCGCCTGTCGGGAGGATCACTCTGTCGAAAGTAATCTTTAGATCTCCTTTCCCGAAGAAGTGCCCGGGCTCCTTGTCCGCCTCCAGGTGCCCCGCCAGCATGCTCCCCCGTGGAAACACGGTCCGGCCGAACTCTTGAAAGCTCTTCAGATGGCATAGCACCGGATCCCCCACCGCTGCCGTAGCCGAGGAGAATTTCGGTTCGTTCATCGTGCATTGCAATAGCGTACCGGCAGGAACCAGGAGTTCCTGTGCCCGGACGTGAGCTGCAAACACCAGTGACGCTGCGGCACTTACTAAACTAACGATGAGTCGCTTCATGGCTTCCTCCTATTCGTAGTTCTCTTTAACGGCCTGCGGAGTGAGCCGTCCCACCGCTGGGGAGTTCCTAATGCGCATGGGAACACACGGACATCCCCACGGTTGTCCGTTGGCAACCCTGCTTTTCCAAGAGAGTTGCGCTTCAAGAACAAATTTTCTTGGCTTTGAACTCTCGAAAAAGTTCTAGGACTCTCGGTCCTCAGACTCCATCTCGGTTCAGAGGTAAGAAACCCGCCGCGAACGGGCATCAAAAAGCAGCCTACCGCGCTTATCGGGAACGGGGGTAATGGTGCGGCAGATGTCCGGTTAGCCGACGATCCGGTCGGAAAGATGGGTAGACACTACGGCGTTCGATCACGAACTAGCCGGGCCCGCGTACGTAGACGGCTCCTAACGTGGTAACTGGCCTAAGAAGTGCTTCGTCTTCCGCGTCAGTTGGCTCAACCATCGAAGCTGGATCTCCGAACCGGTTCTCAGAAGCTGCAGCAACTCCGCCGGGTGCCTCGAGAAATCGATCTTGATTGCACCCCAGTCCGGCCGACGTCCGTCGGCGTCTGTGAATCGATACTCGCGGCCTAGCTCCCAGGAGCTCAAAAGCTGTCCAGACCGCTCTAATATCGCAGGATCTCCCGCGAGCGCGGCAACCGCTCGTCCGACAAATAGTGGGGATTCTGATTCCAGAAAGTTCTTGTCTTTCTTTGTGCCCTCACGCCAAGTCTCCTCGGTAACGCCGAACCGCTCCAGCATCGTTTCTGATCGCAGAAAACCGGGCGTTATCGCAACGGCTGAAACACCGTATGGGCGTAATTCCGCCGCCATGTTCAGAGCTAATCCTTTGAGGGCCAGCTTCACCGCCTGAGTTACTGGATTGCCTCCAGCGCTAAGGACGTCGTTCTCCGTGACCTCCACTATGAGACCGCTGCGGTTGCGAATCATATAGGGAGCCGCATGCTTGGCTGTGATGATGTGGGAGACGAGTGACTGCCGGAGGGCCGTCTCAGCGTTCTTGAGATCGGTCTTCCAAAATGAGCACCACTGCGCCATCAGTCGGTCTTCACCGGCGATGCTGTTCACGAGTATATCGAGGCGGCCACGCTCGCGAACCACGCGTCCGAAGACCTCCTCCACTTCTCTTTCCACGGTGTGATCGACGCGAAGCGCGATGGCGGAACCACCGACGGAACTGATCATCTCGGCTGTCTCGTCTACGGTTTCAGGCCGATTGTACGGAGAGCGGTTACCACGCACACTTCGTCCAGTGCAATAAACCGTAGCACCCGCCTCTCCGAGCGCTCGCGCAATGCCTCGCCCTGCGCCGCGCGTCGCGCCAGCTACGACCGCTACCAGGCCAGTGAGTGGTTTCCTTCCTGCGACTGGGCGCGTGCGCGACCTAGCAGCGTCTGGAGATTGCTTGGGCCGTCCCGCCATCGCCATACCTCCCGATGCGGATCATAGGCGAATAAATCGGTGCATATCAACTGGAGTATGGTCCGCGCGGAAAGGCCTCAGAAGAGTTGGACGAGAAGAACTGATTCGCCAGCATGGAACGAAGCCGGGCGCAACCTGCGATTCCTACCTGGGATCTCTACCTGTGAAACAGGCATAACGATTGTGGAGACGTCGTTCGATACGGTCTAAGTTGCTGTATTTTGCCTGCGTGGTAGGTTGAACCGGAAGAGGCTTTTGCCGCCGAACAGATCGGCGAGCGCTTTCTTGCCGCTGGTGGAATCGAAAACGTAGTTCTTTTCGACTTTGACCCAGGGCAGCTGGCGCCGCTCGGCCGCGACGGCATCGCGCTCGCGTGCGCGCGGAGGCCACCTCGAAGGCGCGGCCCTAAACTATGCGACCTCGCGACAAGCTGAAACCACCAACAAGAAAGGCTCGGGCAGTCACCCGCCCGAGCCCCCCACTACGCCACGACGAGCCAGCAAGCAAACAGTTACGGATGATATTCAATGAGCGTCGAGTAGTTGCCCCCGCCTTTCGCGGACGCCGTTTCGCCGACCGCCCACATGGCACCGCCGGGAATAGCTGCAATTGCTGCGAAGCCGGTGTCCGACCCCGTCCCGAGGCTCGGGCTCGAAACCAGAGACCACATGCCGTTCTTACCTTGCAGGACGAGCGGATCGTGATTGCCCGTCGAAGTATTGATGTCCCAACCGACTGCCCAGGTCGTGCCATCCGCCGCGGTCGCAGCGGCAAACAGGTCGTTTTCGCCCGTGCCCGCGTTAGGAGTTGTCTGTATGGATTCGGCACCCGGCGCTCCGGCAGCCACATAGCTCGTGTAAGGCGCCATGTCCGTCTCTTGCTCGCCCACCAGGGTCAGGGTCGAAGACGTCGCCGTGACACCGAGAGGGAGTACCGAAGCTGAGGCATCGGCGGGGCTGGAGACAACGCTCCAGCTTTTTCCGTTCCAGTGTTCGATAAGCGCTTGGTTGGGGACTCCGGCGCCAGCCTGTTGCCCGACGGCATAAACATCGTCGGTGGCGAGGGCCTTGACCGCATAGAGTTGATTGCCGCTCGATCCTGCGTCAACGGCACTAACGACCGACCAAGCCGGCCCATCCCAGTGCTCCGTGAGTGTGTGCCAGAGGCCGTTCGCATCTTGCTCGCCACCCACGGCCCACACATCGGAATCTGTGATCGCGCCCACCCCAAACAGAATATTCTGGAGCGCACCAGGGCTCGGGCTCGGAACAACCGACCAGACCGTGCCGTCGAAGTGCTCGATGAGCGTTTGCTGCACGAACCTGCCACTCACGTAATAACCCACCGCCCAGGCTTTTCCCGTCGTGGGCATGGATACGGCGTAAAGCGCGTTCTCCTGGACGCCGACATTTGGCAAGGGGTACGCCGTCCAGCGGGTCCCGTCAAAATGGTGTGTCAGCGTCGCCAGCACGTTCGAGGAAGACGGATAATACGCTCCCACGGCCCAGGCATCATTGAAAGAGGCTGCCGAAACGCCCGCGAGGACGTTGTCGAGCGGCCCGAAGCTGTAGCTCGGTACGACCGTCCAGCCGGTGCCGTTGCGCGACGCTGCGGCAGCTGGTTTTCCCGGCCCCTGTGCCGAAATCATGTCGGAGCTCGTTGGGAAGTTGAACGGCGGAGGCAGAGTTGGAATATCTGTCGAGCCGGTAATCGCAAAGAGCTTCGCCATCGGACTCGTGGAACAGCTGTTGACCAGGCAAGCGAGCCCAAAGGTCTGCTGCAGCGAAGCGAGCAGGGAGTAATGATCGTAGCTCGCGCTGTCCGTCACACCGCGTGGCCCGTGATTCGTGACGACGATCGTTGCGATCTGGCTGGTAGCCGTGTTGCCCTCATCGAAAGTGATGACGATGGCGTTGTTTCCCCTCTCCCACATCGAAGACGAAATGATCAGGCTGACAACACTGCCCACAAACCTGTCGCCTTGCGCGATCAGCCAGCTCTGCTGCACCGTCCCCGTGTTGTCTGAGTCCACGCACCAGGGTGGAGCGCCGTGCATGTCGTTGCACTCGTTCGGAACGATGTAGCTGAGATTCGGAACGGTAGCCGCCGCCAGGTCGGCTGACAATTGCGTGAACGGAAACATCTCTCCCAGCTCGGTCGGCGTCTGCAGGTTGGCGAAGTTCACGATCCCGTTGTGCTTGGTGACGTACTGGGTGTCGGCATCAGGGATGCCGTTGCATTTGTCCGGATAGCAATAGCCGCGATACCCGGCGTAGGGCATGCTCTGGAAATACCCTTTCCAGGTTTTCCCCGCTCCCTCGAGTTGGGACATCAGATTGTTGGCGTTGACCGTGTGCCCCGGAAACCAGTACGGGTCGTCGCTGTTGATGCCAAAGAAGTCGCCTCCGAGCATGGCGACGTAATTCGGTTCGCTCGGGTCGGCAACGCCCCTGTAGTTCGTGGCCAGACCGTAATCCTGCGCCAGGGCATTCAGGATCGGTGCGTATCGGTTGCCGATGACTTGGTTGTAGTTCTCGTTTTCCATGATGAGCAGGAAAACGTGGTCATATTGCGGGAACGATTGCGCGTCGAGCGACGGGCCGGATGCGACAAGGGTCAAACAGGCCGCCACCACACCGCTCACGAAGCGCACGAGCAGACGTTCTTTTGAGCGATTCATACAGACTCCCTTCCTTCCTTGTTGAAGATGTTCGTGATTTGCGTACGGGCAGGTCACGGCACGCTAAAGCGCGAGTCGTTAAACGCCGGTAAAGACTGAATAAATTTCCTACGATTCCCTGGTGCAAAAAGAGCTCCAATTGGCTTTGATCTCGGCGAGTCCTGCAACACCTTTGCGGCTTGCGCTTTCCCGGTCCCTCGCACGGCATGAGCTTCCGCGGATCAAGCGCCCTCAAAAAAACAGCCGCACGCCTGACACATGGAAACCATTCGGTTACATTAATGGAAACCGTATGGTTACCATTGGGGCTCGCCAGGGGAGACTGTGAGGACAAGGATGCGGCGAAGGAGAGGCAAGCGGTCGGTGCCGGCCGGCAGCGTCGCTCCTGGGGCACGTAGCCAAAGCGATAGGTTGTTCCGAGCGATAGCTGTTTCTCCACGCCGCCGGCGAGAACTTTGCGGCGGTACTTGGTCATAGCCTTGGAGATTCTGCCCGACCAGGTCCATCTGTTAGTCGAGGTGGACCCGCAATTTGACCTACATGAAAGGTGTCACGTCATGAAATACGCGTTGACCGACCGTACTGTCGAAACCTCGCCACAACTTTTCGCGAGGGTTGGCGGCGTGCTGTACCTCATCATCATTGTCGTCGGACTCTTCGGCGAGGCATTCGTCCGGGACAGGCTGGTCGTACCGGGCGATGCAGCGGCCACCGCCACCAACATCAGATCAATGGAGTCGCTGTGGCGCTTCCATATTGCTGCCGAATTGTTCCTGCTGATTTGCGCGGTTGCTCTGCTCATGATCTTGTTCGTCTTGCTAAAACCCGTCCATCGAGAGCTCGCTTTGCTGGCAGCATTCTTCAATTTGGTATCGATCGGCCTGGAAGCCGCGATTACGATGTATCTCCTTGAGGCCTTGTTCCCGCTCGGAAATGCCGGATACCTCACAGCATTTGCGCCCGAGCAGCTCCATGCCATGGCCAGCCTATCGCTCAAATCGCATAGCTACGGGTTTGGCGTGAGCCTCATCTTCTTCGGCTGTTTTTGTCTCGTTATCGGGTACCTCATCTTCAAGTCGGAATACCTTCCGAAGACGGTCGGCGTCCTGATGCAGATCGCCGGTTTGAGCTATCTGACGAATAGCTTCGCGCTGGTTCTAGCCCCGGCGTGGGCCAATCGGTTATTCCCCGCCGATGTTGTCCCTGCCTTTGTTGGGGAGGCATCACTGTGTCTTTGGCTTCTTGTGAAAGGCGTGAACGCGGAGAAATGGCAAGAGAAGGCAAGGGCTTGTCGAGTCAGGGGAATGTAGCGAGCGTGGCCGCTACCTGCGATCCGTAGCTGTGATAGCGGTATGGCCCGAGTGGAGACCATGCTCGATACGGTCTAAGTTGTTCTCTTTCCGATCGGTGGCAGGTTGACACGGATGAGGTCTGCGGTTCAAGCAAGTGCCTGCCATTTTCCACTTTTTTCCGGTTTCTCCCAGGTAGCTAGCCCGCGCCGTTGGTACCTGTTTGACTTTCCTTCCGCCGCGCACCTAACATGACATCCGGTAATCCCGCGCGAAGCCGGAACGCGCCGGCTTTCCCTCTTCGAGAGCAAGCGGCGCAGTTCAACAGAGAGGCTTCAGCATGGAAGCACGGCGAATCTTGGGTCTTACGGTGGTTCTTCTGGCGATTGGGGCTGCGCTGGCGCTGCGTTTTTCGCCCTCCGCCGCAGCTCCCGCCGCGATCAAGCCCGGAGACGTGAATGACGAACGCGTTGCCGCCGACGCCACGACGGGAGTCAACTGGCTCGTAAACGGCCGCACCAACGATTCCAAGCACTTCAGCCCGCTCAAGCAAATCAACTCGTCGAACGTCGCCAATCTGGGCCTGGCCTGGTATCTGGATTACGACGGTCAAATGGGCGTGGTTTCCGAACCCATCGTCGTGGATGGCGTCATCTACGTCAGCGCGCCCCTCTCGAAGGTTTACGCCGTGGACGCTGCCACGGGCGGGCTCATCTGGAAATACGATCCGCAAATCCGGCTGGATCAGGCCTTGAACGGCTCCTATTCCGCGCGAACCAATGGTGGCGTGGCCGTCTGGAACGGGAAAGTTTACGTGGGTACGGGCGATTGCCGCCTCATCGCGATCGATGCCGCTACGGCCGCCAAAATCTGGGAAGCCACGGTTTGCGAGCCCACGCAAACGGGGATCACCGGAGCACCTCGTGTCGCCAAAGGAAAAATCCTTATGGGCTACAACGGTTCGGACGATGCTGTCCGTGGCGCGCTCGCTGCTTACGACGCCGAGACTGGCAAAGAAGTTTGGCGTTTCTGGACCGTCCCCGGCGATCCCTCCAAACCGTATGAAACGAAAGAGCTCGAGATGGCCGCGAAAACCTGGCACGGTGAAGGCGCATGGAAGATTGGCGGCGGCGATGTCTGGCACGCCATCACCTATGACGACGCCACGGGCTTGGTGATTTTTGGTACTGCGGGCGCGGACGTCGGTTACGGAGAATTGGCAGGCACGCAAATCACCGGCGAAAAGCTTTTCTCCCAATGTATCATTGCCGTCGACGCGGAAACGGGAAAATACGTCTGGCATTTTCCGACCGGCACCGAAGGCGTGCACAACGAGAACAATCAAATAGTCATGGCCGACTTGACGATCAACGGCGAACGGCACCACGTGGCGATGACCGCCCCCAAGAACGGATTCTTCTACATTCTCGACGCGAAAACCGGAAAGGTGCTTTCCGCCAAGCCGCTGGTGCAAACGACTTGGGCTTCCGCTTACGACGTGCAAACACAAAAGCCCATCCTCATTCCCGCTTCGCAAGGCGGCGGTCGCCAGTGGACCGTGCACAACTGGTGGCCCATGAGCTATGACACCCTCACCGGTCTTGTTTACATTCCCACCACCGATCACCGCCCGGACACCAAGGCTCCCGCTGAGGCGGGTGAAGGTGGTGAAGGCCTCTTTGGCCGTCTTGTCGCATGGGATCCTATTGCCGAGGCCGCGCGCTGGTCGGCCGAAGAAGCCATCTCCGTGAATGGCGGCGTACTGTCGACCGCCGGGAACCTGGTTTTTCAGGGGCAAGGAACCGGCGAATTTGCCGCCTATGCCGCCGACACCGGGAAAAAACTCTGGTCCATCCAGACGAAGTCCGCGATCGACTCTATTCCCGTGACTTTTTCGGCGAAGGGTGAGCAATACGTCATTACTTCGGTGGGTTGGGGCTCCGGCTCGCGCTTGTTCGCGCCCGCGCGCACCATGGCCACGCCCGAATCGAAGCGGGGTCCCACGCGTCTCTATGCGTTCAAGCTTGGCGGCAGCGTACCATTCCCCTATCCGCAAATCGAAGTTCCGCCTGTGCCGAAACCGCCGCGACAAAAAGCCCGCTTGGAGACGATTCGCAATGGCGAAAAACTCTACGTCTCGTTTTATTGTGAGGGCTGTCACTCGCCGGGCATCGACGGCAGCGGGGCCTGGGTGGAAGACGGCGCCGTTCCGGATTTGCGCTACGCGCCGCCGGAAGTCCATAAAGACTGGTATCAAATCGTGATGGGCGGCTCGCATTGGTCGAAGGGCATGCCCGGCCTCGCCGATCCGCCAAAATTCGCCTTTCCCGACGCCCACTTGACGGTCCAGCAAGCCGACGCCATTCACGCTTACGTCATCGAGCAAGCCTGGAAAGCCTACAAGGGCGAACATACCGCCGCGCAGTCCGCGCGCGAAAACTACTAGCCGCCTTCTTGAGGCGGCCAAGGCATGGCCTGAGCTGATCGCCTGCCGGGAGTCGGGATGGCAACGATGGACAATCCGAAAGCAAACTCGAGCCGGCTGGACCGTGTGCTCACCGATGTCCACTTTTGGGTGCCGGTTGCCGTGCTCCTTGCAGGATTACTGCTGTTGAGCTTCATGCATTAGGAAGCGGATCAGATAAGGATGACATCTGCGGCGCAACCTCCCAGCTCGGCCGAAGGGCAAGGGCGATCGCGTTCCAAAACACTTCAGCTCCTCGGCATCCTTTCCGGCTTCACGGCGGGCGCATGGCTGGGTGCCGCCGAGGCACCCACCAAACTTGTTTCCATCGGCATTTCCCCTATGGCGATTTCCCTCATCATGGTCATCGGCGTTTTCCTCGCGCTCTGGAGTCTTCCTGCGTTGATACTCGGGACCTCGTCCGTTCGCGCGGACGTCCGCCGTGCGCCGCATTTGATGATCTGGGCCGTTCTCGCGGGCTGCCTCTGGGCAGTTGCCAACACGCTGACCATCCTTGCCATTCGCGATATCGGACTTAGCATCGCTTTCCCGCTCTGGAATTCCAACAGTCTGCTTGGCATTTTCTGGGGCTTTCTTTTCTTCAACGAACTTCGCCAGGCCGGCTGGGGTGTGCGCCAAATTTATAGGTGAAAAACCGGCCGGATATCAGCCAGCGGCGCGTTGTTCCCAGAATTCTTCCCAACGGCCACTGAGCTGGGAACAACGAAGGGCAATAATTGCGTTGGCGTGGTTGACTGTCCAACG
>WNGJ01001750.1_pt1 | contig 21319 bp, 19 predicted proteins | sample 5400611 | NCBI WGS metagenome assembly WNGJ01 (sample SAMN13153375, study PRJNA577476) | soil metagenome | isolation source: 40 cm soil or saprolite under Garry oak tree replicate 1 | place: USA:California | collected 2016-06-15
ATTGCTGACGCTTAGGGAAGTCCATTTTCGCTACCCGCTGCCCGATGAATCGAAAACCATTTTTGTGGGCCCTCAAGGAATTCGGGCGGGCTGGCGATTTGCGATTTTTGTTTTTCTGCTCTTTGGTTTCAGCAAGCTGTTCTTCTGGTTCTTAACAGTACTCTTCCACCATCAAGAGCATGCCGGATGGTTTCCCACAGATTTCCTGTTGGATGGCGCGCTGAGTTTTGGGGCCGCACTTCTCGCCGCGGGGATCATGTCGAAGCTGGAACGGCGGCCGTTTCTGGAGCATGGCCTTCCATGGCGGTCAATATTCCGCAAGCATTTCTGGCAGGGCGCTTAGCGGGGGTTCGCCGCGTCGTCACTCATGATCATTCTGCTCAGGCTATTCGGCGCCGCTTCTTCGAGGGTGTGGCACTGCATGGGCAAACTTTGGTCAAATTTGCCTTGCTCTGGGCGGCAGCCTTCCTGTTGCTCGGCTTCGCTGAGGAATTCGCATATCGTGGCTACTCGCAGACAACGCTGACTGGTGGAATGGGCTTCTGGCCAGCGGCCTTTCTCTTGTCGGCCATTTTCGGCGCGGTCCACTATTTTTTCAAGCCGATGGAGAACTGGATGGACGGCCTGAGCGTGGGACTCTTCGGATTATTCTGGTGTTTCACGTTCGACGTACGGAGACCCTGTGGTTCGCAATCGGGTTCCATGCGATGTCTGACTACGCGGATATGGTGCTGTTCGCGCAGCCGAACACCGAAAATAACGGTCAGAGCCTTACCGGACACTTGCTGAACGTGTCTTATCACGGGGCCGAGTGGCTTACAGGCGGCCCGCGTGGAACGGAGGCGAGCGTACTGGAGTTTCTGATCCTCGTCCTTATGTTTTTCGTTTTGCGTGGGCCTATCCGAGGATCGAAGCCCAGTCCGTGGCATCAGATCGTGAGTTATCTCGCGCCCGTTGACGTAAGGCGGCTACGTGTGGCCACAACCCTTCTTAGAATCGGCACCGCTCGGATGGGAATGCGGGCGATGACGCTGTAAAACGGTAAGGAGAACAGATTCGGTATGACCACGAAATCTCTTTTCATGATTGCTTTGTTCGGGGCGACAGGGTTAGTGGCGTTTTCCCAAACAGAAACCCGGCCGCGGATCCGTGACCTGGGGGTGGAAGTGGGCATATTGTCGCCCGGTCCGCTGAATGCCATCACGGATGTTGCCGGGGTCAAAGTCGGCCAAACCACGCTGGTTCGAGGCGACAGTATCCGCACGGGTGTTACCGCCATTCTGCCGCACGGAGGGAATCTGTTTAGAGAAAGAGTTCCTGGGGCAGTTTTCGTCGGCAATGCTTTTGGAAAACTGGCTGGGTCCACGCAGGTGAATGAACTTGGAGAAATTGAAACGCCTATCCTGCTGACTTCCACGCTCGCGGTGCCCAAAGTCGCAGATGCCCTCGTCAGCTACATGTTGAACCTCAAGGGTAATGAAAGTGTGCAGTCGGTGAATCCCCTGGTGGGCGAGACCAACGATGGTTACTTGAACGACATACGTTCCCGCCCCATCGGGCAGGAGGATGTGTTCGCGGCGATAACCAATGCAAAAGAAGGCCCGGTGGAAGAGGGTGCCGTGGGCGCTGGCACCGGCACCGTAGCCTTTGGATTCAAGGGGGGAATTGGAACTTCATCGCGGCGCCTTCCGGCCTCGCTCGGTGGCTACACCGTGGGGGTGTTGGTCCAGACAAATTTTGGCGGAATTCTCAGCATCGCGGGTGCACCGATTGCCAAGGAATTGGGGAACCATTATCTGAAAGATTACTTAGAGGAAAACAAGGGTGCTACCAACCGGACGCCAGAACAGACGGCGGATGGCTCGATCATGATTGTGGTGGCGACTGATGCTCCGCTCGAACACCGCAACTTGAGTCGCCTGGCGGCGCGAGCGATGATGGGTCTGGCCCGGACCGGATCTAGCGGCAGTAACGGCAGCGGTGATTACGTCATTGCCTTTTCGACTGCTCCAGAGGTTCGTATCGAGGCGGATAGTCCGCTGTACCAGCCCAAGGCGCTGTTGGCCAACGGGAGTATGTCCCCGTTATTTGAAGCTGTGATCGAGGCTACGGAAGAGGCGATTTATAACTCGATGTTCCGAGCACACGATATGTCCGGACACGGGCACACAGTGAAGGCGTTGCCTCTCGAAGAAACAATCGATCTCTTGAGGAAACACAATGCTATTCCCACAAAATAAGCTGAGACCCAGCTCCTGCGGTTGCCGGATGCGGACTGTAGAAGGCGTTGTTCCGCAATCTGCGAAAGCTTCCGCAATCGCGGATTTGACCCCTCCAATCTCGGACGAATACCACGAATCCTGCGCCTCCCGCAGTCATATCCGTGCTAATAGAGTTGTGTCTTCTCGGCTGAGGCGAGTCTCGATTCATAAGATCTGAGGCGCAGATCAGAACAGTTGTTTGCAGGCGTTGCAACCTTAGCCTTGGATGCACATGAGCCTTTTGTGACAAGACGCAGCAAGGCTAAGTTGTTGAAATCCTGGGTACGAGAAGGAGATAAATCGCGACGCTGCAGTTCCATGCCGCTAAGCGGCAGAGGTGGGTCCCATTCAGCGATCGCTCCTTGCCGGGGGTACCTTTTCATGGCTCATTTGCAAAATTGCACGCTCCTAGGGCTGCTGAGTCACGCCAAGTGCTTCTAATCTGCTTTAGATGTCCCAGTGAATAAAATTCGCACTGAGTGCTGAGGCGTACCAGCGCCCGACTGGAAAGCGGAGACTGCTTATCTCGCATGGCATGGCCGATGCTTCCATGAATTCGCGTTGGTTCCCACCTCAAGACATTTTGAAAGCGCGATCGGTGTCGAGAGTGTTTTGAGTCGGATCGTGCATGGAGATGAGATTACCTGCTTTGTTGTTGGGGAGGAAACGGCAATGACCACAGCGTCGCAGAGCGCCAGAGCACCGAGGATATGACGTTTATTCCATAAGGCAGCTACATTGCCAAACGAGCTCGCATAGGTAAGACCGCAGGTCATTCACGCCCCAGAATCGCGGGAGACCATCGTGTCGAAGCGGTGAAGCGTTGCCCCCCGGTTTTGAAGATCACCTGGTGTGTTCTGATGCGTTATGAAAACTCTCTACTCTACTTGATTTCTCTACAGCATCCTCGTAGACGCCGTGCCTCAGAAGCCGTATCGCAGAGCAAACTCCATAACACGAGGCTTTGTTAATGTCTGGTTGTATTCGCCAAACGTGCCCGTGGTTCCGAGCGAAGGTAACCCACCTCCGTTAGAAAGGTCGAAACCCACAACTGAATTGGTAATGTTGAACGCTTCCCAGCTAAACCTGAGGGATTGTGACTCGGCAAGTCTCCAAGTCTTGCTAACGCCCGTATTGATGCCAAAGAAGCCGGCTCCACGAACGACATTACGATTGCCGGACTCGCCGGGGTACGCAAAACGAAAAGATGCCAAAGCGGCGTTCATGTCCTTGAAAATATTTGGGTTTCCGGAGGAATCGCGAAACGTACCGCTTTCGGGTACTTTACCGGTGAGGACTGCTGCTCCCTCCAGGTCCCAATTCGTCGGGAAGAAGAAACCGTTACCTATGCTGTAGGGATAACCGCTCGTCCAGCGCAAGAGCCCTGAAAACTGCGATCCGCCTAATAGTGCTTCAGAGAGTCTACCCATCGCGGAACCCCACCGCTCGCCGTGTCCGACCGGTAGCTCGTAAACCCAGTTGGAGTTTATCTGTGAAGCGCATCGAAGTCGGAAGGCCCGCGAAACTGATTCGGATCCCATGAGTTTATGATCTGGCTTGCATAAGAAAAATAACCATTGAAATTCGTGCGTTCGGCGTTCGAACCGACGTCGATCGACTTCGAAAGGGTGTAGTTGACATCCATCTGCAGTCCATGTGTCATGCGATGTTGAAGCGAGAACTGTGCGGCATTGTATGAGCTATTCCCGATGGATCTCCAGGCATACAAAGTTGCGAACTGTCCGCTAAAGAATTGATAGGGCTGTGTGACACCCCCAATGGGCACAGGCCGGAAAGCAGAACACGTCAGCGTTCTGCAAGGCCACTACTTCGTTGTGTAGGTTGCAGAAATAAGAGTCGTACATGGCCTGCGTAGCCGTAACCGTGGTCAGTGCGGATTCTCCCGGGGCCCCACACCCGGACAGTTGCGTCGCATCTGGCCCAGCCGCGTTCGGGAATATATTCTGCCAATACGGGATCTTGCCAACGGCGTTCACCGGTGTGCCAGCGACGCCGAAGGACAATTCGCCGAAGGACGATATTGCATTCTGACGAGCAGAAGGAGCAGAAGCTGAACTGTGGACAAGAACAACTTTCCAGATTAAGCTGTGCCCGCATGCGAACCACTCTCTCGGCGATCCTGGTCGTTCTATTGGCATCCGGTGGTGTCGGACAGCTAACTACTGTGCCTTCTGCGAAGTCAGTGGAGGCGACCCTGGACAGTAAAGAACAAGAGTTGGAGCGACTTTACGCGTCGTACTGGCAGATCCAGTATCAACTGGAGCAGGACGCCACGAGCGTCTCGGACAAAGATGTTAATCGCAAGATCCGCGATGTGATTAGTGATCCTGAATTCCTCCACACATTAAAGGTGGCGCATCTCGAAGACCCTGTCCTGCAGCGCCGGCGGCAGTTGTTCCTGGAAGTTGCAGCGGATTCACAGATCTCTACCGATACCGACTTGGTCACACTGGTCGAGTCGATTCGGAGAGAGCCACGAGGTTGATCGCGATGTTCGCCGGCAGGCTTGGTATGCTCAGGCGGAGCTGACCAAACTGACGGGCGATCGGATCTGCGAGGTGATGAAACTTCGGAACCAACTGGGACCACGCTACGCGGGTGAGCACTTCAGCGATTTCATGCTCAGACGTCGCGCCACAAACCGACAAGAGCTATTGAGCTGGTTTGAACAGATCAGGACATCGACGGAGCCAGAATATCGGGCCCTCCTTTCACGGATGCAACGGGAGCTGCGGGTCGAGAAGCTAGAGCCTTGGGACCTCGAATACTATTTTTCGACTCTGAGTCCAGAGCTTGAGAGCAAGCTCGGACTGGAGGGAGCCTGGAAGCGCACCACCAAAGTCGCTGGCCTGCTTGGATTCGATTTCAGTCGTCTACCCGTCGACGTGAAAATTACCGACATCACGTTCGGCGGCTACACAATGCCGATCTGGTACGGGAAAGAGATCAAATTACTTGTCAGCAAACACACAGGAATTCGTTTCGCGGACACGATTCTTCACGAATCTGGACACGCATTGCACTTCAGTTTTGTACAAGAACCGACGTTCATACTTCGAGACAACTACCCCCCACCCATGGATGAGGGGCTCGGCCAAACAATGTCCCTGATGATGTTTCGACCAGAGATCGCGACTACTGTTTACGGCCTCTCCAGCGATGAAGCAAGTATTCTGAACGAGAGACGCCGTTTGGAATCGAATTATTCCCTACGTGTTCTTATGGTGCAGTCTGAGTTTGAATTGGAAGCTTACGATAATCCGCAACAGGACTTCACCGTTCTTTATGATCGTGTTTGCTCAAAGTATCTCGATGTGGACTGCCATCAATCAAACACCTGGGGATACGATCCTTTCTACGCAGCGATTCCGATCTACCAACAGAACTATGTTCTGGCTGAGATGTTCGCCTATCAAGTCCACCACACTCTGGATCAAAGGTTTGGCAGGAACTGGGGTCGAGAAGGCGGGTCTTATCTCCACGATAAATTCCTGATTCGTGGTGGATCGCTTACATTGGATCAGATCATGCAGCAGGGTACCGGCGAGGGGCTAAGCGCCAAGTACCTTGTCGCGGCGCTCAAAGCCCAGCCCACCGGGGCAGCAGCAAAGTCAGAGTCGAAGTGAGTCCCAAGATTCAAGGATGGCTTTTGTCTGCCGGCAGCTGTTGTTTGATAATTTCTCCTCGCTTCATCACGAACACGACGTTTTCCATGGCGCTGATGTCCTGTGTTGGGTCACCCGAGACGGCGATGATGTCAGCGAACTTGCCTGCCTCTATTGAACCGATTTCGTCCGACAGCCGGAGCAACTCTGAGGCGTGAATTGTTGCAGCCTGAAGTGCCTCGATCGGAGTCAGTCCGCCTTTTACCATTGCTGGAAACTCCTTGGGCAAGAAGTCAGGGTCATCGTCGAGGCCAAAGGCTCTTATGTGATGCTTGAGGGCGTGCTGGAAGGCGTCAGATTGGTACTTCACGATCATTCGCGACTTTTCCAAAGCAACCGGATCTAGTCCGCTCGGATTCCCAATGGCTGCATATCGCTGGATCACCGATAACGTGGGCACCAGCCATGTACCTTGTTTCTCCATGAGCGTTGCACCCTCTTCGTCCAGCAGAGTGCCGTGCTCGATTGAATCCACACCTGCCCTTACCGCAGCCTTGATGCCATCAGCACCTTCCGCATGAGCCATGACTAATTTGTGGGCACGATGGGCCACTTCCACGGCTCTTCTCATCTGCTCCTCACTCAGTTCCTGCACATTGAAATCACTTATCGGGTCAGAGATGCCACCTGTCGCAATGACCTTTATCCAGTCGGCACCGTACTTAATGTCGTGCCTAACTGCCGCCGAGATGTCGTCAACACTATCAGTGAGATTTGGCCGACGAGCAAGAGCTTGATCAGCGGCGAGGACATCAGCATCACCATGACCGCCCGTCACCGGGAAATAATTGCCCGCTGAGACCATACGCGGTCCTTTGATCAAACCCGCCCTTATGCTGTCACGTAGAGCGAGTTGACCGTAGGCCAGATCCGATTCTCCCGCATCGCGTAACGTGGTGAAACCGTGATCCAGCCAGCTTTGTGACAGGTCCTTGAGATTGCCGAGTACATGCGCATGGCAGTCGATAAGGCCGGGAAGAACTGTCAGGCCTGATAGGTCTACCACTCTGACAGTGTCACTGCCATGTTGGCCGACCCTGGAAGACGGTCCAACGGCAGCGATTTTGTTTCCGTCGATAAGAATTGCCTGGTCAGTCAGAAGCTTGCCTGTACGGGCATCAATCAATCTGGATGTTTTGATCAAGATCAGTTCTTTTGTTGCGGCAGCGGCGGATGCCAGATTGGCGGTTATGACCAGCGACAGAATCAGGAAAGCTCTGTAGATCATCACTCCTCCGAAAAGTACAGAGTGAGATTATCATCCATGCAAAAGGCCCAACCAAATTGTGTTCAACTGAAAATCGGCAACAAGGAAGTTGACCGGAGCAAAGCGGACTTCACGGACTAATCCCACCGTGGAAGCCGGATCGCTTCCGGTTAACCGACCAATCCGGGAACCATCACATCGCGAGAAGCCCGTTGTTGCGCGTCAGCCGTCTAACGGCCCTGTTTCTTGAGTACCTGCTTTTCGCGATCCAGCACCATTTGGTCGAAAGCGTGGGGCAGCGACTCGCAGCTGGAATAAGGGCCGGGTTTATAGGCGCGGGACTTGATTCCGGCCTGCGAAAGCTCTGAGATAGCCCAGTCTTCACGGTTGGTGTTGTCCCAGAACTCAACCGCATCGTCGGCTTCAAAGTTAGGCTTGACCATTTCGTCAGGGTGGAAGTGCCATTCGCAGATCACGTCGGTACGATCGACGGCACGCGGCCATAGAGTGTGCGTCATTATGTAATCCGGATGGAGGCTTAGCAGCAGATTAGGAAAAATCGCGTAGTAATAAACTTTGTTACGTTCGTCTCTGCTGAGTCCGGGAAGGTAGTCGCGCCGCAGCTTGCCATCTTTGCTGATCGTTCTCGCCAGAGAGGTAATCGGTAATGGCGCTGAGCGCCGGATGCAGAATGGGACAGTGCAGGCACTCGTTGTAGTTGAGCATGATCAACTTCCAATTGGCCTTCACCGCATATTCGATGTGCCGATAAGTGCGCAGCTCAGCCATTTGCCAATGCAGGAACTTCTGAGGCAGATCTTCTAACTGACTGGCAAGCGGGGCGGGCTCTGAGCTGAGGTTGATAAAGATGTGTCCCTCCCAGACGTCGGCATGAACGGGATTGAGGGGATAATCTTCGCGGCAGAAGCCGTGGTGCGCGTGTGGAGCGCCGATGAGGCTCCCGTCGAGTCCGTAGGTCCAACCGTGATAGCCGCACTGGATCCGTCCGGGGAAATGCCCCTCGGCGCGGGCACAGATTCGGGTCCCGCGATGCCGGCAGACGTTGAAAAACGCCAGCAACGAGTTACTCCCGTCACGCGTAATGATGATGCTCTCACCGGCAACATCGCGAAGAAAATAGTCGCCCGGCGCCGGGACTTGGTTGGCCCGCCCGACACAGATCCAGTTTTGGCAGTAGAAGCGTTCGAGTTCTTCGCGGAAGAGATTGAGGTCTGTGTAGTAGCGGGCGGGTAGAGTCATCGCAACGGATTGGGTGTCAGAAGTCGGCACTCAGCACCAAGCAGTCATGCAATCAATCAGCAGTTGGCATTCAGTTTCACTGGGATCCCAGCGTACGAATTTTATAGCAAGAATCGAGTTGGTGGCATCGCAAAGAGGGACGGGAACCCAATAATCTGAAACGAGCTACGCCAATTCGTGTCAAGCAGCGAGGGGAATGGCCGAGGAAGTTGCAAGACTTGCCCCCACGTCTGGCACCCTGGTAGTCTCACGCCCGATGAAACTCTGGGCTTTGGTTCTGATTCTTGCAGCTTCCATTCTCATGGTTGCTCAGGATTCCACGAACTCCAGAACGCATTTTGTTGTGGAGAAAAACGTCCCCGTGCCCATGCGCGATAATGTGGTTCTGCGCGCCGATGTAATGCGCCCAGCCGAGGGCGGCAAACTCCCCGTACTTGTGTATCGGACGCCCTACGGGAAAGATGCCGCGCAGCAGGAGTACACGACTTTCAAGCATGCCGCCGAGCGTGGCTATGCCGTCGTAATCCAGGACGTTCGCGGGCGGTACCACTCGGATGGAGATTTCCGTCCCTACGAAAATGAGGGGCGCGACGGCTACGACACCATCGAGTGGGCTGCCAGTCAGCCTTGGTCGAATGGTGCTGTTGGAACATTCGGCCTTTCTTATCCCGGAGCAGTGCAATGGCTCGCCGCCGTCCAGAGCCCTCCTCACTTGAAGGCCATGATTCCGGCTATGACATTCTCGACGCCGCAGAACTTCTTCTACGCAGGGGGAACGTGGGATATGTCATGGATCGAGTGGATCTGGGACAACATTGCCTGGGACACCCGCACGAAAAAGAACCNNNGCTCTCGCTGCCTGGAAAGGAGAAGGGGCGAAGATGTTGAATACCCTGCCTTTGCTTGACCTAAAGCCTCTCCAGCACGCCGCCCCTTATTATTTCGACTGGTTACGACACCCGCCGGAGGATCCGTGGTGGAACTGGAGCGATCTGCGAGACAAGTACTCTGGCACGCACGCAGCTGTCCTTAACCTTTCGGCGTGGCACGACGACAATTATGGGCCTGAAGGCGCGACTACGAACTATGCAGGCCTGCTCAAGGCCAGGGAGGGCGATAAGGACGCTCGCACGCACCTGCTCCTTGGACCCTGGGTTCATGGCGTGGACAGCACCGAAAAAACACGATCCGGAGAGCGTGAGTTCGGCCCGACCGCGGCGATCGACTACGACGAGGTCGTTCTACGCTGGATGGATCACTACCTGAAGGGCATGGACAACGGCGTGGACCGTGAAAAGCCTGTGCGCTACTTCGTAATGGGACGCAACCAATGGCGGGACGCGGATCAGTGGCCGCCCGCAGCGAGAGCGATGCTAGCGTTCCTGGCTCCGGAAACCCCCGGTACAAGTTTGGGTCGACTGCAAACTACGCCTTTCGACAACAAGGACAGCTTCAGCGAGTTCGTTCGATCTTTGGGCCCGGCTTCTGGACGTCTCCCCGGATGGAACGGCGATCAACCTGATGAGTCCAGGGCTGGATGTGCTGCGCGCAAGCTATCGCGACCTCGGCCGGGGCCGGCAGTTGTTGTCACCCGGAAAGATCTACGAGCTGAAGTTGGAGAACCTGATCACTAGCAACTTGTTTCTGCAGGGACACCGGATCCGCCTGCAGATCTCCGCAAGCTTCACCCCGAACTTTTCTCGCAACCTCCAGAGTGGCGAATCGGAGGTGAACAGTGCCCAGATAAAAAGGGCGCACGTTCACGTATTTCACGATACTACGCACCCTTCGCAAGTAGTGCTGCCCGTTGTGCCGGTTGTTATGTAAATTGCTGATAGGCCCAGGTTTTCGTTTGCTATGATCCGGCCAGAGTCCCAAGCAGGCACCTTCTGCGACGCAGTCGAGGTATTAAGTCTGTATCGTCGGCCAACCGGAGGTTGGCCCAGCTTGCCCCTGGCGGAAGATAGTTGTGCCGCCCAGACGAACTGGGCGGGGAGCGACAATGCGGCTAGCGCGAGTCCACTCCTCGTCAAGCAGCATGTGCGCGATGCGAGCAGGTCCCGTGCCTCGGGACTCCATTTGCGCCCGGCGTACCTTCATCAGTCCAGTGCGAATCGCATGAATTGCTGGCATGTTCATTTCCAACTACCAAGTTGGGATGTCATACCACATTAGTTGCGCATGGTCGGACGACCGCAGGGGAGCATGATACTGATCAGGCGATTACAGTGCGCGTGAAAGGCGCTGGACCAACAAGCGGGAGAAAAGACCGGCCCCGAACTGGATCGCCTCGACCCGGCAGTCGAGGCAGCGGCGGAGGTGACGACGCCGCCGAAGGCTTCGATGGAGAGGGTCGCGATGGCGACCTGGCGAGCGTGCACGCCGTAACGTACGTGAACGCTGAGCAGCCCGAAACCGGCAATGCAGGAGTTCAACGGGATTTTACAAAGAGTGTCCTGTTTTGCACAGTAGTGCTAGTGGGCAAAAGTGTAAAAGCCAATACTTAGGTCAAAGAGGAATATTTTGAGGAGGTCGTATCGTATGCGCAAACCGTTTCTATTGCTGGTCGTGCTCTGTCTCGCCGCGACCCTGGCCGCAGCACAAACACAGTCGGCAGCAACTGTCTGCGAGATCCACGTCAACAAGGTTAAGCCGGGCATGACGTCCCAGTACGAGCAGGCGCGCGCCAAGCATATGGCGTGGCACAAGGGGCAGAACGATTCCTGGTCTTGGGCCGTCTGGGAGATCACCACCGGCGAAGGCACCGGCAACTACTTGGTCGGCAGCTGCGGTCACGATTGGAAGGACTTCGACGGGCGCGACAAGTTCCAGGCCGCCGACTCCACTAACGCCAACTCCACCATGGGTCCGTATCTCGCGTCCGACACGATGGGGTACTACGTACAGCGTCCGGACCTGTCTCCGGCCACTCCTTCCGGCCCACCACCGCCGTACCTCAGCGTCACGCATTTCTTCCTCAAGCCGGAAGGCGTGCTCGATTTCAACGATGGCGTGAAGAAAGCCAGTGCCGCCATGGCCAAAGCCATGCCCAACAATCCATCGAATTGGTATTCCCTCGCCAACGGAGGAACCGGTCCCGAAGTCGTGCTCGTCCGTGACCTCAAGAGCATCTCCGAATTGCAGGGCGTCCCGGGAAAAACGGTCGACCAAGTCGTGCAGGAAGCCTACGGAGATCAGGGCGCCGCCGTCATGGTCGCGATCCGAAAGGCTTACGGCAGATCCTACTCCGAGCTGCTGCATTTTCGTCCGGACCTGAGCTATATGCCAGCGGCCGCAAAGCCCTGACCTACAAAAAAGGGAACACGAGAAACCGGGTGGAGAATGGCACCAGCGCAGTCAATTCGCAAAGAATTTGCAGGATCCGCGGCCAATTCGCGCAGCAGAACCATTTTGATTACGACAGCAACGTGGAAAAGCGACTGAGTCCAATGCTTTGTGTCTCGTTACGGTTGAAAATGGAGGAAGCGTTCGTCCATGAAGGTAACGGAGCGAACGCATGTGAGAACAACGAAAGTACCACAGAACATTGCCGGTTTGCGAAGCACCTTTTCGACATGGTGCCAGATAATTCTGAACCCCTTGCTTGATCGTTACCGGATAGCCTCATAGCATAGTTGGGATTGTTGGTCTGAGAAACGGTTGCCTACACGCTGGAGGAGATTCAAGCGATCCTCTCCCTGCTCCCCGAGCCCGCGGGAACAGCCTTCGCAGTTGCGGCGTTCATGGGCCTGCGGCACGGCGAAATACAGGGCCTGCTCTGGGGAAAACTACCGTGACGGCGAGATGTACGTTTCTCGGTCAATCTGGAATGGGTCGCATCTCAGACCCAAAAACCCGCAAAGGCCGCGCTCCTGTTCCGGTGATTCGGCAGCTTGCGGATCGGCTGGAAATCCATCGGCTGCGTATTCCTACAGCACGACAGCCCGAGTATAATCCGAAGACTTGGAGGTTCAGACACACGGACTCGCTGACTCGACGCGCATTCCTCGAAAAGTTATCTGCGCTAACGGCTGGCGGGCTTGTCGCGAGCGGGGTGAGGGGTGCCTTCGGAGCTGATCGATCAGATGAGTCAGCCGCCTCCCAGCCCCATATATCGTTGCCGCGCGCACCGCGGGATCGCATCTCCGTTGCATCGTATTCGTTTCGGGCTTACATCGATGGTCCAGCCAACCACGACCGCGACCGCAGTTTGCCGGGAATGGATCTCACTGACTTCCCAGCCGAGGTGGTGAAAAAGTTCAACATCCGCAATATAGAGCCTCACAACCGTCATTTTCGTTCGCTTGACCCTGCTTATCTAGGCATTTTCCGGGAAGCGTTGGGAAAGGCGAGCGTGAAGGTTGTGGATATCGCCGTCGGTGGACAGTCGAGCTTTTATGATGGGGATCCTTCCACTCGCAAGAAAGCAATTGCTTATGCAAAAAAGTGGGTAGACGTAGCCGTCGAGATCGGATCCCCCGGCATCCGTACGCACATTCACCGACCATCCAACTCGGTGCCAAGTGTGCAGCGCACGGCGGAAAGCCTGCGGGAAGTGGTCGAGTACGCTGCGGGGAAAAATGTCGTCGTCAATTTGGAGAATGACGATCTGGTCAGCGAGGATGCGTTCTTCGTGGTGAAAGTGATCGAGGAGGTCAACCATCCCTATCTTCACGCCTTGCCTGACTTCGCGAATTCCATGATGACCGGCAACGCTGATTTCAACTACCGGGCGCTGCAAGCGATGTTTCAGCACGCCTACAGCATTTGCCATGTGAAAGACGGCGAAGCCGGCGATCACGGCAAGCTATTCAGTATTGACATGAAAAAATCGTTCGACATCCTGAAGGCCAGCGGCTATCGAGGCTACTGCTCGATGGAGTTCGACGCGCCGGGTGAACCCTACGCGCCGACGGCACGACTGATCGAACAGACCATCCGGTATCTTTCATAGCCGATTTCAGCTCACGATGGGCCCCCAGGTGTCCGATCTAGAATCGTCTCAGTGGCGGCATCCCAATACTGTTTCTTACCCGAAGAGTAAGCCTTCGCCGCCATCATGCAGGCCACCGAGTGAGCGAATCCATCCTGCACCGTGCAATGAGGCTGCTGCCGGGAACGCATGCATGCGAACCAATTGGCCATGTGTCCCAGTGATAGGTCGTCAATGCCCAAGGGCGGAAGCTTAGTTTCGCCCGGGAGAAGAACATATTTCGCAGCTCTCTGCTGGTCGATGTTGGCATTTTCCTCATGAGTCCCTTTCTCTTCGACCAATTGGTATCGTGGACTGCCTTCGTCTCCGATGTTCGTCAGGGTTGCTTTTTTCCCCATATAGCGGGTGAAGCCTGGGGAGTCATTGCCGAAACTGGTTGAGTAACTCACTAGAAAACCCTTTGGATATTCCAGTAAGGCGTGAAACGTATCGGCATTCTCTCGGCCATCGCGCCACGCAAAAATGCCGCCATGAGCCACCACCGAGCGGGGAAAGCTGTCGTTCATGAACCAATGCACAAGGTCGATCGCGTGGCTCATCCATTGATCGGGAATGCCGCTTGAAAACTCCTTGTACAAACGGAATTCGCAATAGACTTGGGGATCGAATGGGCGATAGGGCTTCGTGAGCAGCCATTTCCGCCAATCCGTATCCTGTTCTCTGATCAGCTTTGTTTCCTCACGTCCACGCCACCGCGGACCGTGGAAATTCCAAACAATTTCCACCTTGCTCACTTCTCCTAGAGCGCCGGTCTGAACCAATTCGTGGGCCGCTTTGGGATAAGGTTCGCTGCGATGCTGGGTACCCACTTGAACAATCCTGTTCGATTTCATGGCCGCGTCGCGGGCTGCCTTTGCCTCTGCCAACACATTGCCCATCGGCTTTTCAACGTAGGCGTCCTTCCCGGCTTCCACCGCCATTTTCAGGATGGGCGAGTGGGAGTGCTCAGGTGTAGAAATAATCACCGCGTCGACGTCTTTTAAAACAAGCACGTCCTCCAAGTACTGATACGCGCGTGGGGCGCGGCCATAATACTTTGCATTCACCTCTACCGCCTTCTCGCGGTTCAGCCGCCATAGGTCACACACCGTGGTCATCTCCACGTTTTGGCTAGTTTTCAGCTGAGACACGATCCCGTCTAGGTCTCCGCCCCGACTCCCGTTGCCGATGTGGCACAACGAAATACGATCGTTGGCGCCCAGAATCTTGTCGTACGAAAGAGCTGTCCTCGCGAACGCCGTAGCTCCGGCAAGTAGGGCCGACTTGGTCAAGAATTTTCTCCGATCGATGGTTTCTTCCGGGGCGCTCATGCTTGTCCTCCTGTATGGATCAGTTCCAAATGCTCCTCCGGCGCCCCAATTATGCCAGAACCACTGACTCCGAGGCGATGCGCAGATTGCTGTTGAAAGACCCCGTGCTTGTTGAAAAAATCACTGTCATCGGACCCGAGGAATGGATTCTGGGTGAGTGGAATGCCTCTGACGATCCTTCGCGCCCCAGCGCATTAGACGGTTGCCGTAGATCAGTGACCGCTCACGGCTTCGGGTGCGGTGCTGTGTATGGGTTGCAGCACGGTGCTTGCGCCGGTGCGAATTCCATGAATTCGACGCGCGTGGCGTCCGGATCGTAGATATCGACTGCCCACTTGCCGTCGCGGCCGATTTCGGGTTCATCAGTGTTCTTTAGTCCGCGGGCATGGATGAGATCGATCGCAGCTTTTGAACTAGAGACGCCCAGCGAGAAGTGATTCTGCACACCGAGTTCCTTGTGGTCTGCCGTGGGTGGAATGTTGAGCATATATTCGATCCAGTCGCTGCCATCGGGAACCTGAATTTCTTCCCAATCCGCATCCGACTCTTTGAATCCGCCGTGCCAATACATGCGGAAGCCCAGTAAGTCTCGGTAGAAGCGATCTTCTACGCCGCTATCGCGGACTACAAAGCCAGCGTGAAACAGACGGGTGCTCAACTGATCGGACGATGGTTTGAAAACAGTCCTCGCCGCCTGCTGTACAAAGGCGATGGGGTGACCCTCAGGATCGAGAAGCTCGAAATGCTGTGCGCCATTCGCTTCTTTGGAGATTTCACCTGCGGTGATGCCATGTGCAATGAGATAGCGGCGCATTTCGCCTACATCATTAGTTGTAAATGCCACTTCGGCAAGAAAATTGGAGTTGGCCGGAGTGCTTGCGGAAATGATCTCGATCTGCTGGTGGTCGTTTACGGCAAAGCATGATTGCGCCAGACCAGCGCATCCAGGAGTACCTGGGGGAAGCGCTATGATCTTGCTATAAAACTTTCGTGAATTGTCTAGATTGGCGGAATAGACGCGAACATGCGCAATACCCGTGATTTTTGGGCGCGGGGGCTGGGCTTTTGCGGTGAGCGGAAACCAGACCAGAATAGCTAAAATCACAGGATTCATGACCTCTCGGCGAAAACCACTGGATTTTACCTCAGCTCTGGAATCTTGCGCCCAACTCCGGCTGGTCACGTCGCACTTCATGATGCCCATTCCGGTTCTGGGTTGAAAACGTGGTGTTCTTTGTATTGTGCTGGCTGGTTTGCGTGGTGCGCGTCACGGCACTCCAATGAGTCCACTTTCCATTTCCGCACGGCCATGATTGGCTCAGCGGTTTGGGTTGCGCTTTGGGCTATTGTGTGAACTTGCCCGCGGCGTTCGCAGCGCTTGCTGACGCATTGCAGAAAGGCACAATAGAGCGCAGGACGAATAATGCGTGCAACTGATGTGGCTCCGTGTCTTTGCGGTTGACCAACAAGATGCATTGATCCTAGCCCACAATGAGGGCAAACGAAGTTTGCAAAATCGGTATCCGTGGATGACGGGTTTCGATGTTGGGTTATATCTGGAAGGCTTCTGAGCGGGAGGGTTGTGTCAACTTCGCATTTGCCAGGAAGAATCACAAACGAGTCAGCCATGATGTGGTTATTGTAGTTCTTTCCCGCCCCGATTTTTGGAGTAAGTAGCAGCGAAAGGACTTATCTTCAGCGGTTTTCGCCGCACGAACGCTTGAATGTGGGGAGACCGCCCCCCCGCGCGGGGAAACTTCGCTACGCGAGTCCTTTAATGTTACCAGCGTTTCAGTGACTGGGATTTGTCCTCTGCAACAAACCAGCGGCCGACTGCGAGGGGAGACTGCTTGTCGCGCATGTCGTCATCGTGGTATGCCCTGATTTTTGCCTGGGGCCCGCCGTACTACGCCTACGGGTGCGGGATCCTTGGGCGCTCCAGCAATGCCTACGTTTCGCGAGCAGTGCACGTGGCCACATAAGATCAGCAATTTATCCGAATCCGGGGCCCCATGTGTCGGAAAGAACGCATTCGGCGATACCGGCCAAAGCTGCCGGAGGAAGTAGCGGGTCGGCCTGCAGAGAACGTCTTGGCAACGGAATTATCGCGGGCAAGCTGCCGCGGCAGTCGACCCAGCCGAAGGGTGCCGGAGGACAGAGAGTCTTTCCCGCGAATTAGGGCTTCACGAAAGCCGGATCGATGGCACTCTCAATCGTGTGCTGAAACGCCTTCCACGGGCAGGTCATCTTCTCGTCCGCCGTGCCGCAACCAGGGAGGAAGATGGGAGACTTTAGGGGTGGCGAGTCCAGCGTCAACGGCATTGCTTTCCGCATCTGTTCCAGGCTTTGTGCGACATAGTAAGTGCTGACCGCCATCTCTCCTTCGGCTTGCTGCCACAGTTCAAATACCAGCGCCCCCCCTGGTGGCGTATCATCGCGCTGGTAGCCATCGAGTAGCCAAGAAATCCCCAGCAGTCCCGCGATGTTGGAGATGTTCGTGTCATGTCCGACGATGATAAGAACCCGATCTCCGACCTCACCCAGCGATCCGGTGACTGAGCTGTCTCTAACCGCCTGTTCCATGGAGCGCAGAACATGGCTTAGCAGGTTCGAGCCCTGAAGGCGAGCGAGATACGGTGTCTGGCGCGCCAAGTCGGCATAAGCCGCGTGGAGTCTCAGGATCTCCAGCATCTTGCCTGCGTCCAGTCGACCCCAGCCGAGATCTTTGCCCTCCATCCCATTAACGTACTGAAGCAAGAAATCTTCCGACAAGGTTGAGCCGGTTCTGAGCGGACCTTGCAGATCAGCTGCGTGATCACCTTTGCCTGCTTCCACCGAAGAAGGCTGCTTCAAAACAGATCGTTTGCCGGGCTTTTCCTCCACCGGACACGACGCACCCGGGGCGCAACCAAAGAGTACCTCGCGTAGCATGTCGAATGCTTGCCGATAAATGATTACCAAGGCGTTCGGATTGGCACCGATCCGACCAGATATGGAAGCAGCAGCCAGTGCGCGGTCCGGCTTAGCGATACCGGCGCTCAGCGGACTGAATAGCGGATCCTGTCCGGCACTGACGGTCTGCACGTCTACACTGCAGCCCGGCATAATCCCAGTCGCCAGGGCACGGCCCGTCTCGCGGGTGCGCGATTCAGCGTCCGCTCGGATATAGACATGGCCAGCATCGGCGCAGCCTGTAGAGTGGAGCAGTCCGGCAGCAGCAAAATGCAGCCGGTAGTATGAGCCGAACAGCGTCATCAACTTGCTACCGCGCGGCGTGAGGTTTCCAGGCGCAACTCCCCAATCCGGCCAAGGTTCGGCGGAATACGCGTTCAGTTCTGGCAGAGTCCACGTGGGGGATCGAACACCATGACGAGTCAGGATAACGGCGAACCGGAGCTTTGGGGCCGCTGCGGGTGTATCCGGGGTACCCGCTGTTGCGGCAGTCGCGGCGAGGAAGATCGTGACAAGAGCAAGCAACTTGACCGGGATTTCCGTTTTTACCTCGCAGACAAAAAGCATTGCGCGCCCCGTCATCAGCGTGTCATTGATGGGGACATTGATCGCGCGAGCGAGGATTAGGACGACGAGCATCAGCACTGTCGAGGCAACGGTAAATGCGAAGCGGAAATGTAGCGGATTGCCGCGCATGAGTAATGCCGCGGTCCCTGCGGAAACAATAGATAGGATCAACAGTGTCGGGATCAGCCGCATCACGTTGACATGTTGTCCCTGCTGGAAGCGGATGAAAGGGCCTGGTGGTATGGTGGGCCGGACAGGAGTGATTCCCCACCGGTCGAATAGGAGGGTCCCCGCAAACAGACCGGCAAAGAAGACGTTCGCAGAGCTCGCGAGGGTCAGCAGGTGAAAGGGTGTCATTTGACACAGGCCTCCGTTGAATGCGGTGTAATCATAGCAAGAACCCTATGGCGCGATTAGGGGCCCATCCCAAGTGGGCTTCCGGCCCGTAACTTAAGGACGGTCCTGCGCAGAGCCGAAATCGTGGGACTTCGGTTCTTTGTGGAAAAGCGAAGGTTTCTCACCTAGTCGCACGCTTTTCCCCGCGGGTGCAGAGTTAGCTCGGCGAATCCAGGCGCCTGCTGCTGCAACTGAAAAAAATAAGGCAACAGAGAGGGGAGAGCAACCCGGAGTGATGATGACTGATCAAACGAATCTCCACGCGCTTTCTGTGAAATCCCGCTGGCTTCCGCGGCAGAATTTCTTAATAAGCGCTTTTCCGGCCTTCTCAAAATTGCCGCAACTCATGCAGCTCCCTCGCCCTGTGACGACGGACCAGGAGCCGATCCCGATAAAGCCTTAGTGCTTGACGATTCCCACGCCTTCTTTGATTGACAGGATCTGGATAGCCGGATCGTTTTCTAACTTCTGCACCAATCCGCTGGGCCAGAGGATTTCCAACGTGTCAATTTTCGTTGCTTACCCGAGGCCGAAATGCAGACGGAAGTCCCCCTGCGAAATGTAGCCGCCACCGCTGCGGAACCTCTTGCAACTGTTGATGGCCGCTCGCCCACGCCGTCACTCGGGCGCCGATCGCGTCGCGATTGGATTTCGTCACAACGAGCATGACCAGGATCCAATTACCGTGTTTGAAACTTGCCTGACACTCGGGATATTCGGGACATTCGGGAGAATTCCATCTCCGAGAAAATGCTTGACAACTACGTTCTATTTGGTGTAAACGAGCGCTACTTGAGGAGAGCAGCTAAACGTTTAGCTAGTTGAGCGAGTTCTGGTCCACGATTCTTTATCAGGCCATCGTTACTTGCGGCCAGAACTTAAGGTCGGAAGGGCTGTGATATCAGCCTTCATTCATCGAACTAAGCGATGACCAAGAACAGCGAATCTCAAGGAAAGGGAGGGCAAACCGATGCCGCGCGCGCCCCTTGACAGCATGCGAAGAGTTGTTGCAAGTGGGCTGGTGCTTTTTCTTCTCGTCGATTACGCCCACGCTCAAATTGATCGCGCCTCGTTAACCGGAACAGTTACTGACGCCTCGGGAGCTGTGATCCCAGAGGTCAAGATTGACGCTGTGGCCGTGGACACACCGCTCCATTACGAAACCTTGACAAACAAGCAGGGGACATACCGACTCACTGCTCTGCCGGTTGGAAATATGGAGATCGACATCACTAATCTGAGATCCTCGATAACCATCCCTGCTTTTCGTTCGGAGCCCGTACTGATGCCGTTTCATGGATTGCCGTCGCTTCTCTCAAGGAGCTGAAAATGAAGCCGAAGCAAGTATCCTGCATTCTCTCCTTTTGTTCGAAGGTCACGACAAAGCAGCTCCTAGGCGTTCTGCTGGTTGCACTCGGGACGCCGGCGCTCTTCGCGCAGGTGGATCGTGCCGTGCTTGAAGGCACGGTGACCGATCCGTCAGAAAGAGTGATTGTGGGAGCCAATGTGAAAATTCTGTCTGTGGATACCGGAATCAGTCAGGAGCAGACAACCAATGCGAAGGGTTATTACCTTTTCCCTGGCCTGGCTGTTGGCCGTTATACAGTGACAGCTAGCAGTAAGGGCTTTAAGACCAAGATCGTCGACGATGTCATACTGCAAGTCGGCCAGACACGCACATTGGGCATTGGGCTCGTGGTCGGCACGTTTAGGGAAGAAATGGAAGTCAAGGCCTCAGACGCGCCTTCAGAGCGCAGTTCAGCCGAGGCATCCACCGTCATCAATACGGACCAGATCGCGAATCTTCCTAACAATGGGCGCGACTGGGCTAGCTTCACCCTTCTCGCACCATTCGCTCAGGATGATGGTGGGGGCGATCAGCGGACGATTCGCTTTGCGGGCCGCGCGCGGGACGACAACAACTTCCAGTTCGACGGGGTCGATGCCGGGGGCATTCAAGAACAAGCTCAAAAGTCACAAACACGCCTGCAGATCTCACAGGATGCCGTCGAGGAGTATCGCGTCAACAGCGCACTGTACGATGCAGAATACGGCACGCAAGCCGGTGGCCAGGTAGATGTGGTTACCAAATCCGGCACGAATAACTGGCACGGCACAGCTTTCGGCTATATCAGGAATTCCGTTTTCGATGCGCGGAACTTCAATGACTTCGATCTCAACGGGAACCCGGCCGTTCCGCCATTCCGCATGGGACAGTACGGAATGACTGTCGGCGGGCCGATCGTTAAGGACAAGACTTTCTTCTTCATCAGCTACGAAGGGCTTCGACAATTGCAGTCGATCACCCAGCAATTCACGGCGCCCGCCGGTGTGTGTTGCGGCCAACTGTCGGGTCCTCCTCTCGTTACTCTTACGGTTCCGTTCCAGCAATACGTGTTGAATACGTCTCCGCAGATGTGCACCGTCATGCAGGCATACCCATGGCGCACCTCGGTTGGCACCATCAACGGCTGTGCTCCGCGCTTTTCCTATCCGGATGGCGCTTTCCAAACTACGTCCGACCCCAACGCGGATCTGGTCACGGCCGCAACCCCTACCACCGTCCACGAAGACACTTGGCTGGTGCGGGTTGACCATCAGTTCAGTGATAAGACCCTACTGTACGGTCGCGCCCAGCGCGACATCAGTCTGGTGGACGGGCCGAATGGCAGCAGTCTCCCGCCGGA
>WNGJ01001797.1_pt1 | contig 21316 bp, 16 predicted proteins | sample 5400611 | NCBI WGS metagenome assembly WNGJ01 (sample SAMN13153375, study PRJNA577476) | soil metagenome | isolation source: 40 cm soil or saprolite under Garry oak tree replicate 1 | place: USA:California | collected 2016-06-15
CAACATCAACACTTTCAACTGCTCGTGTGCCACTCCTGGTCACTTCGGTCAGTATGTCGGTAACACCTGGATCGATTGCGAACCTATCCTGCGGTACGAACGTGACCGTGACCTATACGGCTCTCTTCCACGTCAAGCCCAATAGCGTCGGCGGTACTGTTCAATTTGAGTATACGGTCAACAATGGGCGCGGTCAGACCCCGGCCAGCATCACCTTCAGCCCTGGACAGACTATGCGAACCTATACATTTACCTGGAGCGGCGCGTTGCCTGCCGATCATACGTATCCTGGACCAGGGGGTATCCAGGTGACCAGTCCCAATCAACTGACTTCTCCACTGGTTGCGCCAACGGGTATGTGCAGTTAAGCTGGATTGCCAGGGCGACCTGAGATGGTTGCCCTGACAAAGCGATTCACAGGAACTTTTGAGAACCCCTGGGATCGCTTTCCTGTGGGCGGCAGGCAGCACTCATAAGGGGTCACCATATAATCCTACACTAATAAGATAGAATTTTTGAACAAAGATAGAGCAGCTGCTCACGCAACTTTGCTCCTATAGGTTCAATCTGGGCTTTCCTCTTCCAACTCCTTCAGTAACTTCACGTCTTGCTTGCTGCTCAAATCCAGCTTTGCGAACAAATCGGGTCGCCGTTCTTTTGTCCGTCGAATGGATTCTTTCCGTCGCCACTTTGCTATTTCGGCGTGATTGCCTGATAATAGTACGTCGGGGACGCGCCAGCCGCGAAATTCGGGGGGGCGGGTATAGTGTGGGTATTCCAGCAGGCCGCTGCTGTGTGACTCTTCTAGAGTTGATGCTTCACCACCCAGCACGCCGGGGAGTAGGCGGCTGGTGGCATCGACGATGATCATGGCGGCCAGTTCGCCGCCTGTCAGTACGTAGTCGCCCAGCGAGAGTTCGTCGGTGACGAGGTGCTGGCGCACACGTTCATCGATGCCTTCGTAGTGTCCACAGAGCAGGGTGATGTGCTCTTGCTGTGAGAGTTCGCGGGCGATTTGCTGCGTGAAAGGGCGGCCCTGGGGCGTGAGCAGGATGATTGGCCCACCCTGGTAAATGGACTCGACCGCGGCGAAAAGGGGGTCTGGTTTCATGACCATGCCCGCGCCGCCGCCATAGGGGTAGTCATCGACCACGTGGTGTTTGTCGGTGGTAGCGTCGCGGATGTTGTGCAGCGCAATGCTTAATAATCCTCGCTCCTGCGCGCGTTTCAGGATGCTTTCGGTAAATGGCCCCTGGAACATTTCAGGAAAGAGTGTAAAAATGTCGAAGTGCATGGACTGGCCTGCCTTTTTAGTTCAATAATTGCCCCTATTATATCTTACTCTTTGAGTCATTTCACTTTCCTGGTAGAACTGCGAAATGGGGAATAGCGTGCCTGGCACCTCCTTGCTACTTTACTGTTTACAGGTACGTTTTGCATAATGATCTATTTTTACAGATAGGAGAAGGGGAAACGTGAAGATTTTCAAGCAGCTCAAATATATCAGCCATTATGAACTCTGGATGTTCGCTGTCGTGGCTATCGCCGCGGTACTCCGCTTCATACTTATTTATTCTAACTGGCCTATTACAGATGCTGACGAGGGGAATATGGGCATACTCGCACTCCACGTAGCTTACCAGGGCGACCATCCTGGTTTCTTCTATGGCGGGGCCTACCTGGGCCCTCTGGAGGGCTATGCTGCCGCCCCACTCTTCCGTCTTTTCGGAACATCGCTTTTCGCCTTACGCCTGCCCCTGGTACTCTTCTTCGTTGGGTTTCTGATCAGCATGTTTTACCTGGTTCGTCTCCTCTACAGTGAGAAATTTGCCCTGGCGACGGTGATCTTGCTGAGCCTGGGTTCGCCCGATGTGCTTTTCCTTCAACTTCGGGCGTCTGGTGAATATCCAGAGATAGAGATGTTCGCTGCACTTATATGCTTGCTTGCGGTCTGGCTGGCACTCTCTTCACACAGGATCGGCCAGCAGAGATGGAAACGCCTCGTGATCTACGGCTTACTTGGGCTTATAGTGGGAATCGCGCTGTGGGTCGATCTACTGATTCTGCCTTTCGTGGCAACGGCAGGATTGCTCTTGTGGCTGTTCTGCCGCAGAGAACTGCTGAGGTTGCCTGGCCTCAGTCTGCTGGTTGGGATCATCGTTGGTGGGTTTCCGCAGATCTACTACAATTTGACCGCGCCCCTGCTCCAAAATTCTTTGATTATTCTGATAAACATCCATCATGGAGGTGCCGAGGACATGGTGGTGCGGCACCTGACATGGGTGAACCAGCTCACCGGTACTGTCTTTGTTGCCCTGCCTATGGCAACAGGGGGCAGCCTCCACTGCCCGCTAAGCGCTATTCCGCCTTCTGGATCGCCTACGCCCGCAACGCTGCCATGTGTCCTGTTCCAGGGCGGCTGGACGGTTGGCTATCTCATCCTATGGTTCATCGCAGTCTGCCTTGCAGTCTACGCCATCCGGCGATACCGTCGTCGCGTGCGCGCGGACATGGCACAAGGCATTTCTTTAGAAGAGCGGCAGGAGGCGATTCGCCAGGGTGGTCGGCTGATGCTGTTAGCGAGTGCAGGGTTGACGCTAGTACTTTATGCCATCGCACCATCACCAGCCACCGCTCCCGATACCTCTTTTCGCTATCTTACCTGCCTGTTGCTCGCTATTCCCGCTCTCTTGTGGCCCATCTGGCACAGTCTAAGCAAACAGAATATCTCCAACTGGCGGACAGGAGGAAGGTTGCTCTTGGAGGGAGGGCTGCTCTTACTGGTAACTGCAACATTCGTGAACGGGATGGTTGGGACATTCATGCAGATCCACACGGCGCAGGATGTGTATCAATACGAGGAAACCCTGGTTCGAGACCTGCAGCAGGTTGGTGCAACACGCGTGTACTCCGATTACGCGACCTGCAATGTAATCACCTTCCTTAGTCAGGAGAAGGTCATTTGTAGCGCCGTGGACGAACGACTACAGCCGGGATATGATCGCTATGTGGCCTATCGCTTGATTGTGCAAGCAGCTCCTCATCCCACCTATGTATTCCCGCCCAATACGAAACAAGCTGAGACATTGAAGCAGCGGGTCCTCTTAGCAAGCTCTCACTATCGACAATATAAAATTGAGGGATACGTGGTATACCAGGTTACGTGATAATTCCAATGTTTTAGGGATTAGACAGTGTGTGTTACAATAGCACGTGTCGTCAATTACTGGCAAGCCCTACGGAGTCTTTCATGTCCTGGTCCCAAGCACAACAGTCCGAGGATTTGCATGATCAAATCATCATCCTCGTCGGCAGCGCGATTCGTTTATTGTGTGGTGAGGCGGGCGTTTTTGTGATATCGAACGAGGCTTTTGATCCTTTGAGCAGCGTGCAGCATAGCGTGTATCGCTTGAGCGATGGCGGTTGTGCTGATCTGCTAACATATATACGAGAGCGCCGACCGCCAGATAGGGCGCACCCCTTTGTGGTGGATGCCGTTCCGCCAGCATTGGTTGCGCGGCTGGGAATGTACGACGATCTTGTGGAGGAGCAAGCGGCAGCAGCTCTTGAATGTTGCTCCATTCTGGTGTACGATCACGCGGGTATCTCAGGTGTGCTGCACTATCTTCGCCAGCCAGGAATGCGTTCGTGTTTTGAGCAGACCGATGAGGGAGTGGAGGCGCTACCACTGTTTATCGCGCATTTTGCGGCTGGTGTACGTTCCGCGTTAAAGGCGCGAGTACTGCTGAAGGAACAGGATCGCCTGGCGGCTATTTTCCAACAGAGCGCCGAGGGTATCCTGACGGTTGATACGCAACTGCGCATTGTTGACTTTAACCCCACCATGGAGCGACTGACGGGCTGGAGTGAAAGCGAAGTGCTGGGGCGCTACTATTACGAGGTGCTGCACCCGCAGGACCGCCAGGGCAATGAATCTGGAGCGCACGATGCGCTCATTGCGCAGGCGTTCGCGGGGCACAGCAATGCAAGCCGCGAAATGGTGATAGTGGCGCGCGATGGGCAGCGTTTTGATGTCGTTGTCACGGCCTCGTGTGTGCGGTCAAGCAAAGGCGAGCCAATCAGTGGTATTCTTACTGTGCGCGACATTACGCGTGAGCGTGAGCAAGAGGAACAGCGTTCAACCTTCATCTCGGTGATCTCGCATGAATTGCAGACGCCGATCGCCATTATCAAAGGCTACGCCTCGACACTGACGCGTACTGATGCCGCGCTCGACCTGGAAGCACTTCGTCCTCGCCTGCAGGCGATTGAGGAAGAGGCTGATCGCCTGAATAAACTGGTAGGCAACCTGCTCTATGCTTCGCGTATTCAGGCGGGCGGGCTGCATATGGATATTGCGCCGCTGGATATATCGAGCCTGATACAGAAGGTTGCGCTTCACCTGCGCGTGAAAAGCCCGGATGTGACGGTGAAATTGAATCTTCCGCCTCATCTGCCAATGGTGATGGCGGATAGAGATCGTATCGAAGAAGTGCTGCAAAATCTGCTAGATAATGCCATCAAGTATTCGCCAAAAAAGCGCATAGTGACGGTGACCTGCCACGCGATGAGCGATGAGGTTATCGTGAACATCAGTGATCTGGGCATGGGCATCTCGCTACGCGAGCAGGAGCAAATCTTCGAGCGTTTTCATCGAAGTCAGAGTAGCTCGGCATCCTCTATACAGGGCGCTGGACTCGGTTTATATATTTGTCGTGCCATTGTTGAGGCGCATGGAGGACGCATCTGGGTCGAAAGTGTCCTGCATCAAGGTTCAACTTTTTCGTTTAGTTTACCTCGTGAAGAGAAAGCACGTTTGCCGATGGTGGTTTTCTAATGGAGAAAGATGTATTTGATCAACGGAATATGACCATTCTGATTGTGGATGACGAAGCCCGTATCCGCGATTTTGTGCGTATGAATCTGGAAATGGAGCATTACGGCGTCCTGGAGGCCAGCAATGGTATCGAGGCGCTGGAGCACCTGCGCGAGCACCTGCCCGATTTAATCGTGCTGGATGTCACCATGCCCGAAATGGATGGTTTTGAGACCCTACGCCATATACGCGAGGTTTCGACCATCCCGGTTATCATGCTCACGGTGCGCCAGACTGACCAGGATAAGATTCGCGGGCTCGACCTTGGAGCCGATGATTACCTTGGCAAGCCGTTTAACCCCCGCGAACTGCTCTCGCGTATTCGCGCGCTCTTACGCCGTTCATTTATGGCTCCGCCCGCGCGCAAGACGGAGATTATGGTTGATCCCGACCTCAAGATCGATTTCTCGCGGCGTGAGGTGATTGTGCGCGGCCAGAAGGTTGTGCTGCGCCCGACAGAGTATCGCTTGCTCTATCACCTGGTCAGCAACGCGGGACGACTGTTGACGCATGAGACCCTGCTCTCAAAGGTGTGGGGACATGAATACCGCGATGAAGCGCACTATTTGCGGCTGTATATTACGTATCTGCGGCAAAAAATTGAAAAAGACCCGGCACATCCGCAGTATATTTTGACCGAACGCGGTATCGGCTATCGTTTTAAGGAATTGGAGAACTAGGAAGGAAATATAGTGAATAAAAAAGAACGAGTAGACGCGGCTCTGCGAGGTGATATGGTGGACCGCGTGCCTGCCAGCATGTGGGGTCACGACTTCGAGCGCGAATGGAATCCGAATACGCTCGCCGAGGCGATGGTGGAGAACTTCACGCGCTACGATTGGGATTATATGAAGGTCAATCCCCGCGCTAGCTACCATGTCGAAGGATGGGGCGTCAAGGTGCGACCATCGGGTGAGAAATATAAAGCGCCCATCTTCGAGGATACACCGATTAAAAGTTCCTCTGATTGGAGACGTATTCGCCCACTTGAAGCCGATGAGGGAGTGTTGGGGGAGCAACTGCGGGCTTTGCAGATGATTAACCATTCAATAGGCTACGATGCCTACTTTGTGCAGACCATTTTCTGCCCGCTGGGTGTGGCAAAATACCTGGCTGGCAATAATAAAGAACTTGTCCTGCATTCCATTCGTGAAGACCGCACCGCCATGCATGCCGCGCTGCGGGTCATCACCGAGACGTTTACCAACTACGCGATTGCCTGCCTGGAAGAGGGCGCGAGTGGCATTTTCTATGCTACCAATGGCTGGGCTGCCGAGGGGATGTTAACCCCTGACCAGTATCGCGAATTTGGCGAACAGTACGACCTGGAATTCCTGGATGCTATCAAGAGCAGGAGCAAATTCAACATCCTGCACAACTGCGGCTCTCACATCTACTTTGATCTGCTGTCGCCTTACCCGGTGCAAGCCCTCAGTTGGGCCGCGACCGTGGAGGGCAATCCTGACCTTGGCGAGGGGAAAAAACGCTCTGGGAAAGCTGTGATGGGTGGCATCAGTGAGAAGACGACGCTCAAGAATGGATCACCTGACCAGGTGCAGGAAGAGGTGGGGAAAGCTCTTGAGTTGACGGGTGGTCGGCATTTCTTGCTGGCTCCTGGATGTTCTATTCCCCCGGAGACGCCAGCGAAGAACCTGGAAGCGATTCGCCGCTCGCTCTCTTGACACGTCAGGAAGCATTGGCTATACTTCCAAGCACAGTAATAAAAAGCGATAGTGCGCGGCGATTATCTCGCCGCGCAGCATTCTTTATGAATGAAGCATCCTGGTAAAAATTGAAGGGCATTGGGAAGGCACTTCGTGAGTGATGGAGCGATATCAAACGATTCGAGCGTATTCCGCGGGTGGTGTAGTATTTCGGCTTGTTCCACTGCAATCGCAGGCAAACGCACCTGCGGGCAGCCAGTGGCAAGGAGATGAGGTAGGGGTAGAAGTGGCGCTGGTGGGACGCAGTCATCCTGGCATGTGGGCGTTACCAAAGGGGACGCCGCGCTCTGGAGAAACTATTGAGCAGGTGGCAGTTCGAGAAGTGCAGGAAGAAACTGGACTACAGGTACGGTTAATCACCTATATAGGTTCTATCTCCTACTCATTTATTCGCGACCAGGTACGTTTTTATAAGCAGGTGCGTCATTTCTTGTTTGAAGCTGTTGGGGGAGATATAGCCCTGCACGACCACGAATATGATCGTGTAGCGTGGTTCCCACTGCAAGAAGCGCTTCGTCTGCTGACCTATCAGAATGAGGCGAACATTCTTAACCAGGCAGAGGGAATTTTGCAGCGTTGGTTACAGAGCCAGCAGAAGGAAGGTAAAATATAACCCTATGCAGAAAACCCCGCGTTATGGTTTGATACGGCGCCTGCTTTTTCCCTATAGCGGAGAGGAGCCGCTCACATTCCGGCAGAGTATGCGAGTGATGCTGGCGTGGGCGCTGCTCATTCCCCTCACTATATCGCTGTTGGTGTTGGCGGTAGCATTGCCGGCGGTAATTTCCTTGCAGAGAGTACTGACGTTTTTCGTCATTGCATTCCTCTCAGGGGTGGGGATATTTGGTATATTAGGGTTATTAATTGTCCTGTTCAATAATCACGCTGCACGTGTCCGCCAAGCGTGGAAAGCTCAAAAAGGTCAATAATAACCGGTGGAGGTACCTATGGATCTGAGCGTTGAAGGCAAGACTGAGCGTATTCCCCCTGGCTCACATATCTGTCAGCTGTATAGTAAGGTGACAGAAATTCCAGGGGTGACGGCCCGTTTGATGCGTGTGGGGCTTTCTCATTCTGAAAAGTGCCTGTTTGCTGCTGCTCCAGCACAAATAAAAGAACTGCGTGAAGAACTCACCAAATTGCAGGTAGATGTGGATGAGATGATGGCAGGTGGGCAATTGATGCTATACGAGGAACGTGAGCCATTTTTAGCCAACGGTAAACGCTTTGACCCGTATTTCCTGCTCTCTTCCCATCAAACCTTTATCGCTCAGGCGCTGCGGGAGGGGTGGCTGGCGGTGCGTATTTCCATTGATATGACCTGGTTGACAAAAGATATCGCTACGCCCGAACAAATTCTGAAGTACGAAGCGGCGTCCGATGCCGTCTTTACCTTCCAGAACGCACCGATCATTGCATTGATGCATTACGATCATAGCAAGCTACTCCCCAGCCTGGTGGTAGAAATGCTTAAACTGCACCCCATCGCGGTGGTCGGTAAGTATATTAAGAGGAATCCCTACTATTTGAACTCCGAGCAGTATATGCTGAAGATCCTGAGGATCAATAGGGATAAGGAAAAAGGCTCCTCATAAAGCAGCACAAGCAAATGCGCTCCTGCGAAAGGAGCGCATTTGCTTTAGTTCTGGGTGAATGTTTTTTACTGGTTAAACAACTGTCCCAGGGTTCCGCCGACATTGCTGGTGCCGCCCGCCTGGCTTGCGCCTTCAGCCTGTGGGGGATGGTAGGACATCGATTGAATGCCGAGGCGACCTGGGCCGGTGAAGCGGTTCAGGATGATAGATGCGCCGGCCATCAGGCCGCCGATCGCGCCGAAAATGCCGCCGCCGCGCTGCGAACCGGCCACGGTGGTTACCGTCATCTGCACCGATGGGTCTTTCCAGAGCCATGCGCCTGGCTCAACGTCCAGCGTCTCTCCGGGAGCCAGGTTCTTTTCAAAGACGTTGCCATATCCATGCAGCAGGAGCATGCCTTCACCACCGCGACAGGTGAACTGGTCGACGAAGAGGCCCGTGCGACTGAAAAGGATGTTGGCCGCACCCTGGACGAAGGTAAAGCCGTAATCAATGTTGCTGGTGGCGACCAGGAATTGATGCTCACGGACTTCTACCAACTGACCAGGCTGCAGGCGCAGGGCTACAACCTGGCCAACGGAGTCGCGGGAGAAGGAGATGTTCCCAGGTCCCTGTGCCTCGGTAATGAAGATCTGCAAGCCCGCGAAAAAGCGTTTCGCCATGCCCCTCAGTGATTTGAAGCCAATCTGTACGCCGGGGTGCTTCCAGAGCAAAATGTGATGCTCAAAGTAAATGGAGAGCTGGTTTCCTAGCATAATATCAACGACCGGGACCAGTTCGCCATCAATCGAGATGGTCATATCGGCGACCCTCAATGGCCCTTTGGGGTTGTGCAGTTCTGCCTTTGGCACCTGGTTGCCGAAGACACTGTTGCTATACTCTTCGTATTGATTGGGCGGAATGTAGCCGCCCTGGGGGGCACCATACTGGCTTGGCTGACCGGCGGGTGGCGGTGGTGGCGTCGCCCCTATTGGCATAGGTGAACCACACGTGCCGCAAAACTTCACTCCATCGGCTACCTGACTTTGACAGCGGGGACAAATCATGCATTGACCTCCTTAAATCTGGCACAATATATTCTACAGATCTTGCGAAAATCTACTGTTAGACTGAACAAAGAACAGTCATGAATATGCGATAACATGCGGTAAACATAACAGTAGCTATCTTGCATGATGATATCACATGTCAGCAAATAGGCAAAGAAGAAGGTAGACAAAAATCAAAGGGCCGCCCAGTACGTAGAAACCGGAGGGCGACCTCCGGTTTCCCACTAAGGGTAACCTTATTTGCTTATTGCAGGTGTGTGAAAAACCGCATCGGAATGTAGAGCTATAAATCGTCGGCACATACCCTACGTCCGATGCAAATTGCCGAACTCCCTGGATTATTTCATTGTATATTCAGAGATTCAGTAAAAGAGTGCCTATAGAACGAAGCTGTCAGCCAGGGGGCTGCGGGTATTGCCGTTCTGTTTCTCACTGACTGCCTGCTGCCCACCTGTCTGGCGGGAAACATAGCTGCTGTTGTTCATCGACTGCGATGCGTTTGGCGTATTCTGCAAGTTCTGTAGGCTTTGCAGCGTAGCCTGCGCCTGTGCGCCATTCGCTGTCTCAGTTGCGAGCTGAATGGTTTTGCCATCAACAACGACCGCTATGCCGATGCCGCGTCGTAAATCGGCGAGCTGCCGACGTAGTTCACGGTTCTCAGCTTCCAAAGCGTCCATCAATTTTTTCTGTTCAAGTAGCATCTGCGCTATGCCCTCAAAACCAGTGCTTGCAGCACGATCCATCATGGATTCCTCCTGCGAATTTCGTGTACCTAATAATTCTAAAACAAAATTTCCCAACACAGCGCCACGTCCTCCCAGCTTCTCACGTACTCAACCCAATAGATGTACGATGCGATCCCAAATGGCCGCCGCAACGCCTGTTTTGGGCATTACAGGCAAGTCTTCCATTGCACCAGTGGCATGAAAGATATATACCTTATTGGTCTCTGCTCCGAAGCCGCTATCCGAGCGGCTTACATCGTTTGCCACAAGTAAATCCAGGCGCTTAGCTGCCAGTTTGTCGCGCGCGTAGGTGATGACATCGCCCGTTTCGGCGGCAAAGCCTACACGCACCAGCCGCTTTTTACGCTCATGATTAACTTCCGGCGGTTCAGACACATCCGCGAGTTCTCCCAGGATATCTGGATTACGCACCAGGCGTAGGTTGAACCCGCCCTCCGCATCTACTTCCTGCGCACCTTTCCCCTCCTTTTTGAGTTTCTGCGCCGCCATCACAGCCGGGCGATAATCCGCCACAGCCGCGCTCATGATCAGCACATCCGCCTCACCAACCGCATTGAAGACTGCTTCGCGCATCTGCATCGCGGTTTCCACTCTCCACACATCCACCCCATAGGGCGCATCTAAGGCAACGGGGCCGGAGATCAAGATGACATGCGCGCCGCGATCTCGCGCCTCTGTTGCCAGGGCATAGCCCATCTTCCCTGATGAGCGATTGCCCACGAAGCGTACCGGGTCGATTGGTTCCTGTGTGCCGCCCGCCGTAATCACAACGCGGCGGCCGGCCAGGTCTCCATTACGTCCCAGCACCACATGGATAGCTCCCAACAGTACACTGATATCGGGAAGTCTTCCCACACCCACTTCCCCTGATGCCAGTCGTCCCACTTCTGGTTCGAGAATAAATGCTCCGCGTTCCTGCAAAAGCGCCAGGTTTGCCTGGGTTGCCGGGTGCGTATACATATGGTGATGCATAGCGGGTGCCAACAGGAGCGGCGCTCGGGTTGCCAGCGCTACAGCCGTCAGCATATTGTCAGCTATGCCGTGAGCCAGTTTCGCGAGCGTATTGGCAGTGGCCGGAATGACTACCAGTAATTCCGCCTCTTCCCCCAGGGCAATATGCGTTTCTGCGGCGCGTCCTGAAGGTTCCCACAGGTCGGTGTAAACGGGTCGATGGCTCACGGTTGAGAACGTCAACGGACGAACAAATTCCTCCGCGCGTTCCGACATAATCACATCAACGATTGCACCCGCCTGTTGCAGACGGCTTACCAGCTCGACTGCTTTATACGATGCGATCCCACCACATATAGCGACGAGGACACGTCTATTCAGTAACACTGCTTGCCTGCTCTCGCTCTTCACTCACACTGCCTTCCGTTCAGAAACGCAAGCTCCAGGAAGAGCGTTTCTGAATGCGCAGGAGCACCAGTCCTTGCTTCAAAAGGACAATGCAACAATAGCACAGAATGATACATTTTCACAAGATTCCTGACCAGAAGTACCATGTTGCCTGCTGCCAGGCAACATGGCAGGTATTTCTATGACCGGATGTCCTTGCGTTTCAAGAAGTAAGCGGTGAGGCCGCCAAGAATGAAAATCATGGCTACCAGGACGAACCAGCACAAAAGCAGGTGCAGGGTTGCATCTGTTTGGCTGTTGGTTGAGAAGAGGGTACCCTGGTACGTCCAGCTATCTCCGCCTATCTTGTCGCCGTGAATACCAATGCTGGAACCCGCGGCAGCCATACCCCAGCGCACCGCGAAGAGCGACCCGAAGGCCTGTAAAAACGGCCCATCGAGCTTAAAGAGAATACCAGAAAAGATGACCTGGGGGACCAGGAGGAGTGGAATTAAGCTGACAGCCCTGTCATTATTGGGGGCGATGGCTGAGATCATTAACCCCAACATCAAGCCTGCCACCGCCGTAAGCGCCATGGTGATATAGATTTCCACCGGCGCCGGTAGAATGATACCCTGTTGAATGGGCGCGGCGAGGTTGACCACCAATACCAGGACGGCGCTTTGAATCAGGCACAATAAGCCTAACACCATAATCTTCGAGAACATGTAGGGAACGATGCCCAGATTTACGGTACGTTCACGACGGTAAATGGGCGCCTCTTTGACGATTTCGCGCACTCCATTGACGATGCCGAACATCGCGGCCGCGAACGCCATGATAAACAGGTATTTCTGCGAATCATTGCCCGCGCCTGGGATGATATACGCCTGCGTTAATTGTAATGCCTGGCTCTCTGTATTTCCCAGGAGCAGGAACTGGTTTACCTGGTTCTGACAACTGGCCGAATTGGATACGGACTTTGTTATAGGTGGTAAGATCGGCGGATGCAACTGGCAGCCGGCGATAGTGGTCGGGTCGAAAATGCCATGTCCGCCGGGTGTGAGCATCAAGTAGAGGATGAGCGCGATCAACGGAGCTTGTAATATGAGAATGAGCAGGTTGACTACGTCATTCTTGAGCAGTTCGAGATAGCGCAAGGAGAGCAACGAGAACTGCCTCCAGGGGTTGCCGCGTTTGGGCGGGATGACCCCGGTTGTTTCCGGCTGCCGGTCGGCTTGCGCGGCAGGACTTTTATTGAGAGATGTGACTACATATTGCTGAAATTGCGGAGAGGCCTTGAAGCGATTCTCGGCCTCCAGTGGAATGTTGGGATTTTCTTCGGTCGGCTCCAGCGCACTATAGATTTCGGCGAAGTCGGTTTTGCCGAAATAAGCTTTTGCCTCGTTTGGCGGCCCAAAGTAGGCTAAACGCCCGCCCTGCGCCAGGAAGCAGATGTAGTCGCAGGCATTGATATTATTGGTGGCATGGGTCACCAGAATAATGGTATGACCCTTGTCGGCAAGTTTGCGCAGCAGGAACATCATCTTGCGGTCCAGGCCAGGATCGAGGCCCGATGTTGGTTCATCCAGGAAGAAGAGGCTGGGGTTGGCGAGCAATTCGAGTGCGATGGAGACACGTTTGCGCTGTCCACCCGACAGTTTGCTGACGAGCAATTTGCGCCGGAACTTCATTTCTACGTCGTCGAGCACTTCATCGATACGCTGGTGTATTTGTTCCTCGGTGAAGTCATCGGGGAGGCGCATGCGGGCGGTGTAATACAGGGCGCGTTCAACGGTGAGATCGCGGTGAATGATGTCATCCTGTGGCACATAGCCAAGCTGGGTGCTGAAAGCCGCGAGGTGTTGATAGTAATCTTTGCCATTATAGAACACGGTGCCTTTATGGGCCGGTCGAAGGCCGTTGAGGGCATCCATGAGCGTGGATTTGCCCGCGCCGGAACCGCCTACCAGGGCCACAAACTTGCGTTGGGGGATGGCAATGGAGATATTATCGAGAATGATGGTTTTCTTGCTGCCCTCTTTGTAAAGGCCGAGCGCATCGATACGAATACCGCCGCTCTCGTCGCGCTGGGTGAGCTGTGTGCCAGTATAGGTGAAATTGAACGGGCCGATGCGTATCTCATCACCGGGTCTTAACGGCTGGTTGGTGACACGCTGCCCATTGACATAGACGTGATTGGTGCTTCCCAGGTCAATGATGCGATAGCCACCCTGTACCAGTTCAAGACGGGCATGGCGTCCAGACACCTGGGGGTGATCGAGTACCACCATATTGTCGGGTAATCGACCGATGGTGATGACCGGCGCTCCTAAGGGAATGGGGCGAATCTCTGGGACAATATCCTGCGCGGCGCCACTGCCATCGTCATAGGAAATTGTGACCATAGTGCCGTGTTCATCGCCGATACGGAAGAAATCGCCACGCGCCAATGGTTTGCGGAATGCCTGGTTGCCTGGAATATGATTGCCATTGTAAATCAGACCGTTCAACGTCTTGCCACGAGATGGGTGAGGATGGACGAAGACATACTGGTTGCCCTCACGGACAATCTGCGCGTGAAAACCAGAAACTACTGGCTCACTGATGACCAGGTCATTAGATGGTTCACGCCCGATATTGATGACCTGTTTGGTTAAGGGAAGCGCCTGTTTATTTGGATGAATGTTGGAACTGACCTCTATTGAAGGCGTGCCCGGGGCTATTCCCGGCGGCGTTGCTTCAGAATAGACTACCGGTTTTACCGGCGGCTGGGCACCAGATGATCCCACGGGAGGAGACCCAGCAATGGTATGGAATGCTGGCTGAGCAAACGGTTGCTGTGGAGGGAGAGGCTGCGATGGAGCATAGGGTTGCTGTGGTGGTAGCGGTGGCATGTATGGGTTTTGTGGAGCAGGTTGCTGAAGCGAAACGGCAGGGGCTGCCAGGTCAGGTGAGACCAGGAAGAGGAAGGTGGTTCCATTTCCCAGGCCAATGGTATCGCGATCAGCGATGGGACTCTGCTGCACGTCCCGTTGATTGACAGTCACGACGTTCTGTAGCGAGAGTTTTTCGATACTCCATTGTCCACCATTATTCACCAGGCGGGCATGTTGGCGCGAGACCAAGGGGTCAGAAATGATGATGTCGTTTGTCGGTTCACGACCAATAGTCATCATGGGCTTACTGATCTGAATGGTACGCCCGGCCAGTGGACCGGTAAGAAACCTGATCGACCCCAATCCCTGGGACTTGTTTAGCACATCCATAAAAAAAGTCTCCTCTAGGTGAATGATGACAACTTGCGGCAGCTATCGAGTCCTCTCGACATGAACTGATAAAAGACATGCAGCGCATTTGCTGTTGCTCTATCTCACGCATCTGTTTTAGTGAGGCAATTATACTGTAGTGGTGTTCTTATGACAAGACGGTAAAAATATAGGTAGCCCTGCGGTGTATGCTGCCCCGCTTCGTAGGGACAAGGGGAGGTGTGGGGCGGACGTGGGGGCCTTGTGCTTGTCCTGGCTGGGGGATCGAGCGAGCACCGAGGACAAGCACAAGGCCCCCTCCCCTCTTCACCACCGCCCCTTGTCCCTACGAACCTGCTGCTTTGTGCAGATTGATATTGCCGGTGCTGACATCGATTTTCAAGATGGCTGACGGGAGTGTCGAACCGGGGATGAGCGGGCCACAGAAGTAGGTTGGGCCAGGAGGGGATGTGCCACAATAAGGAATGAGGGTGGGGGGAGGGGTCAGAGGAAAATCGCTGTTGAGCTTGCCAAAATTGGTATTGGCATCAATGATGACGTTCAAAGAGGCGTTCAAGGTCGCATTGACATTGCCTGACTCACTTTTGAACTCATACCAGGCATGAGGATCTGTAGAGGTAGAGGTAGTGCAGGGAACAATGGGTGTACTGAAGTGGACATCTAAGAGCGCATTGAACGTGATATTGCCAATGTTGGTCACGACACAGGAACCAGCGACCAGTAGCCCATGCTCCATAGAGACATTTCCCTGTTTGCTCGCCTTGAGGTTAACTGTCCCTTGAAAATTCTGAACCGTTATATCTCCTTTGATGGTGGTAGTGGCATTGAGGGTAAATGGAGGGGTGTTGGTCACATCGGAGGGAAGCCTATTCACGCTGGCGGGCAAGACCAGCGTCAAATCAACAGCATCGAGGGTGGGATTGGGTATAGTTGTACTGATCGCAAGGCAACTCGCTGGAGGGCAACTGGCAGTCGTGCCATTTCCCGCATTGACCGAGATGCGCCCAAATTCGCTGGTGGCGTTGCCGCTGCTGCTCGCCTGGACTTTCCTGGTATAGGTAAGGGTGGCAGTGGTGTTCGTATTATTCGTGTCAACCGAGACGCTCACATTGCCTGTGCTGTTGTTGATCTGTACCTGCGTGAGAGTGGGCGGGACACTCAATGGAATCGAGTGCGGCTGGTCCGAAAAAGTAGAACTGCCAATGCCCAATCCAGGGAAAGCCGTCGGAAGGACACGGTAGAAGATGAATGCAACGATGCCCGCAATTAGCGCAATTGCGACCACACCACCAATGCAACCAATCAACAGGATTGACCCAACACTGCGGCGACGTGGTGGTACCGCTCGTCGAGGCGTGGAAGACGGTGTTTGCGAGCCTGCGCGCCGGACTGGTCGATAGTTTGGCTCCTCTTCGGGGTTAGTTGTGCGGCGCGGAGTGCGTGCGGGCGTATCTTCAATTTCGTCACGCGCATTGAGCGGTTGACGGGGACGTTGACGCAAACGCGCGTAGACATTCTCGCGCGATTGCCGAGTCATGCGCGGTCGCTGCGGCTGCTGTTGTGAGTACGTGGTGTTATCTTCCTCGCGGAAATCGTGTGTCCGGCGGCGCTCCACGGGAGGCTCGGTCGCCTGGTCGCGATCATCACGTGGGGGGACAGGCCGACGCTGAGAAGGTGGACGCTGCCGAGGTGGCTCCAACGAATCTTCATAGTTATCTTGCGAGGGACGCTGATAGGGCGGGTATGCCTTACGAGAGGTATCACGCGAATCATTGGTATTAGCCGAACCAGAACGCGGCCTGGGGCGCGCCCTGGTATCGCCTGCGTCTGAACGAGGGCGCGGTAGTCTGGAGCGAGGTCTATCACTCTGGTAGCTCTCGCCTTTGCGGGCTTCTTCCCAACCGTCTTGTGATGTATCCTTGTCTCTAGTCATATTCGTCCTTTTCCTTTCGTCCTGCCCGAGTGCGGAACACCAGGCGTGTCAGCGTCGTTGGCAGGACGGATAGGTACTACCTTGCATCCTGCCTGAGCGAAGCGCACACCTTGCATCTTGCCTGAGCGAAGCTAGGACGCAGTCCGTTGGCAAGATGACTTCTAAGAAGGACGCAGCCCGTTGGCAGGATGGCTTTCAAGGTACCGATTGTCTTCGTTTGTCCATCGTAGGGAAACGCATAAAGGTCCCAAGCTAAAATGTTACCAGCCTATGGTATGACATTTACTTACGATGTACCAAGCACAGCATAGGGAGACGACTTTTTACCCTCCAGCAGGAGAGCGGGTATGATAGCCACAAGGCAGAGTATACCGGCCGCCAGAAAGATCGAAGTGTACACATCGTGTCCGGCGCTGGTGCCAAATTTCGCCAGGGCATCCTGGAAAGCCTTGCTAAAAGGACTCACTCCGGCGGGTGGTTTGAAGGTGACAATGATTGCGTGGAAACGTCCAAGTCCCCACGAGGTCAGGGCGGCGAGACCAATGATCATGCCCACCATACGTAAAACGGTGACGACGGATGAGGCCATACCCATCTGTGAATTGCTCACCGTATTGATGGCGGTAGTGCCGATAGGCGCGATAACGAGGCCAAAGCCAAATCCGCAAATGACCGTACTGGTAGTAATCTCGATCCAGTTCACGTCGATGGGCCAGAGATGCATCAGCATAAACCCGAGTGCAGTGAGCAGCAGGCCAATGACCGCCGTTGCGCGACAGGTAATACGTGGGCAGAGCAGGCCGCCAACGATAGCGCCGACAGGAATCAAGGCCGTCAAGCGCAGCAGCGCCAGGCCAGCATAGAGGGGATCACCACCGACCACGGTAATGATAAAGAACGGGATATCAACCATAGCGCTAATGAGTGCGCCACCTACCAGCAGACTGACCAGCGAGGAAGCGGAAAATGCTGCGCGTAGAAATACCGACAATTCCACAATCGGCAAAACCTGTTTACGAAGGCGCGGTGCAGCACGTCCTGCTGTTTCTGCATTGCCTTCCCTCCGAACGTGGGCGCGATAAATCGCGCCCCTACGCTCAATGAAAAGTTCCAGCCCGATAAAGGCAGCCAGCAAGAGCAGCGATGCGCCAATCAACCAGGGATTATTCTGTATCGGCGACTGGTTGGGGTTGGGAACCCCCGTGGTAGCAGTGATCGCCTCCTGTGAAAGTCCCAGGCTCAGGCAGAGTAGGGATGCCCCTAGCAGCAGCGTGCCGAGAAAATCGATGCGCCCCCTGTTTGTAGGGGCGCGATAAATCGCGCCTACTTGCGTTGCAGGCTGATACCCGGCGCCCGATGGAATGAGCCGCCAGACCGCAAAGGCGAGGATGGCGACAATTGGGAGATTGAGATAGAAAATGGCCTGCCAACCCAGCGTTTGCACAATTACGGCGCCGTAGAGCGGACCCAGTACCCCACCGGTCTCTGTCACCATACCGATCAAGCCAAGCGCCAGGCCGCGCTGTTTTTCACCATAGAAATCGCCAGCAATTGCCATAGCGACCGGGATGAGGGCGCCGCCCCCGATTGCCTGCACAAAGCGCGCGGAAACCAGCCAGACCAGGCTGGGAGAAAGCGCGTTGGGATCGCTGAAATCATTGGGCGCGGAGACGTTGATGCCGATATGTTGCAGGAAACTGATATCCACTGTATTGCCCAGGTTGGTTGCAAGGCCGCAGAAGAGCGAGCCGAAGGCGAAAATACCGAGGCAAATCAGAAAGACCGCGCGCCGTCCGTACATATCGGAGATGCGTCCCATGAGCGGCATAGCGATGATGAAACCGAGCAGGTAGCCGCTTACGATCCAGGCTGCCCGGTCAAGTTGCTCCGGGCTAATCGATAGATCGACGATGATTTTGGGCAACGCCGTGACCACGACCGTCTGATCGAGGGCGGTAAGAAAAACCGCGCTGCACGCGGCCAGCATTGCCAGTGTAGGGACGGGATTTATCCTGTCCCTGTCTCGTGAATCGTCCTTGTCTCGCAGTCGAATGCGCTGAAAACGCTGCATCGTCTATCCTTTTCCTATGGCGTTGCCGTCGGCGTTAAGATGGGCGGCAACGTTGGTGTCGCACTGATGGGTGGCGCCTGGATGTTGACCGATTCCCCGAAATTTGATAGCTTGAAGGTGCGTACCGTCTTATCGGTATCACCCTGCGCCGCTATTCCCGTAATCACAATCTCATACGGCAAGTTATCATTTTTCCCAATGCAGGTGGTCACTTTGTCCAACGTGCCTGCTGGCGCGCCACCTCCTGTGATGCCAGAAAGATAGCTGGGATCAAGTTGGCCGCTGAAATTCCAGCAACTTCTTCCATCCACATTCGAGTCGGTGGGCTGGCTGGGATTCTGGATATGGCCCAGGATTGCCGAGACGCCCGTCTGTGGATCGGATAGTGTGCGTGGATCAATCAGCCCCGTCGCTGATTGCCAGGTACCGAGGGCGGCGAGGTAAATGTACTGTTGACTGCCCAGGGCGATGATCTGTACCTGCTGACTGGTCCCCAAAAAGATCGCATTGGCTGTAGCCTTGAGCTTATCGGGAACCTGAATATCGCCATCCGCGCTGGTAATCGGCAGCGCCGCATTTGTCCCAATATTCTCTGCTTTGAGGCTAAAATGATAGGATGTAACCTTCTGAATAGCTGCCTGAGCATTTTTAATCAATTGATGCACATCAGGCGCGTTGCTATTATCTCCACCGCATGCCGCAAGCAGCAGCGCCAGCATCAGGATGAGCAATATGTAGGGGTGCGATGTATCGCGGATGATTCTGTAGGGACCCGATGTGTTGCGTCTGCCTGCCATGGAACCCTCCTTCACTCTATAAGCCATATGATGTATGTATGACACATATTTTACCATACGACTGAAGAATAAAGGAGGTTTCAGAGGAATACGATTTGAGGGCGACCGCGAGGGTCGCCCTAATTCACAGACCCTGCCTTTTCTCCTATCAATCTTGTATATCAAGCGTATTATATGCTATGCTCGTTTCAAGCATTCACCCCACACGTCAGGAAAATGAGGAAGGTTATGTCAGAACGAAAGCAGCAGAACTTGTATGTACCCTTGCGAGTGCGTTTTCGCTCGGCTGCCGAGCGCGCGCAGTGGGAACGTGAACAGGCTGCGGCCAATACGCCTACCATGCCGCGTATCCCAGAAACCCCTGATGACTCGATGCTGCAATCGCCAGCCGTAACGTATCCACATGGGATGGAGGTACCGCAACGCGCGCGGCAGATTAAAGAGGTGATCCGCTTAGGCAATCTATTACGCGCGGAACTGGGCCTCAATGAAGTGTTACAGCAAATCATCGCCTCACTGAGCGCGTGCACCGGCTTTCGCAGCGCCGCCATCAACCTGGTCGAACAGGGCAGCGAATACCTGGCGGTTGCCGCTCAGATAGGATCATCCGAGGAAAATGCGCGCCTGTTAACGGAAAGACCTATCACGCGCGAGCAAATGCAGCGGTTCATGCGCCCGGAATTTCTTATCAGCCAGAGCTATTTTGTGCCGCACGAGCGCTTCGCAGAATTTTCGGATATTCCAACGGTTATAGATTTGCCCATTGATCAGTACGAGCCGGGTGGATGGCATCCTGAAGATGCACTACTTGTACCCCTCTTTAGCCCGCGCAAAAAGAAGGTACTTGGCTTTCTCTCTTTAGATGACCCGCAAGATGGCAAGGTTCCAACCGAAGAGCATATAGAGATCGTCGAGTTGTTCGCGAACCAGGCTGCCATCGCCATCGATAACGCTGTCATCTTCCAGGAGCGTGAAGCCGAGCGTCTCGCCCTGGAACAGGCCATTGAGCTGCTGCGCCACGATCTGAAGCGCCTGCAAAGTGGCGACTTGCGTGTGCATGTCCAGTCTTCGCATGAAAAGTTGCAGCCCATCGTCCAGGCAGTCAATACCATGATCGAAGAGTTCAGCGAGATTCTGGGCAGTGTGCAAAAAGTAACGGAAGCAGTAGATGAGCATGCCCAGGACGTGCGACGCGGTTCAGAGGTACTCGCGCATGACACCAGCCAGCAAGAGCACCAGGTAGAGTCCATCTCCGGCGTCATCGATGATATGGCAAGCACGATGAAACGCGTATCCGAGCGCGCAGAGAAAATGTCCCAGGTGGCATCCGAAGCCACCGAAGTCACCGAGGAGGGGCAAGAAAAAGTTGATCGCGCCCACGAAGGCATGCGCTCAGTACGCGAAACCACCATGCAATCCGCTCGCATCATCAAACGCCTGGGGGAAAGTGGCCAGGAGATCAACGACACCGTCGTAGAAATCACTGACCTCACTACTCGCATGAACCTGCTCGCCCTCAATGCGGCCATCGAAGCTGTGCGCGCAGGCGAGCGAGGCCAGGGCTTCGTCGTCATTGCCCAGGAGATTCGCTCACTGGCCGTTAGCAGCGCTGAGGCCGCGCGCAAGGTCTCCTCGCGCATACGCGCCATTCAAAACGAAATGACCACCGTCTCCCAGAGCGTTGACCAGCATATCCAGCAGGTCGTTGTGCAAACCGAACTGGTCACCCAGGCCAGTGTCGCCCTTGCCGCCATTGGCATCGTCACGGAGCAGATGGTTGATCTTGTGCAGGGTCTCGGCCCGGCAGCCATCGGCCAGGCACAAGGATCGCAATTGGTGGCGCATTCCGTGGAAGAGATTTCACTCATGTCCAGTGAGATTGCCCAGCAATGCGGGCATATGCAGCAATCGCTGGGGC
>WNGJ01001800.1_pt1 | contig 21304 bp, 14 predicted proteins | sample 5400611 | NCBI WGS metagenome assembly WNGJ01 (sample SAMN13153375, study PRJNA577476) | soil metagenome | isolation source: 40 cm soil or saprolite under Garry oak tree replicate 1 | place: USA:California | collected 2016-06-15
CGCGCGATGGCCGACGACGTGATCCCCCAGAGCTCCCCGACCACGGCCGACTCTGCCGCCCTCCACTGCCCGTGGTGCTCGGCCGAGCTACCCTCGGCCGACGCGACCGAGTGCCCGTCCTGCAAGGCGACGCTGGTTTCCACTGCCGAGGCCGCCGTCCCGGGCGTGACCGCGATCGACGTCGAGGCGATGCTGCGCGGTCGCCGTGAGCCAACCAAGCAGCGTGGCGGGATCCTCGGCTGGATCAGCGGTGAAGCCGGCGACGAGATGCCCAGCGCGGCCGACCTGAAGTCATTCGAGGCGCCCTCCCCCGACGTCCGGCGAGAAATGCTTCGGCTCGAGATCGAGGCCGAGCGACAGAAACTGGAACAGGAAGCCGCAGCCCTCGCGCTCGAGGGCCGGTTGGTCGACGGCTCGCCGAACGCGGATACGGTCGAGGAACCTGCCCAAGCCGGCGCGCTGGCGGATTCCGCAGAAGGGTCTGGGCAGTCCCAGAGGGCAGCCGACCTGCCGGCCGGCGCGGGCGAGTCCGAATCGGGCGAGGACACTCCCGCCTGATCCCGTCCCGCGAGCCCTATGCTCGCGTGGATGCCCGACCGATTGCCGTCGCCCGGTCCTTCCTTTGTCCGGGAACAGGACGTCCGAGTCGGGGACCGACACCTCCGCGCCGGGATGGCCCGCCCGACGACCACCGACGACAACTGGTGGCTGGCCGTGCTGTGGGTTATCGACGACCAGGGGGTCATCAGCTTCGCCGACGTCGCGCCCGCGGCCGGCCCGCCTCCCGGCCCACCGCTGCTTCGCTTCGGCCCCGCCCTGGCTGGATCGCTGTCGGGCATGATCGCCGAGGAGAACGGTCGCCTGGCCATGCGGCTCAATGTGGTCGCGCCGCCCGACGACCCGGCACGCCCGTGGCGCTGCGCGCTGGCCATCCGCTCGGCATTCCGCTGGGATCCTGTGCGAATCGCTGCCATGAGTGCCAACGACCTCGCAGAACAGGTCCTGAGCGGCTTCCGCAGATCCGTCGAAGGTCTCACGCGGCCATAACCCGCCGGCGGCGTGGGATGCGTGGCCCGGGTAGACTCAGGCGACCGTCATGCCGGACCTGTTCGACGAGATCCGCGAGGAACTGCGCCGCCGCCAGTACCAGGCTCGGGGTGGGCCGGAGGTGGGCGACGACGGCCCGAGCGGCGACGATGGCCCGACCGGCGACGACGGAGATGCGGATGGTGCTCCGGAGCCTTCTCCGCCACGCTCCGGCGGGCGACCACCTGGCCGGCGCATTCCGCGGCGCCGGGGTGCTTTCGGCTTCCGGCGGTTCGGGCTCGCAGCGATCGTGCTGTTCGTCCTCTTCCTGTTCGTCCTGGGCGGCTTCCTGCTCGACTTCTGGACCGATGCGATCTGGTACCACAGCGTGGGCTATGACTCGGTCTTCTGGACGCGGATCGGGACGCAGGGCGGCCTCTTCGTCCTGACACTCGTCGTCGCCCTCCTCTTCCTGCTGGGCAACGTCTGGCTGGCTGGCCGCCTGCTGCCACCGGCAGACCCGAACCGACCCAACCCCCTGGCCGCCTTCTTCGAGCGCCTTGGTGAGGGCACGACTGGCGGCGATCGCTACCAGGACGGCCCGTTCTCCGGCAGCTCTCGGACGGATCCCTTCGGCCGGCCGCTGAGGGGAGATCTGCCGCGCCGGCCTGTCGTCATCGACACCGGCGACATCCCCGATCTGACGCCGTTCGCCGGACTCGCGATCATCGTCGTTGCTGCGCTCCTCGCCCTGGGCGCAGCCGGTTCTGTTGCGAGTCGCTGGGAGACCATCCAGCTGTGGCTCCACCAGGTCCCCTTCAGCCCGGCGGGGGAAGGCGCGGTCACAGACCCCATCTTCGGGCGGGACATCGGCTTTTTCCTGTTCCAGCTGCCATTTCTGCGCCTCTTCCAGTCGGTCGCCAATGGCCTGATCTTCGCCGCACTGCTGGTCGCCGGTGCGCGCTACGTCCTGGGCATCGCCGCGGGCAGCACGCCCGTGCCGACCGGCGTACGCGTTCACGTGGCCGTCCTCGTGGGCCTGTTCCTCCTGAGCTCCGCCGGCGGGTACCAGCTCGACAAGCTCGAACTCGTCTACGGGAGCCGCGGGTCGGTTTTCACGGGCGTTGCGTACACCGACCAGCACGCCCAATTCCTGGCGCTGGACGTGCTGACGATCATTGCCGGACTCGCGGCGGCGCTGCTGGTCGGAGGCGCCTTCACCCGCTGGACGTGGCCGCTTGGGCTGGTGCTGATCGGCTGGTTCAGCGCTTCGATCGTCCTTGGCAATCTCTACCCGGAGGCAATCCAGCGCTTCACGGTCGTGCCGAACCAGCTAGCCCAGGAAAGCCCGTACATCGCCAACAACATCGCGATGACCCGGCTCGCCTATGGGTTGGACACGTGGAAAGGGATCGACTATCGGGGCGAGGGGACCGTGACCCAGGACCAGATCGACAAGGAGCAGGGGACCTTCCAGAACGCCCGCCTGTGGGACTACCGGCCGCTTGGCTCGACCCTCGACCAGGTCCAGACGATCCGCCAGTACTACGACTTCACCGACGTGGACACCGATCGCTACAAGATCAACGACCAGCTGCGGCAGGTCATGCTCTCGGCTCGCGAGCTCGTCCAGGAGAAGGCGTCGTCACCCGGTCAATGGGTCAACCAGCGCATCACGTTCACCCATGGGATCGGCATCGCGATGGTGCCAGTCAACGAAGCGACGACCGAGGGTCAGCCCAACCTCTTCATCTCGAATCTGCCACCCGTTTCGGTGCCCGGCGTACCGGCGGTCAGTCAACCTCGGATCTACTTCGGCGAACGGCCGAGCACCTACATCGTGACGGGCGCGCGCCAGCCCGAGTTCGACTATCCCGTGGGCGGCACGGACGCTGCGGGCCCTGCGTCCAGCACCACGACCTGGACCGGCACGACGGGCATCCATCTCGACACGACCCTCGCCCGCCTGCTGTTCGCGCTGCGATTCCGGGACCTCGACCTGTTCATCAGCGACCAGGTCACCAGCTCGAGCCAGCTCCTCTTCCATCGCTCACTGGCGGATCGGCTACCCCGGATCGCACCCTTCCTGCGCTATGACAAGGACCCCTACGTGGTCGTGACCGACGATGGACGGCTGATGTACGTCCAGGATGCGTACACGATCAGCAACCGCTTCCCGAACGCCAATGCCTTCGACACGAGCCAGCTCGCCGACGGCTCAGGTCTCGCCGGCGACGACTTCAATTACATCCGCAACAGCGTCAAGGTCGTCGTCGACGCCTATGACGGGACCACGACCTTCTACGCGGCGGACCCGTCGGACCCGATCCTGCGCGCCTACGAGGGCGTGTTTCCCGGTGTATTCAAGCCCCTCGACCAGATGCCCGCCGACCTTCGCGCGCATCTGCGCGTGCCCGAAGAGCTGTTCAACGTGCAGACCCAGATGTACGGCTCGTACCACGTCGACAACCAGGCGATCTTCTTCCAGGGCACGGATCGCTGGACCGTCCCGACCCTGCAGACCGGCCAGTCGGGCCAGCTGCCCGAAGAGGCGTACTACGTGGTGATGCGGATGCCAGGCGAGCCGGCGCCTGAATTCCTCCTCCTCCAGCCGATGGTCCCGTCGGGACGGCAGAACATGATCTCCTGGGTCGCGGCGCGCAACGACGACCCGAACCGCGGCCAGGTCCGCGTCTATCAGTTCCCGCGCGACACCACGATCTTCGGGCCAGGTCAGATCCAGTCGCGCATCAACCAGGACTCGACGATCAGCGCGCAGCGCACGCTTTGGGACCAGTCGGGCTCCCAGGTGATATTCGGCAACCTCATCGTGGTGCCCGTCCAGGATTCGCTGCTGTACCTCGAGCCGGTCTATCTGCAGTCCACCGGAGCCAAGTTCCCCGAGTTCAAGAAGATCGTCGTCGCGTCTCCGACGAGGGTCGTGTGGGGCGACACACTCGCGGAGGCACTCAGGCTGCTCCTCAGCGGGGCGCCACTGCCTTCCCCGAGTCCTGCCGGATCGCCGGGTGCGAGCCCGAGCCCTTCGCCGGGCGGCACGCCCGGCGCTTCGGCGACCCCCGGGCCGACGCTCCCGAGCGACGTGGCATCGCTGATCGCCTATGCGAACCTCCACTTCGACCGCGCCCAGGAGGCGCTTCGAAACAACGACTTCGCGACGTACGGCCAGGAGATGAAGCTCGTGCAGGACGCCCTCCGCCAGCTCAACGGGCTCGTCAACAGTCCCAGGCCATCCGGCTCTCCCGCGGGAGCCAGCCCCAGCCCATGACGTCGGTGGCGGCCTCGCCGCCGGGCACAGAAATGGCGGCGGATTCGCCGGGCCGCGCGTGGCGGGCGGTGGTCGAGGGCATGAGCTTCATCGTCCTCGAGCAGCCCGAGCTCTGGTTGCCGGCGCTCGCCGGGTTCCTGGTGCGAGGCGGACTGCTCTTGTTTGCGCTGCCAGTCGTCGTGCTGCCGTCGGCCGTGGGGCTCGGGAACTTCGTGGGGCCAACTTCCGTGACCGCGGCGGGCCCGTCGGGCGGCCTCCTCGCCCTGTTCATCGCCGTGCTCGCGACCTCGATCGCCTGGCTCGGGGCCGCGGCGGCGATCGGCTCCGTGATCGACAGAATGCTCGTCCTGCGGCACGTTGAGCTGCTGGGCGGCCAGCTCTCGCCACCGAACCGTAGAGGTGCAGCCGCGACCCTCGGCGAGCTCGTGTCGATCCGACTGCTCCTGCTCGTGCCGGTCGGGGTTGCCGTCGGTTGGGCGGGACAGCGCCTCGTCGAGGTGGGCTACCAGGAGCTGATCCTTCCGACGAACCTCGACACTCCTCTGCTCGTCCGTGTCATCGGGCGAGGCGCCGACGGTCTGCTGGTCCTGGCGGCCGTCTGGCTTGCCTGCGAGACGCTCGGCGCGATCGCCGTCCGGCAATCCCTGATGACGGGCGCCTCGGTGCCGAGGGCCCTCGCCGCAGCTGCCGGGCACCTCGTCCGCCATCCACTCTCGACCGCGGCGACCGCGCTCCTCGGACTCGCCGCGAGCGCGGCGTTCCTGCTGCCGGCGGTCCTCGGCATGAGTGCCGCCTGGAATGCCCTGCGTACGGCCCTGGTCGACGGACTCGACGCAAGCCTCGTCGTGCTCGCCCTGACGCTGTTCCTGGCGGTCTGGATGGCCGGGCTCGTGCTGGCTGGGCTCCTGGCAGCCTGGCGATCGGCCATCTGGACCGGAGAGATGGTCCGGTTCGGCATCGCCCGTTCGGGGGATAGGTCTACCGCTCACGAGGCTGGCAAGCTGTAGATTGACGCGCGGCTCCCACGCTCAATGGGACCCGGCGAGACACGGGACATTCGAGGAGGGAGTCATGGCCACGAGAGCGCTGCTCTGCCCGGAGTGCGGAGCGACCGTGACGGCCGGGCGGCTTTCGTGCCTCGAGTGCGGCGCCTTGCTCGCGGCGGTCGCCGGCGTCGGTCGGCGCGCGATGCAGACAGTCGCTGCACCCCAGTCCTCGACCCCCGCGGCCCCTGTGCCGCTAATGGCCGTGCCGCAGGTGCCCGTGCCGCAGGTGCCCGTGACGCAGGTGCCCATGGCGCAGGTGCCGGTGCGGCAGGTGCCCGTGCGGCAGGTCCCGGTGCCACAGGTCGCAACCTCCGAGCAGGACCGGTCCGCGCTTCCGCTCGATGACGATGACCTTCCGATCGCGTCGACGGTCGCGGGCCGGCGTCCAGCGGCGGCACGTTCGGGGGTCGGTCGACGACCAACGGATGCCGCCAAAGCCGACGCCGTGTTGGAAATGCCCCCGGCCGTCACCCCTGACTCTCCACCGGTTCTGCGCGACACGGCCGGACCCTGGCCGGCCGCCGGCGTACCGCTGCCGGCGTCGGCCACATTCCCGCCGGGCTCGTTGTTTGCCGCCGCCGGTGCCGAGGCCGGCTCTGGCGAAGTCGCCCTCGCCGGGAGCGCCGCCTCGGAACCCGGCAGCCAGCCTCACCCCAGGCCGGGCTCTGTGTCGTTGCTGGCCGATCTGCCACTCGATGCACCATACGATCTCGCGGGCTGGCTGGTCGCGGTCGGCGCCGTGGTCGCGGGCTTGAGCGTCCTGTTGCCCTGGGCCGCCCCCCAACACACCCTGATCGGCGCCACGACCCTGGATCTGTCCGCGAGCTACTTCGACAGCTGGGGCCTGGCGGCACCCTGGTCCTTCGTGCTCGTGCTCATCACCGGCGCGCTCCTGGTCCTCGCCTTGTGGCCCAATCGAGTTCCTCGCTGGATTCGCGGCGGCGTCCTGCCGGTCCTCGTTGGCGGCCTGCTGCTCGGGATCGACTGGGTCTACTCGAGCGCATCGGCGGCGTTCGGCGGAGGGATCGGCCTGGTGCTGCTCCTCGTCGGCGCGGCCGTCATGGCCCTCGGCGGGGCGGTCGAGCTCCGACCGCGCCGTCACGGACCATCCGAACCAGGCGTCTAGCGGCCCGAATTCGCCCTGCTACACTGCGCCGGACGCCTACGCGCCGGCCCCGTCGTCCAATCAGACGGGGCGAGCCCAATGCTCGGCCCCGAATTCCAGGAGGCTTTGCACCAGGCGTATGGACCAGGTTCTCCAGCAGATCGGTAAGGCGTTCGGGGACGTCATCAACAACCAGTACGTCCAGCTGGCGGGCCAGGGCATCGCCATCTATTTCGTGGTGCTGTGGCTGGCCGCGGCCTATTGGGCGTTTCGCGACATGCAGCTCCGAGCCGAGAACCCGCTGGTGCCGTACCTGGCGGCCAGCTTCGTCATCCTGTCCACCCCACTCCTCTTCCCAGCGGCGGTCTTCGTGTATCGGATCGTGCGGCCGCAGGAGAAGATCGGCGAGGTGTATGAACGCAACCTCGCGGAGGAAGCGCTGCTGGCCGAGGTCGAGGCGGTCAAGTCCTGCCCGACATGCGCGCGGCGGGTGCATGACGACTGGATCATCTGCCCGACGTGCCGGACCCGCCTGAACCGCGTGTGTCCCAACTGCAGCCGATTGGTCGGGCTGGATTGGTCGCTGTGCGCGTGGTGCGGAAAGGACTTCGAGCGCCGCGAGGCTCCCGCCGCCGGGTTGACGCAGATCCCGGCCGCGCGCGAGGCGGCGGGCGCCGGGCTGGGGCAGATCCCCAGTCCCCGTGAGGCGGTCACGGCCGCCCACGACACGCCTCCGGTGCGGGCCTCGCTCAGAGCCGCGTCCTCGCGGAGCACTCGAAGCACCGCCAGGCCCTCGACCGATCCCTTGCCGGAGCGTTGACCGAGCCCACTCAGCCCGCCACTCCAGGGCCGTCACCGGACGAAGGAACGTCGGGAACACGCGAGCCCGCGACCGACCTCATACCGAGTCCTGTGGGGACACCGCCGAGCAGGCCGGGTGCCCGGACCTTCACGATCGAAGGGCGCGCAGCTCCCGGTCTGTTCCTGGTCGGCTGGATCGGAACGCTCATCGGGATCGGGCTCATCGTTGTGGCCGCCCTCGCGGCCCCGGGAAGCACCAAGACGATCCTGGTGATCGTCGGGCTCGCGGCCCTCGGTCCGAGCCTCGTGGCCGCCGCCGGATCGCAGGCACTCCAGCGCCGCGCCGCCGGAGTGGCGTACGCGGGGCCCTCGCCCTTCCTCGTCTTTGCGGCGGTCATACCACTCACCAGCCTCATTGCGATCCTGGTCTTCCGCCCCCTCGTCGCCCTGGGCCTGTCGACGGACGCGCCGCTCGCCACCTTGTTGGGCGTGCTCATCCAGGTCGTCGTCTACGTCGGCCTGCTGCGCCTGCTGGTCGTTGGCACGGGTGCGCTCAGCTGGTCGGACATGGGCTTCGCTCGACCACCGGACCTCATCCCGCGTGATGCGGCGTCGGGCGTCGTCCTCGCGTTTCCTGTCTTGGCGGTGACGCTCGTTCTGGCCGTGGCCTTCGTCGGCCTCCTCGGCACCCGTCCCCAGCCGATCCTGCCGCCCTCGACCAGCGGCACCGACCTTGTCCTGAACCTCGTCACGGCCGCAGCGATCGCCCCAATCGGCGAGGAGACATTCTTCCGCGGCTTCGCGACCGCTGCGTGGGCGCGGGTCTACGGGCCGACTCGGGCCATCGTCCAGGGCGCCCTCTTCTTTGCCTTCGTGCACGTCCTCACCATCGGCGCGGCGGACTTCTCGGAAGGAACGCGGCAGGCGCTGATCGCCTTCGTGGTGCGGGTGCCGGTCGCGCTGGCGCTGGGTTGGCTGTTCCTTCGGCGACGTTCGATCTACGCCCCGATGGGTCTCCACGCGACCTTCAACGCGATCGCGGTCCTGCTCAGTCAACCCTGATCTCTGAACCAACCCTGACCCGGCGACCGCCAAGCGCCTGCGACGAACGCTCGCACGAGGGCGATGAAGCTGCCGGTGAGGACCCGGTGAGCCCACGATGAGCGACCCTGGCTACAGTCGCTTCGTCCCTTGGATCCGGATGGCGGGGGGAATCGGCGGGCTCCCGTCGTCCGGGTTCTGGGGACGCCTTGCCCCGGCCGCCGGCACCGGAGAGAGCCGATCGATGGTGCTCCCAGTTGCAACCCCCAGGCGGCCCCTCGCGATCGTGCTCCAGCAACGGACCGGCAGCCGTGCGATCCGCGAGCTGCCCGTCAGCGAGCGGCCGCGGGAACGCCTCGCGCTGCGGGGAGCGGCAGGACTCACCTCGGCGGAGCTCATCGCGCTGCTGTGGGGTTCGGGCTCTCGGGGCATGAGCGCCGTGGAGCTCGCAGAAGAGGCGCTCGGGCGGTACGAGGGGCTGACCGGCCTGGCACGTGCCACCGGCATGGAGCTGGAGGCCATCTCCGGCGTGGGGGAGGTCAAGGCGGCACAGCTGGCCGCAGCCTTCGAGCTCGGCCGCCGGCTGATGGCCGACTGGCCATCCGGTCGGTGGACGATCCGTGCCCCAAAGGACGTCGCCGACAGGTTGGTGCTGCAGATGGGCCGCCTCGAGCACGAAGAGCTGCGCGTCGTCCTGCTCAACACGAAAAACGTCGTGCTACGCGTGGTCACCGTCTACCAGGGAAACGTGTCATCGTCGCTGGTCCGTGTCGGCGAGCTCTATCGAGATGCGGTCCGCCTCAACGCAGCCGGAGCGATCCTCGTCCACAACCACCCGTCGGGAGATCCGACGCCATCGCCCGACGACCTGCACCTCACCGCAGAGGCATTGGCAGCGGGGCGCCTCCTCGACATCGATCTCCTCGATCACCTGGTCATCGGTCACGATGCGTTCGTGTCCCTCCGAGACCGCGGGGTAGCCTTCGATCGCCGAACCTGACGGGTGCCGACGCGTGCCGCTGGGTGCTCCTGGCGCTCGGCCGCGATCCGGCAGCCGGGTATACTGCACGGGCTTTCCCGCGAGCGACCAATCCGGCTCGTCTCAGCCGCCTGGAGCCGCGCTGCCCACGACGGACGCGCTCCGGCCACCACCGCGAAGGACCCGCCCTCGACCATGTTCGACCGTCTGCTCGGCCTGTTCTCCCGCGACATCGGGATCGATCTTGGGACCGCCAACACACTGGTCCACGTGAAGGATCGGGGCATCGTGATGAGCGAGCCGTCGGTCGTTGCGATCGATACCAAGACCAAGCGCGTCCTCGCGATCGGCGCGGAGGCGAAGCGAATGGTCGGGCGAACGCCGGCCAGCATCCAGGCGGTGCGGCCGCTCCGCGATGGCGTCATCAGCGACTTCGACGTGACGGAGCAGATGATCAAGTACTTCGTGGACAAGGTCCACGATCGCGTCGGCCTGATCGCACGGCCCCGAATGCTGCTCGGCATCCCGTCGGGCGTGACCGAAGTCGAAAAGCGCGCGGTACGCGACGCCGCCATCAACGCCGGTGCGCGGTGGGCGCGCCTCATCGAGGAGCCGATGGCCGCGGCGATCGGCGCGGGCCTGCCGGTGAGCGAGGCTTCGGGCAGCCTGGTTGCCGACATCGGCGGCGGAACGACCGAGGTCGCGGTGATCAGCCTCGGCGGGATCGTGGTTAGCCGCAGTATCCGGATGGGTGGCGACGAGATGGACCAGGACATCGTTGCGTTCGCGCGGCGGGAGTACAACCTGTTCCTGGGCGAGCGGACCTCGGAGGACATCAAGATCGCAATCGGCTCTGCCGCGCCTGGCGAGTGGGACTCGCAGCGCGTCACGCTGCGCGGTCGCGATCTGCTGACGGGCCTGCCGCGCAGCGTTGAAGTAGGCGCGGAGCAGATTCGCGAAGCCATCGAGCCGACCGTCCAGCAGATCGTCGACACGATCAAGGACACGATCGAGGAGACGCCGCCTGAGCTGGTCGCCGACATCATGGACCAGGGCATCGTCCTCGCCGGCGGAGGCGCCCTGCTGGTCGGCCTGGATCGGCGCGTGGCGGAGGCGACCCAGATGCCCGTCCACGTCGCTGACGATCCGCTCACCTGTGTCGCCCGCGGCACCGGAATCGTCCTGGAGGAGCTTGGAAACCCGCGCTTCGATCGGGTCCTGGTCGCCGATACCTACGCTCGAGCGCCGCGTTAGACCCCCTGTCGAAATGGCCCCGGAGGCCTGCGCCCCCGGAGCCCCCGGGCGAGCGGATGGGAGCCGGTTGAGGGTAGTTCGGCCATCTCGCGATAGGCTGTCGGCGCCATGACCGGCGGCCTGCTCGCGAATCGGACGGCTCGAAGACGCGGCATCGCCTACGTGGTCCTGCTCAGCGTCTCCATGCTCGCGATGGCCGCCTCGGCGACGGCCCCCGTCAAAGAGCTCCAGAAGGCGTTCGGCTTCGCACTGAAGCCTGCTCAGTCCGCGATCGCCAACGTCGCCAGCGGGGTCGGCTCGGTCGTTGGCGCGTTCTCCGAGATCGATCGGCTCCGTCAACGAAACGAGGCGCTCGAGAGGGAGAACCAGCGGCTGGCCAACGAGAACACGCGCGCGGTCGAGATCGAGCGGCAGAACAAGCAGCTCAGTGACCTGCTCCAGCTCCGAAGCGAGATCGACTTCACGACTGTGCCTGCAGCGGTCATCGCCCGCGAGGATCCCAATGTCGAGATGACGACCACGATCGACCACGGCACCGACGCCGGGGTCCAGACCGGCGACATCGTCGTGGCCGCAGGGGGCGCACTGGTGGGCAGGGTCACCGACGCCAATCCGGCCTCGGCTCACGTGCTGCTGATCAACTCCGTCAATTCGGTCGTCATCGGCCAGCTCGGAGGCAGCAGCGCCACGGGCGAGGTGGCCGGACAGCTGGGCGGCGCGCTGGCCATGCAGAACATCGACGCAACGGAGAAGATCTCGGCGGGCGAGCAGGTCCTGACCGCGGGGATCGAACTGAAGAACGGGGTGCGCTCGCCCTTTCCCAAGGGACTGCTCATCGGCCAGGTCGTGGACTTCCAACACAATCCCAACGCCGTCGTGCAGACGGCCTTCCTGATGCCGGCTGTGGATCTCGGAAAGCTCGAGTACGTGCTCGTGATCACCAACTACCGCGGCGGGCTCACGGGCCCAGGCTCGTCGCCCCCGTGCACGCCGACGGGCGGGACACTGCCGGCGGGGGAGCAGCCGTGTGCGCTGCCGACGCCCGCGCCGAGCCGTTCGACACCCGCTCCCAGCCGCGCCACCACGCGCCCGTGACCGGCAGCGGCCGGGTCCATCCCGCGATAGCAGGCTGCTACCCTGTGGCGCCATGAACGGGCGCGCCAGATGAAGGGGATCGTGCTGGCGGGCGGGACGGCCACGCGCCTGTATCCGCTGACGATCGTCACCAATAAGCACCTGCTGCCGATCTACGACCGGCCGATGATCTATTACCCGATCGAGACGCTCGCGGGGATGGGCATCGAGGAGGTCCTCGTCATCGTCGGCGGGAAGAGCGTCGGCGACGTCGTCGAGCTGCTGGCCGACGGCGCGCACTTCGGCCTCGATCTGACGTATCGCTATCAGCGCGGCGCTCTGGGTATCGCCCACGCCATCGGCCTCGCCCGGAATTTCGTGCGCGACGACACGTTCTGCTGTGTCCTGGGCGACAACGTCCTGCGGGGGCCAAAGCTCGACGGGGTTGCGCGCGAGTTCGAAACGGGAGCTTGGGGGGCGGGCACGCTCCTTCATCGGGTAGCGGATCCGCACCGGTTCGGGGTCGCCGAGCTGAATGCGGCGGGGGAGGTTGTCGGGTTCGAGGAAAAACCGGAGCATCCCAAGAGCGACCTCATTCCGATTGGCGTGTACTTCCTGCGACCGGATGTCTTTGACGTGATCGAGCGCCTGGCTCCATCCGGGCGCGGCGAGTTCGAGATCACGGACGTCCTGAACCACTACATTCCCAATGGGGGGCTCTACACCCGCGTCTACGATGGGCATTGGACTGACGCGGGGACGGTGACGTCCCTCGTGCGGGCGACCGAGCTCGCGGCGCGGGCACACGCCGAGAATGACCTTGCCCCGCCACCCGAGCGTCCCCTCGAACCGGGGGTGGAGATGGCAGCGGAGACGGGTCCCGCCGTCGACCGGCCGGCCCGCGTTCACGCCAAGTGAGCACAGCCAGGCAGCGGCTCGACGCCGATGCGGACCGCCCGCCGTGGGCCGCGCCGGGGGCACACCTTCTTGTAACGGGCGGGGCCGGCTTCATCGGTAGCTGGTTCGTACGGGACGCGCTTGGACGCCGGGACGGCACGCGGATCACCGTGCTCGACAAGCTGACCTACGCCGGCAACCGTGCAAATCTGCGCGACGTCGAAGCCGATCCAGAACTGGCGGGCAGGCTCCGGTTCGTGCATGGCGACATCGCATCGCCTGAGGTGGTGACGCGCCTGGTCGCAGAAGCGGACGCCGTGGTCAACTTCGCGGCCGAGTCCCACGTCGACCGATCCATCCTGGACCCCGAGGCATTCCTGAGGACCGGCGTCATCGGCGTCCACGTCCTGCTCGAGGCCTGCCGCGCGGAGGCGGCCCGGGCCGCGGCCGGTGAGCGGCGGACGGCAAATGGGGACGCCCGTCCCGGGCCGCGCTTCCTCCAGGTCTCCACCGACGAGGTCTACGGCTCGATCCCAGTCGGTCGTGCCCGCGAGACCGATCCCCTCGCGCCCCGCTCTCCCTATTCAGCCGCGAAGGCGGCCGGGGAGCTGCTCGCGTCCAGCTATTTCGTGACGTACGGCCTCGACGTCGTGGTTACTCGTGGCTCCAACACCTATGGACCCTTCCAGCATCCGGAGAAGCTCATCCCTCTCTTCCTGACCAACGCCCTGGACGACGAGCCCCTGCCGCTGTATGGCGACGGGCTTCAACGCCGTGACTGGTTGTACGTGGCGGATCACGCGGGGGCGATCGAGCACGTGCTGCGCCACGGCGAGGCCGGCGAGACCTACAACGTGCCGGGCGAGGCCGAGCTCACAAATCGGGAGGTCGTGAGGTTGCTCCTCGCGGCCCTCGGCAAGCCCTGGTCACTCGTCCGACGGGTCGAGGACCGACCCGGCCACGATCGACGCTACGCCATGGACGGAACCAGGTTGCACGCGCTCGGGTGGCGGAACAGGACAACATTCCCCGACGGACTGGCACAGACCGTCGACTGGTTCCGCTCCAACGAAGGCTGGTGGCGCGCGATCAAGTCGGGCGACTGGACCGCGTACTACGACCGCCAGTACGGGGCTCGGTTGGCCGCCGGCCGGGTGGTGGCCGAGGTCGCCACGGGCGACGAGCCCCTGGCGCGCTGATGGCCTTTCGCTGATGCGCATTGCGGTCACGGGAGCTCGAGGGCGCCTCGGTCGGGCCCTTTGCGAGGCGCTCACCGATGCCGCCTTCGCGGGTCCCGCGGCCGTGTTCCCTTGGAGCCGCCCCGACTACGACCTCGACGACCTGGGCGCTGCGGAGCGGCTGCTCGCGCGCGACCGCCCCGACTTGGTCGTTCACGCCGCCGCCTGGACGGACGTCGACGGTTGCGCCCGCCATCCGCAACTGGCCAACAGGCGGAACGGCGAAGCAACGGACGCGCTCGCCCGAGCCTGCCTGGGGACGGGCTCCGATCTCCTCGTGATCTCGACCAACGAGGTCTTCGACGGCCGTCGTCCCGATCGCCGCGGTTACCGGCCGAACGATCGGGTCGGGCCGATCAACGCATACGGTGAGAGCAAGCTCGCCGGCGAGCGCGCGGCGCGGGGCGCATTTGGGGTCAGCAGCTCGAACGCGGCCGGCGGAAGCGGTCCCCGGTTGGGGATCATCCGGACCGCCTGGCTGTTCGGGCCGCCGGGCAACGACTTCCCGACGAAGATCCTGGCCGCTGCAGAACGAGCGCGAGTCGTCGGGGAGCCGCTCCACGTGGTGAGCGACGAGATCGGCAGCCCGACCTACGCCCCAGACCTGGCGGCCTCGATCGTCGCCCTCGTTGGGACTGGTGGGTACGGGGGACTCCGCCACATCGTCAACGGAGGACAGGCCTCCCGCGCCGACTGGGCTCGCGAGATCCTCCGGCAGGCAGGCGTCGACGTCATCGTCGAGGACATCGCCTCAACCGCATGGCCGCGCGCATCGACGCCACCGGCCTGGGCCGTCCTGGCGAGCGACGTGCCTGTTCGCCCCTGGCCCGAGGCAATGGCTGCCTATTTGCCCCGCATCATGCAGGCTTCGGTCGGCAGTGGGCCCCCCCGTGACGCCCGCGTGACGCTCGCGTGACGCTGCGGGCGACGCCCGGTGTCGCCGGCCAGGGCGGCACGCGACTGCCGGGCGTGGAGTTCGGTCGGCTGCAACGCCACGAGGACTCGCGCGGGTCGTTCGGAGAGGTCTGGCGGGCCGATTGGTTCGGCGAGCTTCCGGCTGCGTCGACGGGTCGTGCCGGGGCATCCTTCGTGCAGGCCAATTTGTCCCGCTCCGCCGCTGGCGTCCTGCGTGGACTGCACTACCACCGCCGCCAGCTCGACTTCTGGGTCGTCGCCGCGGGGCGGGTGTTCGTCGCCCTGGTCGACGTGCGCCCGCTGCTGGAAGGAACGGCGACAAGGGCGACCGTAGAGACACGGGAGCTTCGTGCCGACGAATGGGTCGTCATCCCGGCCGGCGTGGCGCACGGTTTCCTGTCAATGGCCGCCACCGACCTCCTGTACTTCGTGACCAACGAGTACGACGGGTCCGACGAGCTCGGGTTCGCCTGGGACGATCCGGCCGTCGGCGTTCCCTGGCCCGCCGGCTCGGGCACGCCCGCTGGAGGACCCATCCTGTCCGAGCGCGACCAGACAAACCCGCCCCTCGCGGAGCTCCTGCAGCGCCTGGCCGGCTGACTGGCTGAAGCGCCGGTCGCCGGGCCGGTGCGGATTGGCACCGCTCGGCGGATCGCCGCGCGAGCCCTTCTGCCCACCCGACCGTACCGCTCCCCAGCCCTCCCTACCCCGCCCGCTCCGATGGAGCCATGGCCGCCATGACCATCCCGGGATTGAGATCGGGGCGCGGGGCGACGACGCTCGCGTGGCACTCATCTCAGTTCATCCGGCCGCTTTGGTTCGAGCGGTCCGGGGAGGGTTCATGCGGGTCTTCGCCCTGGCCGTCATTACCAGCATCGCCGCGTTCGTGGCCTTCGGGGCGCCGGCCGTCGGCGCCGCCACCACGACACTTTCGGCCAACCCCAAGGTCGTGATCATCGCCGGGCCGGTGGGCGACAAGACCAGCTATTTCGTGGCCGATGCCAGGGCTGCCGCGGCGGAGGCGGCGAAGTACACCACCAACGTGGTGACCATTCTCACGCCGCACGCGACCTGGGCACGCGTCAAGACAGCGCTGCAGGGCGCCTCGATCGTCATCAACATGGGCCACGGGAATGGATGGCCGAGCCCGTACGCTCCCTGGCAGCCATACACCAAGGACGGCCTGGGGCTCAACCCAGTCGACACCACCTCCGACAACACGACGACGCAATACCACGGTGAGTTCTACCTCGCGCAGGACATCCGCCTGGCTCCGAATGCGATCGTGTTGCTCAATCATCTGTGCTATTCCGCCGGCAACAGCGAGCCCGGCCTGCCCGAGCCGACCGTCGGTGTCGCCCACCAGCGCCTGGACAACTTTGCCGCCGGCTGGCTGCGTACCGGCGCGCGGGCCGTCATCTCCGAGGCCTACCACGGAGCCGTCGAAGAAGTTCGGGCGCTGTTCACGACACGCCAGACCATCGATCAGCTCTGGCGCGGCATGTCGGATGCGAACGGCAACGTCGTGACGTTCCCGAGCGTGCGCACGACCTGGGCATCCGCGATGTCCGACCCGGAGACCCCGACCGGCCCATTCCGGCGGTCGCTCGTGGGCGATCCCAGGCTGCAAACCGCCGACATCACCGGTGCGCGATACGCCGACACGGGCGTGGACCCGACAGCCTTCGTCGTGCCCGGCGCAGCCTCGGCATCGCACGACGGAGCCGGCCTGTACGCGGATGCGACGCTCACCAACGATCCCAGCTCGGGCCTGCCCCCGGCCAGCGTGGCCTCAGGGACCGCGCTGCGCCTCGATGCGCGAGCCGGAACGACGATCGCCGGGCAACCGATCTTTGCGGTCCACCGGCTCGACGGCGGCGGGTCGGGGTTCATGTCCGGCGCCGATCTCACGCCGCGCGACAGCACCGGCCCGAACGTCTGGACGGCTGACGACGGCAGCGGCGCGTTCTCACCGAACGGCGATGGCCGCCAGGACACCCTTGGCGTGAGTGGGCGGTTCAGCGAGACGGTCACCTGGTCGGCAGCCTTCCAACGCCTCGACGGCAGCGTGCTGCGAACCGTCGCCGGGACCGGCAATTCCTATGACGCCACGTGGGACGGCAAGGTCGCCGGCAGCCCCGCGCCCGACGGCGACTATCGCTTCGTCGTTCGTGCCGACGACGCATGGGGCAACCCGACGGGCTCGCGCTCCCTGACCTTCAGTGTCGACACGGTCGCACCGAGCCTCTCCGCGCCGGCCGTCACCTCCATGGTGTCGACCTTCTCGCCCAACGGAGACGGCGCCGGCGATTCGATCAAGATCGGCTTCAGCACCAGCGAAGCGGGCTTCATCGACACGAGCGTGCGAGACGCCTCTAACGTCGTGGTCCGCTCCTATGCGACGGCTACGATCGCCGGCAGCGGCAGCGTGACATGGCTTGGCGACGCCACGAGCGGGGCCACGGTCGCGGACGGACGCTACTCGCTCACGCTCGCGCCACGCGACCTGGCCGGCAACATCGGCTCCGGCCGCGTTCAAACGGTCGAGGTCTATTCGGCCGTGTCGTTCGTGCGAGCGGCACCCGGCCTCTTCTTTCCGCAGGATGGCGACCGTTACGCGCCGAGGACGCACCTCAGCTTCATCCTCCGGTCGGCAGCCCGGATCACCTGGACGATCCGCAACGCGAGCGGTGCAGTCGTCTTAACGCGCTACCAGGACGCGACCTTGTCGCCCGGCACCTATGCGTTCGACTGGAACGGCAGGAACCAGGCCGGCGCCTTCGTCGGGCGAGGCGTCTACTACTCGACCGTCTCCGGCACCAACGGCCAGCAGTCATCGAGGACGGGAGCCTCGATTCGCGCCGACGCCTTCGGGATTTCGGTCAGCGACTCGACGCCCGGACGCGGCCAGTCCATCACGATCTCGGGCGTGACCGCGGAAACACTCAAGTCGAACGCGAGGTTGTCCGTCTATCAGACCGGGCAGACGGTGCGTACGTACACGATGACCAGGGTCGGCACGACGACCTACCGCATCACGGTCCGCCTGGCGGCGGGATCCGCCGGAACCGTCAGGTTCAAGGTGGCCGGGATTGACCTGGCCGGCCGCTTCCAGTGGAGCTCGGTGACACTGCCACTGCATTGACCGCCGTGGCGGCGGGCGGCCGGGCCGGCGGGCCGCCACATAGCCGGGCAGCAGGCCAGCCGCGACCACAGCCCCCTGGGGCGGGGCGGCGGCGGCGCCCAGGCACAGCAGGCAAGGCGGTCCGCGGATCCGTACCGGACCAAACCGGACCGGACGGTACCACCCCGGAATCGGACCATCGTCGGGATTGTCCGACTTGACCCGCCGACCTAGCTTGGACGCCCGCCTTCCCCGTGCGAGGAGAGAGCCTCCCACCGCCGTCTCAGAGGGAATCTTTTGGCTTCGATCGTCAGACCAGTGTTCCCGTGGGGTTCAGCTCCCCGGCGAACCGTCGTCGGACCTTTTGGCTTCTTGCTCGCCGTCGCGACCAGCGTGCTCCTCGGCGCCGGGGCCATGGCGAGTCCCGCGGCGACCACAATGTCGCACGACGGGCCGCCCCCTACAGGCTCACCCGATGGCGCGCCCGCCGGCGCAGCCGGGCACCTCTCGATCGATGGGCCTGCCTCGCGCTCGATCGATGGCGACCAGCAGGCCGAGCTCGCCCTCTCGCGGGAGGGGACGGTCGGCGCCAGCGACATCGCCCTTGCACCGACCGGACCCATAGAGCCCGGAATTCAGTACGAAGACGCGCTCGCCCACGAGCATGATCGCATCGCCTTCCAGGCCGGCGGAACGGCCGACGTGCCGTTCAAGCCGCGCGCCGACGACGGCTGGCCGGTCGACGGCCAGGCGCCTCGCGCGCTCCCGGCGGGGCGCCTGAGCGGCCTTGAAATCGCCCGCGGACAAACGACCGGGGACTCCTCGTCACAGGCCGGCGCCGGCCCGGTAGACCACCCGGCGAACGACACGACTGACGTGATTTCGGCCGAGCCCGCGTCTACGACGATGCCGAATGCGGGATCCGCGATTGACCTGACCGCGAGCTCCGGCCTGCGTCGCCAGATCTTCGGGTTCCTCCCGTACTGGAACCTCAACGACGGCGGCATGGTCCTTAACTACAACCTCCTATCCACGATCGCCTATTTCTCGGTGGGTGCGGACAGCCGCGGCAACCTCTTGAAGCGCAACTCGGATGGCTCCCTCACCACCGGCTGGGGTGGCTGGACCAGCTCGCGGATGACGAGCATCCTCAACACGGCCCACTCGAACCGCACGCGCGTCGTGCTCACCGTGTCCGTCTTCGCCTGGACGTCCTCGCAGGCGGCTACCCAGGCGGGGCTGCTCGCCAGCTCCGGCGCCCGTCTCAACCTGGCCCGCCAGGTCGCTCAGGCGGTTCACGACCGCGGGGCGGATGGGGTGAACCTGGACTTCGAGCCGATCGTGGCGGGATATGGCGACGAGTTCACGGCGTTCGTGCGGAGTCTCCGAAGCCAGCTGAACGCGTACTCGAGCGGCTACCAGCTGACCTTCGACACCACCGGCAGGATCGGCAACTACCCGATCGAGACCCTGACCGCGGCGGGCGCCGCCGACGCCATCTTCATCATGGGCTACGACTACCGGACCGCAGGCTCGGGCTCGGCCGGCTCGATCGACCCGCTCTCCGGCCCGAGCTACGACCTGGGCGACACCGTGGCCGCGTACGTGGCCCGCGTGCCACCGTCGAAGCTGATCCTTGGCGTGCCCTACTACGGTCGCGCCTGGTCGACGGTCTCGAGCGGCGTGCGATCGGCCACCCACAGCGGTATCCAGTACGGCACGTCCGTTTCAGTCAACTACGAGAACGTCAAGCCTCTCGTCGCCCAGTACGGCCGCCGATGGGATTCCCTCGAGGCCTCGCCCTATCTCGCGTACCAGAAGCAGAACTGCAGCACGACCTATGGCTGCGTCACCACCTGGCGACAGGTCTACTACGACGATCCGACATCCCTGGGGCTGCGCTACGACCTGGTCAACCGGGCGGGGCTGCGGGGTGTCGGCATGTGGGCTCTGGGCTACGACGGCTCCAACCCCGAGCTCTATCAGGAGCTGGGCACGAAGTTCCTGCACGACACCACGCCGCCGCTGGCTGGCGTCTCCGTGCTCAGCGAGAGGCAGCGCGACGGCGGGTTCGTGGTGAGCTGGCGAGCCACAGACGACAGCAACATCGCACGCTACGACATCCAGGTATCGGCCGACGGCGGGGCCTGGAGGGGCTGGCTGACGGGCACCACGGCGACCAGTGACGTGTACCTCGGCAGCGACGGCCACGGATACGCATTCCGTGCGCGCGCCATCGACAGCCACGGCAACGGGAGCCCCTGGAACGTGTCGGCGGTCTACGACTCGACGCCCAGTCTCGCGCCTGGCGGGTTCGGGCGGGTCAGATTCGACGCGCTTTCCGTCCGTGCCGGTGCGGGCGTCGCGGCCCCGAAGGTCGGAACGCTCAACACCGGCGACATCATTGCCATTACGGGTGGCCCGGTCGCGGCCGATGGCTACGCGTGGTACCAGTTCACCGGCCCTCTCAGCGACTGGCAGCCCGTGGACTACCGTCAGAACGGTGTCTGGGTCGCCGCCAGCAACACCACAACCGCGTACGTCGTCGCGGCGCTCCCGCCAAATGCCACGCTGGTCGACGCGGGGATGCGCGGGCTGGGATTCTCCGGCGGGGGGACCGCCAGCGTTGGATCGGGAGCCGGCGCGGCGCGCTATCGGGCCTTCTCGCCGAACGGCGACGGATCTCGAGATCGATTGACCGTGGCGTGGACCAACACGGTCGCATTCGACTCGATGACATTCCAGGTCTGGCGCACCAGCGGCGCGCTGGCAGGCTCGATCGCCCTGCCGAACGCGGGCATCGGCAGCCAGGTCTTCGACTGGGATGGGGCTCTTGGCGGGCCCAGGCTGCCGGACGGGCAGTACCTCGTCCAGCTCGTCGGCGTCGCGAACGGACTCACCTACACGCTGCCGTCGGCGCGCCCGGTGAGTGCCGGACAGATCGCGTCCTACGCGGTGACCATCGACACGGTTCCCCCGTCGATCGCCTCGGCCGGCATCTCCGGTCGCCTCCTGTCACCGGATGGCGACGGCAGGTTGGATAGCCTCGTCGTCGGGATGACCTCGACCGGGGGCGCCACGACTTGGGATCTCGTGGTCAGGCCGATTGCCGGCGGGGCGGCTATGCGCACCATATCGGGGACCGGCGCCAGCCCCAGCGTGCGCTGGGACGGCAAGACCGATGCGAGCACGCCGGTTAGCGACGGGATCTACGAGCTGCGGCTCTCGGTTGCCGACCCAGCGGGCAACAGGGCGGGCCGCTCGTTCGCGGTCACCGTGCGGTCGCGCAATCCGATGATGGCCAGCTCGGCGACGCCCTTTTCCTTCTCGCCCAACGCCGACGGCGCCTCCGACGCAACGATATTGCGCTGGTCATCCGATTTCCCCGTGTACGGCTCGGCCAGCGTCCGACATGGGACGACCCTGGTGGTCGGCTGGACGTTCCTGACTCGAACGAGCGGGCGGATCGTGTGGAATGGACGCGACCGCTTCGGCCATGTCGTCCCCGACGGCTGGTA
>WNGJ01005174.1_pt1 | contig 21298 bp, 22 predicted proteins | sample 5400611 | NCBI WGS metagenome assembly WNGJ01 (sample SAMN13153375, study PRJNA577476) | soil metagenome | isolation source: 40 cm soil or saprolite under Garry oak tree replicate 1 | place: USA:California | collected 2016-06-15
CGACGCACAGGTCGCGAAGCTCCAAAAGGACGACGCTCCACGCCGCCTGTGGGCCAAGGACTCGACGCTGTGGACCGCCGACCCCGCGAAACGCCAGGAGATCCACGACCGCCTCGGATGGCTCGATGTCGGGGAGAAGATGCTCGAAAAGGCGGCTGAGTTCCGAGATCTCGCCCGGCAGGGCCGAGCCATCACCGACGTCGTCCTCCTCGGCATGGGCGGCTCAAGCCTCTGCCCCGACGTGCTGCGGCACACGTTCGCCGCGGCCAAGGGTCATCCCAGGCTGCACGTCCTTGATACGACCGACCCCGCGACGATCCTGGCAGTGCGTTCCAGGATCAAGATCGCCACGACGCTTTTCATCGTCGCCTCGAAATCGGGCGAGACCACCGAGACGCTTTCCCACTTCGCGTATTTCTGGGACCAGACGAAGGGAAAGAGCAAGCAGTTTGCCGCGATCACGGACCCCGGGACTTCGCTCGAGAAGCTGGCGAAAGAGCGCTCGTTCCGCTGGATCTTTTCCAACCCGCCGGATATCGGTGGCCGCTACTCCGCGCTCTCCTACTTCGGCCTGGTGCCGGGCGCGTTGATAGGCGTCGACGTCGTCGAGATGTTAGAGCGGGCCGTCGAGATGGAGCACTCATGCGCGGATTCGGTGCCGGTCGAAAACAATCCCGGCATCTGGCTCGGCGCTGTGATGGGCCGCCTCGCGACCCAGGGACGCAACAAGGTCACGCTCATCGCGTCGCCGAAGGTCGCGACGTTCGGCTACTGGGTCGAGCAGCTGATCGCCGAGAGCACAGGTAAAGAGGGCAAGGGCATCGTGCCGGTGGAGGGCGAGCCGGTCGGCAAGCCTGCCGTGTATGGCGACGACCGCCTGTTCGTCTACATCCGGCTGGATGCGGACCCACCCAATCGCGCCGTCCAGGCGCTGGAGAAGGCGGGGCATCCGGTGGTCACGCTGACGCTGCGCGACAAACTGGATCTGGGCGGGGAATTCCTGCGCTGGGAGATCGCGACCGCGATCGCGGGCTCCATCCTGGGCATCGACGCCTTCGATCAGCCAAACGTGCAGGAGTCGAAAGACAACACCAAGAAGGTGCTGGCCACCTTCAAGAGCCGGGGCAAATTGCCCACGGCCGATACCGTGGCGGCGTCGAAGTCGAAGGCCGGCATCGCTTCTCTTCTCAAGCGGGCCAAGCGGGGCGCCTACTTCGCGATCATGGCCTACACGACGCGCACACCAGGGTCCGAGGCCGCCATCGCCGCCATCCGCACAGCCGTGCGGGACAAGACGGGGATAGCCACCACCGCCGGCTACGGGCCTCGCTTCCTGCATTCCACCGGACAGCTGCACAAGGGCGGCCCGAAGACTGGCCTGTTCCTGCAAATCGTTCAAGAGGACGCACGCGACGTGCCGATCCCGGGCCAGCCTTACACCTTCTCCGTGCTGAAGCAAGCGCAATCGCTCGGCGACATGCAATCTCTTTCGTCGCGCCGATTGCCGGTGCTGCGTGTGAGCCTCGGCCGCGAGCCCGCCGCCGGCTGGCGGGCGTTGACCGCGGCCGTGAGGTCAGCGGTCCGGTGATGCGGGCACGCGCCACTCACTCCGACGGGGAGAGCGAGCGCTGATGGAGATCGGGTTCGTCGGGCTCGGCCGCATGGGCGGCAACATGACGCTGCGTCTGCTCAAGCGGGGTCACCGCGTGGTCGCTTTCGACCTCTCGGCCGAAGCCGTCAAGCGCCACGCGGCCGAGGGCGCCGTCGGGGCGAGCTCATGGGAGCACTTCGTCGCCGGTTTCGAGAGTCGGCCGCGGGTGATGTGGATCATGGTCCCCGCCGGAGACCCGACTACGCAGGCGATCAACACGCTGATCGGGCTCGGCGACCCGGGCGACATCATCGTCGACGGCGGCAACACCAACTGGAAGGTCGCGTTAGCGGACTGCGCTCGCATCAAGGCCAAGGGCATGCATTACATGGACGCCGGCGTATCGGGCGGCATCTGGGGCCTGGAGTATGGCTACAGCCTGATGGTCGGCGCCGAACAAGAGATCTACGACCATTGCCTGCCGCTGCTGAAGGACCTGGCGCCGGATGACGGCGGATTGGTGCACACCGGACCCGAAGGCTCAGGCCATTTCGTCAAGATGGTCCACAACGGCGTCGAGTACGGCCTCATGCAGGCTTACGCGGAAGGCTTCCAGGTCATGAAGCTGTCCAAGTCGTTCCCCGGCATGGACATGCGTGCGATCGCCGAAGCGTGGCGGACGGGCAGTGTCGTGCGCTCCTGGCTGCTCGACCTGATCGCCCGCGGCCTGGCGCAGGATCCCGAGCTGACGGCCATCAAGGGCTGGGTCGAGGACACAGGCGAAGGACGCTGGACGGTGGAGACCGCGATCGAGGAGTCGGTGCCGACACCCATCATCGCGGAGTCCTTGTTCGCCAGGTTCCGCAGCCGGATGGAGAACACCTTCGGTGACCGGATGCTTGCAATGATGCGTGCGCAGTTTGGCGGCCACGCCGTGGTCAAGGATGCCGCGTCAGAGAAGTGAAGGTCGAGGAGGCCCCTAACCCGCTAGCCGAGGGTCTCCACGACTACCGGGTCGCCGATCCGGCCGTCATGGTCATATTCGGAGCCACCGGTGATCTCAGCGGCCGCAAGCTCCTGCCCGCGCTGTACAACCTCGCCAAGCAGCGTTCACTGCCCGCGGGTTTCGCGGTTGTCGGCGCGGCGATGGCCGATATGACCGACGATGCGTTCCGCAAGCACGCCTCGGAGAAGATCCATCAGTTCTCGAGGACCCAGCCGATCGACGACCGCGTCCTCGAGGCGTTTCTCTCCGCCGTTTCCTACATCAAGGTCGATTTCAGCAAGCAGGAAGACTTCAAGGCTCTGGCGCAGAGGTTGCAGGAGCTCGACGACACACGGCACATTCCCGGCAACCGAATCTTCTACTGCGCGACCCCTCCGCCGACGTATTCGCTGATCGCGACGCAGATTCAGACGGCTGGCCTGGCGACCGGTGGAGGGTTCCACCGCATCGTCGTGGAGAAACCGTTTGGAACGGACTTGAAGTCGGCACGAGACCTGACCCAGACGCTGCAGAAGACATTTCCCGAGGACGCGGTCTTCCGGATCGACCACTACCTCGGCAAAGAGACCGTCCAGAACATCCTTGCTTTTCGCTTTGCCAACTCGATTTTCGAGCCGGTGTGGAACACCAACCTGATCGACTCGGTGCAGATCACGGTCGCGGAGGAGATTGGAATCGAGAACCGCGGCGCTTACTACGAACGAGCGGGCGCGATGCGCGACATCATCCAGAACCATGCCCTCCAGCTGGTCACGTTGACCGCGATGGAGCCGCCGCTGGCGTTCGAGGCCAACGCCGTGCGTGACGAGAAGGTCAAAGTCCTCCGGGCCATCCGACCCTTGATCGGTGAGGAGATCGAGGAGTCGACGGTGCGCGGCCAGTACACGAAGGGCTGGGTGCTCGGCGAGCAGGTGCCAGGCTATCGCGAGGAGCCAAACGTCGCGCCCGATTCGCAGATAGAGACCTTCGCGGCGCTGCGTATCTTCATCGACAACTGGCGCTGGGCGGGCGTCCCTTTCTACATCCGCGCCGGCAAGCGATTGCCGAAGCGCGTGACCGAGATCCGGATCCAGTTCAAGCGCCCGCCGCACCTGACGTTCGGTCGCGAGGCGATGAAAGAGGTCGACCCCAATGCCATCACGCTTCGCATCCAGCCCGAAGAGGGAATCTCGCTCAAGTTCGGCGCCAAGGTGCCGAGCGCGGGGTTGCGGATCCGAAGCGTGACCATGGACTTTCAGTACATGACGTCGTTTCTCGTCGAGGCGCCGGAGGCTTACGAGCGGCTGCTGCTCGACTGCATGATCGGGGACCCGACTCTCTTCACGCGCGCCGACGAGGTCGAAGCCGCCTGGCAGCTCATCGATCCGATCGAGGAATCGTGGCGCAATGGCAGGCCGCCGCTGGGCATGTACCCTGCGGGCACATGGGGTCCCGACGCGGCGACTCGGCTGCTTCAGGCGGACGGGCGGGAGTGGCACCGCCCGTGAGCACGACGGTGTCTGCCGAAACAGGGCCGGTCTGGCATGGCGCGGACGTAACCATGCGCGATGTGCTCGGCGCGCTCGGCGACATCCGCGACAAGTTCGCCCGCGCGGAGGCGGGCGACGACGACCACGGGCATCCCCGCAACTGCGTGATGACACTCGTAGGCGTCGCCGCGAATGAGGCCGACGAGCGGCTTGCGCAGCGGACCTGCCTGGTCATCGGGAAACAGCACCCGGCGCAGGCGATCGTCATCCGCGAGGAGGCGGCGATTCGCGGACGCCACCTCGAAGCCTGGATTGACACTGATGTGCAGCGGCCGGCGATCGCCTGCGCCATAGAGTGCGAGATCATCACCCTTCACGTTCGGGGGGCCGCGGCAGACCACCTCGACGCGCTGGTCGATCCCCTGCTGGTCAGCGGCGTGCCCACCTACCTGTGGTGGACGGGCAATCCTCCGTTTCGCAAGAAGGAGCTTCTCGATGCCCTGCGGGTTTGTGACGGCCTCGTGGTCGACTCGGCCAAATTCGACGAGCCATACACGTCATTTCTCGGCCTGGCGCGGCTGCTGAAGGTCGCGCACCATCGGCTAGGCCTCGGTGACCTTCAGTGGTCGCGCCTGCGGCCTTGGCGGGAGACGATCGCGCAATTCTTCACGCCTGTCGACCGCCGGGCTTTCCTGACCGGAATCTCGGAGATCGGCGTCGACTACGCGGGCGAAGGGAGGGGCAACCGGATCGCGGCGGCGCTCGTCACAGGCTGGATCGCCGGGACGCTGGGCTGGAAGCTGGTGCGGGCCGTCGCGGGTCAAGGCGGCGTCGTGATGGCTGAGTACAGGGCCGGCGGACGTTCCGTCGAGGTCAACTTCCGGTCGGTAACCAAGGATCATCTTGCTGCCGGCGAGGTCGGCGCGATCCGCATCGCGGGCTCCTCCCGCGGCATGACGTTCCGGCTGACCGTGCAGCACGATCCTGAGCGAAGGCGTCTTCAGCCCGACCTCGCCTACCGCACCTTCCATCCGACGGGAGGGGAGGACGACGCCGGAATGGAGCTCGCCGCTCGGCGCGCCGAATGGCATCGCGACGTGCTGCACGAGAACCGTGCGTCACTCCATCACACCGCGACTGGCGACGCGCCTGGGGAAAGCCGCCCATCGCACCCGGTTGTGTTCACGCACGAAAGACGGCGGCCTGACTCGACGCGGGTGCTGCTCACGCTGATCGAGATAGGCGAAGGGGAGCCGCTGCGCCACGTGCAGCAGCTCGAATCGGAGGACGAAGCCTCACTGCTCCTCGATCTGCTGTCCACCGGAACCCACGACGAGGTGTTCAACCGCTCCCTGGCGGCCGCGTCCGAGCTAGTGCACAAGTTCTAGATGGCGGAATTTACGGTTCTCGCGACCGCGGAGGAGGTCGCCGAGGCGGCCGCCGCGGAGATTGCGGACGCGCTGCGCGGTGGCGCCAAGTCCCTGGTTCTCGCCGGCGGCACAACTCCGAAACGGTGCTACGAGCTGCTCTCGGAACTGGATGTGGAATGGGGAAGAGTCGCGGTGCTGTTCGGCGACGAGCGATGTGTTCCACCAGACCACCCGGACAGCAACTACCGGATGGCAAAGGAGACGCTGCTCGATCGGGTGATGCCGGCGACCGTCTATCGGATCCCCGCCGAGCTTGGACCGGACGAGGGAGCGGACGAATACGCCGAGGTCGTGGCGAACGTCGCGCCGCTGGACCTCGTGCTGTTGGGAGTGGGGGAGGACGGACACATCGGATCGCTTTTTCCAGGGCATCCGGCTCTCCACGCCGACGGGCTGACGATAGGCATCCACGATTCACCCAAACCTCCGCCTGAGCGGGTGACCATCACCCTGGAAGCGATTCGCGATGCCGGTCGGGTGATGATCCTTGCGACCGGCAAGGGCAAGGCTGACGCGGTGGCCATGGCGAGGCGCGGCGAATCACCATCCGGGATGATTGCCAGCGCACGATGGCTGATCGACCGGGCCGCCGCGGGTCAGTGAGGGTAGAGGTCGTTCCGTCGATCCTGTCCGCCGACGCGGGCCGGCTTGCCGAACAGGTGCGAGAGGCGGAGGCTGCCGGCGCCGACCGGATCCAGGTCGATGTCATGGACGGCCACTTCGTCCCGAACCTCACGTTCGGCCCCCTTGTCGTCGAGGCGGCGCGCCGCGCCACGAAGCTGCCGATCGAGGCCCACCTGATGGTCGAGCGACCGGAGCTGTTCCTCGAGGCGTTCGTGAAGGCGGGCGCAACGTTGATCGAGGTGCAGGTGGAAGCGACGACCTCTCTGTATCGGACGGTGCAGACGATTCGCGAGCTCGGCGCCAAGCCGGGCGTGGCGATCAACCCGGCGACGCCGGTCGAAGACTTGCGCGAGATCCTGCCTTACGTCGACCTGGTCAACGTGATGACGGTCGAGCCGGGATTCGGCGGACAGAAATTCATCCCGGGCAGCCCCGAGAAGATCAGGCGCGTGCGGGCCCTGTCGGCCGATCTCGAGATTGAGGTCGACGGTGGAATCGACGCCCGGACGGCGCCGCTCGTGGTGGCCGCCGGGGCGACGGTCCTGGTAGCCGGCAGCTCGGTGTTTGGCTACAAGGGGGGCGTCGCCGCGGGCATCAAGGCGATCCGCGACGCCCTTGACTGACGAGCTCAAGCAAGCCGCTGCCGAGAAGGCGCTCGAGCTTGTCCAGGACGGGATGCTTGTGGGATTGGGCACGGGCAGCACTGCTCGGTTCTTCACCGAGGGCGTGGGGCGCCTGGTCGGCCAGGGCATGAAGGTGCGGTGCGTACCCACGTCGCGTGAGACGGCGGAGCTGGCAGCCGAGCATGGAATCCCGATCGTCACCGAGCTGGTGGGACAGATCGACCTGGCCGTGGACGGCGCCGACGAGGTGGACCCAGCGCTCAATCTGATCAAGGGCCGAGGTGGGGCGCTTTTCCGCGAGAAGCTGGTGGCGGCCGCATCGAAAAGGTTTGTGGTCGTGGTCGACGAGTCGAAGCTCGTGAAACAGCTCGGGGTCGGGGTGCTGCCGGTTGAGGTCTTGCCGTTCTTGTGGAGATCTACCGCCGAACGCTTGACAGCTCTCGGGGTGAGCCTTGTGGTGCGAGGAGGCGAGGAGAATCCCTACGTCACGGACAACGGCAACCTGATCCTCGACCTGACAGTCGAGGGCGGGATCGGCAACCCGAAAGATTTCGGCGCTCAGCTGAAGCAAGTCACCGGTGTGGTCGAGCACGGTTTGTTCGTCGGCATGACCGACACCGTGATCGTCGCGGGGCCGGAGGGCCCAAAGGCCATCGGTAGACTTTCCGGCGGAGCGGTCGCACGGCCGACCCCGCGCTCGACTTAGTTTGCCGGGAGTAACGCGGGCCGCCCGAGCTAGGCGATTCCTCGTTGTTGGCACAATGAGCGCGGAGCGGTCGCACGGTCGACCGCGCGCAAGGCAGTCAAGGTCTGGAGAAGCGCGCGCCGCCCGAGCTAGGCGATTCCTCGTTGTAGGCACAATGAGCGCGGAGCGGTCGCCTAGCTCGGTCGAGGGCGCGGCACTGGAAATGCCGTAGGCCCGCAAGGGCCTCGAGGGTTCAAATCCCTCCCGCTCCGCTCTTGTCCTCTCTCAGGACATAGTTCTCGCCTGTTGCAAGACATTGTGCACAGGCCAGCGCCCGCCGAGTGGCTGGTAGTTCCGTAGTGGGTCAAGGGTCAGAGCGCGGATGAGTTCGCCGTCGTCGCTGATGATGCGGACGTCAGGACAGGCGACGAGCAGGCGAACCCGGCGGTTCCTGTGTGCGGTCCCCACCGGGATGTGACGGAGCCGGCCCCGGTAGCGACCACCCGGAAAACGCACCGATCAGCTCCGCAAGTCTTGCGGTTCCGCGTAAACCAATTGGTAAACGGATGTTTACAAGACATGCGACGGGTCGCGGCGGCACTTGGATGGCTGCTGGTGGCCTGTTCGCCAGGCGACCAAGGCAACTCGTCCAAGCCATCTGTCCCAGCTTCGCCGGCAGCCGTGGTGCAGAACGCCGCGGCGGCTCCTCGCCTGATCAATGCGAGCATGGCCTACGACATCGCGCGCAAGCAATTGGTCATCTTCGGAAGCTGGTATTCACTCAATGGATTTCCAACCGGAATGCCGCTCCCGGCTTCGCCCAGCGCCGAGACCTGGACCCTGCAGAACGGCAAGTGGACAAAGCTGGCGCCGGCCACCAGTCCCCCATCGAGGACCTGGGCGGGCATGGCCTATGACGAATCGCGGCGCGAGATCGTCCTCTTCGGGGGAGGCGGCTTCGGACTACCCCTTCTCGGGGACACATGGACGTGGAACGGCGCCACATGGTCCGAACGCAGGCCGCCCACCAGCCCGCCGGCGGCCTCCGCTCCCGCTCTCGTCTATGACGCCAAGCTAGGCCGCGTCATCGCCCTGGTCGACTTCCAAGAGATCACCCAAACCTGGGCATGGGACGGGAAGACTTGGGCCCGGATTCATCCGTCTGTCGAGCTCCCGGGACCAAGGTTCATGGGCTCTGCCGCGTACGACGCTACGCGCGGCTCGATCGTGGTGTTCGGTGACAGAGCCAACAGTGCCGATACATGGACGTTCGATGGACAAACCTGGGCCCGGCACATCCCCCTCCAGGGTGGTCCGCCTGGGCGTCAGGGAGCCACGATGGCATTTGATCCGTCCGAGGGACGAGTCCTGATGTTCGGCGGGACGAATACCGACTACACCCCGATCTCTTACAGGGACACGTGGCTTTGGGACGAGGCCAGGTGGACCCTGGCCTCTAATTCGAATGGGCCATGGGGGCGCAACCGTGCTCTCGCCGTGTCTGACACCACGGTTGGGCAGGTCGTTCTCTACGGAGGTTCCGTGGGTGCCCAGAGCGTTGGAGTGAGTTATTCAGACGTTTGGACCTGGGCCCACGGCTCGTGGACCCTCGTCCAGCCGACGTCGATTCCCTCGCCGCCCGACGAGCGTGATGCAATCCTGCAAGGTGCGTCGCTCGGGCCCGGCCTTCGTCCCATCTGTGGAGGATCGCCGCCGCCGTGCATGTCGGTGCGGGGCCAGGCCCGGCTCGGGTTTTACGCTGCCTATGTGACTTTTGATCTCAACCCGGCGGAGGGGTCGAACGCAATGTGCATTTCGTACCTGTCCTACGTGAACGGAAATGTCTCCCTCCTGTATTCGTCGGGACCATGGCACCAGGTCGGTGTCGTCTGTGGCCCGGCAGATGCGCATGTGTTGCAACTCGGTGCTCAAGCCAAGGTCGCCATCAAGGGATGCGCAAATGTGCGGACCTTTCCGCGGGTCGGCGCTGTTGTCACCTGCGTGCCAAACGGAACGTTAGTAAGGATTGACGACGGTCCGTTCGCGGTCGCCGGCGAATTGAACCGACTGTGGTGGCATCTTGAACAACGCGGCTGGATGGCACACGAGCTGCTCGCGGCCGCCTGAGGCCAGCATCTTTCCGCGGGCTCAACACCCGCGCCCAGCTCTTCCCGGGCCCGAAGTCCGCCGTCCTGGCCCAAAGTGCCTCATGAGCGGGCATGGCCAAAAGCACTAGGCTCGGCGGCATGCGAAGTCAGGACGACGCTCGAGCACCGGATTTCGGCCGCGTCTCGGCCGACCACGCCCAGATCTTCGTCGGAATCATCAACACTCTTCACAGCGGCCCGACCGCCCCCGCATTCGGCCGGCTCCTCATGAAGAAGCTCGAGGCCGACGATTACGTATTACTGGCGCACCTGTTCGAGGAGATCGGCGTGATGGCGCTCCACCGTCTCATCCCCGAGGCTCTTCTATTCGACGCCTTCGCCTTCGACCTGTATTGGGATGAGTTGAGAGAGGACGTATTCGCGGTGAGGGCGGAGACGGGCAACGAGAAGTTTTGCGAAAACTTCGAGATCGCCGCCGAGCGAGCACGCGACTATCGCCAGGACCGTCCCCCCAAGCTGCGCTGGATGCATCCGCCGCCAGGCGAAGGTCCGCCCTATCCGCCGAGGGGCCTTGGGGCTAGACGCCCTAAGCGGTCGCCAGATAGCTCGCCATCCAGCCCCGACCGAAGCCGAGCACCAAGCGGAGAAACGTAGCCCTCGCAGCTTCGGCTGCAACCAAACGGCCGTGTTCCGCATCTAACAAGCAGGCAAGATGTCTGCTGCACTCATGGAGCAACGGCCCCAGGTCCTGGCCCAGGCGGTCCAGGGCGATGCCGAGTCGTTCTCGCGCCTGATCGAGCCGCTGCTCGATCCTGCCTATCGCCTTGCCGCTGTGATGCTCGCCGACCGTGGAGCGGCAGAGGACGCGCTGCAGGAAGCGTCGATCAAAGCCTGGCGCAAGATCCGGCAGCTGCGTGGCGACACCGCTTCGCTGCGACCGTGGTTCTTGTCAATCGTGGCCAACGAGTGCCGGATGTCCCGAAGGACCCGGTGGTGGTCCGTGATCAAGCTCGCCAACCTACGCGAACCCCAAGCCCGGGAAAGTGAGAGCTACACCGACCTTCACCGGGCCCTGCTCAAGCTGGACCCGGACGAGCGCTTGCCGCTCGTGCTGCATTTCTATCTCGACCTCCCGCTCGACGAGGTGGCGAGGACGCTGCGCATTTCGCCGTCCGCCGCCAAGTCGCGCATCTACCGCGCCGCAAAGCGGTTGCGGGCTGACCTCACGATGGAGGAGGTGTTCTGACGTGAGCCCCAATGACGATTTCCGACGCGAGCTGAACAACGTGTTCGACGAGATCAGCGGAGCGCCGAGCCCAGCTTTGCGCGACCGGGTTCGATCGGCGGTGATCCAGGCGCCCGAGGCGCGAGGGCCATACATGATCGCCGCAGTCGCCGCGATCCTGATCACGGCGTTGATCGTGGGCGTGCTTTACGTGGCGAACCCACTGCGCCGGCCCACCGGCCAGGTGGGAGGCAATCACTCGCCTAGTCCCAGCGCCAGCCCGTCGCCATCGCCGTCTTCGGCGCCGACCGCCACGCCCCTGCCCCAGTTCATCTGCTCGGCCGATACCTTGACCAACCCGAGCCCGGCGCACCTGCCCACGGCCTACATCAGCGCGGTCCGGCCCGGCCCTCACAGCGCAGAGGGGTACGACCGGATCGTCGTTGACTTCTCGAACGGCCTGCCCGACGCCGGCGTTGAGCTGAAGCCGCAGACGGGAACGAAATTCGTGAACGACCCGAGAGGCGACTCGGTCACTCTGAAAGGGACCAGCGGGTTGGGTGTGGTCATCAGGGGCGCGGACATGCACACGTCTTACAGCGGCGCGAAGGACCTGGTGACCGGTTACGCGACGCTCGCCGAAGTCCGCCAGACCGGCGACTTCGAGGGCACTGTCAATCTCGCGCTGGGGATCAACGGGCCGCCTTGCTTCCGCGCCTTTTACCTCGCTCCCAACCGTCTGGTGATCGACGTCCAGAAAGCGAGCTAGGGTCGGGGGTCTCTGGTTTGCGTCATCAGCGGATGGCGCAAGGAAAGCGCGCGCTGCCGATCCCGGTGATATCCGGGATCGGCGGCCCGGCCGAACAGTTGACCGTAGCGCGAAAGGCGCAGCTGAACGAGCTTGCCGATCGCGCGAATCCCGTCGAGCCACGTGAGCTTTTTCCCCTCGGCGCGGCTGCGCGCGTAGTAACGGATCGGTACTTCGTGGATCCGGTACCCAAGCCGCAGCACCCGCGCGGTGATGTCCGGTTCGATCTCGAAGCGGTCCCCTTGAAGGTTGAGCCGGCGCCAGAGATCGGTTCGTAGCGCCTTGTAACCGCTCTCCAGGTCGGAGATGTAGCAGTCGAACAACAGGTTGGCGGCGAACGTCACGGCCTTGTTGCCCATGACGAACCAGAAGCTGAACGCGGTCTGGCCCGCGAATCCGCGCACGCCAAACACCACATCTGCCCGCCCTTCGACGAGCGGTCGTAGCAGCGTGGGGTAGTCGCGCGGGTCGTACTCGAGGTCGGCGTCCTGCACGACGGCGTATGGCATCCGAACCTCGGAGATCGCGCGGCGCAAGGCAGCTCCCTTGCCCTGGTTGGCATCCAGCCGATAAGCCCTCACGCGCGGGTCGGTTTCGGCGTGGCGGGCCATGATCGCCCACGTGCCGTCGGTCGATCCATCGTCGACCGCCACGACCTCGCCCACCTCCGGCTGGTCGAGGACGTGCTTGAGCATGACGTCCAGTGTTCGCTCCTCGTTGAAGGCGGGGATCATGACCGAAAGCACGTGGTTCAGGTTCACGGCGGCCATCACTCTAAACCCGAACGCACGAGTTCGAGCCCTGGTTTGCCCCAAGGTAGAGTTCCCGTACATCCGCCCAGCCGAAGTAGAGGAGCAGAGCATGTCATCGCTTGCGTTCGATCCTGAAGAGACCACGCATTGGGAACAGGCTCGCCCGCGTCACATCGCGCCCGAGCAGTGGGAGAAGTTCCAGGGTTACGCCACCGAGATCTTCGAGGCGCTCGGAATGAATCTCGAGACGCCCGGCACGCGCGAGACTCCGACCAGGTTTCTCCGCGCCCTGTATGAGGCGACGTCGGGCTACGAAGGCGATCCCAAGCTCCTGACCGCGTTTCCGACCGAGTGCCACGGTGGGCCCGACTGCAACATAAGCCAGGTCATCGAAGGGCCGATCGAGTTCTACGCCCTTTGCGAGCACCACGCGCTGCCGTTCCACGGCCACGCCTACATCGGCTATATCGCGCACGAAGAGATCATCGGAATCTCCAAGCTCACGCGGCTCGTGCGCGTGTTTGCCAGGCGCTTCACGGTCCAGGAGCGCGTAGGGGTCGAGATCGCCGACGAGCTCGTGCGCGTACTCAAGCCACACGGAGTGGCCGTCCACCTCAACGCCATGCACCTCTGCACCCAGATGCGTGGTGTCCGAGAGAGCCACTCCCGGACGTGGACGTCCTTCTGGCGCGGCAACTACGAGAAAGACCCGCAGCTGCGCACCGAGTTTCTCGAAACGGCCAAGTCGGGGTCTGAGCGCTGATCGAACCGTTCGACGTTCTCTACGAGGCCGACGTCCCTCGCGCCGAGATGCCGGCGGAGCTGGAGAAGATCTACGGCCGCCTTGGCCTTGCGGCCCGCGAGGTTTACGCGAACTTCGTCGAATCGATCGACGGCGTCGTCGCGCTGGGCGCCAAACCTTCGGCCGGCTCGACGATCAGCGGCCGCAACCAGGCCGACCGATTCGTGATGGGGCTCTTGCGCGCGTTTGCCGACGCCGTTCTTCTCGGCGCGGGGACGCTCCGCGCGACTCCCGGGCATCACTGGACGCCGGAGCACGTCTATCCAGACCTGGCCTTGGCGTTCGCCGAGCTGCGACAGAACCTTGGCCGCAAGCCCAGACCAAGGCTCGTGCTGCTGACGGCGAGCGGAAACATCGAGGTCAGCCATCCGGCGGTGGTCGGCGGCGCAACCATCGTCACCACGTCGCATGGAGCCGCTGACCTCAAACACCGGCTGCCCGATTCGTGCGACATCGTGGAACTCGGCGGCGAAGGATCGCTCGATCTCGCAAGCGCCCTGGACGAGCTGCGCGCGCGTGGCTACGGGGCGATCCTCACCGAAGGCGGACCCCACGTGATGGGTGAACTGATCTCGCCTGTCGTTGCCGGACGTGACGACGACACCCGGCTCGGCATGGTCGCGGGCGCTGAGTTTCTACCTGATCGCGGCGTGTGGTCGAAGCTCTTGACCGCTCGTCGCCACGGCGACTTCTTGTTCCTGCGCTACCGCCTGCGCTAGCAGGTCTCTCCGCCGACCATGAGCGGCGCGGAGGCCGCAACGCCCGGCTGCTGCGCGACCGCCACGAGCGCTCCCGACTTGACTCCGCTCGGGATTTTCACCGCGAGGTGGTCGGTCGGGATGGCGACGATGTACCCGGTGGCCGGCGTCGTGGTTTTTGCACCTGGCAGGTCTGTGGTTTGGCCCGTGCAGCGGTCGAAGAATTTGAGCGTGTAGGCGATGGGCACGCTCTTTTGCGCCGTCGAGAAATACATCGCGACCTCGACACGGCACGAGGCGAGGTCGCACGCGGTCGCACTCTCGGCGGTGCCGCCGGGGATATTGCAGGGTGAGGCCGTCGAGCAGATCTGGACCTTGGTCACCGGGGCGGCGCTGGCCGGGCCGTAGTTCGGCACCGCCTGGAGCCCGCCGCCTGTCGGCGACGTGCTCGGGGAAGCCTTGGCCGATGTCGTCGGCCTCGTCGAGGGTGAGGTATGGACGCCGCCGGTGATCGGGCCACCGCCGCGGTTGGCCAGGACGATGACGCCCACGGCTCCAAGCAGGATGACGATGACTGCTGCCACGGCGGCTGGTATGAGCCAGGCCGGCCTTTCTGACAGCGGGCCGCCACCGGATTTGGGTCGGGGAACCGCGGGACGGCGTGCGGGAGCCGAAGGCGGGCGGACTGGTGCCGGCGCGACCGGCGGCTCGGCCACGGGGGCCGGCGGCATCGCCGACAGGGCCACGCCAGTGCCCAGCGGCTCGGCCGGGACGGCCTCGCCTGGTTTCCAGGTGGGCTGCTCCATCGGCGTCCACGTCGGCTGGGAGGGTCCAGACGGGGCAGCGGGCTGCTCCGTCGGCGTCCACGTCGGCTGGGAAGGCGGCCCCGGCGGAGCGGGAGGCTCGACCTCGGCGGGCGCCGGCGGGAACGTCGAGAACGGGGGTGGCGTGGGTGGCGACTCGAATGCCGGCGCGCTCGGAGCCGGTTCGGGGGCGGGCTCGTCGACAGGCGCCGGCGCTGGGGGAGTCGTGACGCTGGCCGCAGGCGCCTGATACGGGGCGTCTGACCATGTCGGCACTGGAGGGGGGCTCGGTTGATTTTCCGCCGGCGGCGGGCACTGGTGGCGTCGTGACGGCTGGAGTCGGTCCTGAGGCCGGTCGCGGCGCGACTGTGCCATCCGGCAAGAACGGCGTGATCGCGGGCACCTCGCGCCCCCCGGCGCGGGTGGCAAGCTCGGACTGCGCCGCCACCTGGCGGTCGGGGGCCAGCAGTGCCGCCGCCATCTCGCGGAGAGCTCCCTGGGCCCGGTCCGCCGACGGCCCCATGGCGCCGCTCGCCATCGACCGCATCGTCACGACAAGCCCTGGAGGGATGTTGGCCGGGGCGGGAGCACCTGCAGGATCAACACCGAACGCGGCGCAGACGGCCATGCCGCAAGACCGCACATCAGCGCGCAGGTCGCTCTGTGAAGGCGCGCCGCGGACCGCCGCGGCGGGATGGCCCGCCAACCTCACATCTCCGTTCGAGGTGACCCGCACCGCGGTGGCGCCGAAACCTCCCATCGCGATGCCCGCCTCGTGCAAGGCGGCAACTCCCGAAAGCACCGCCGCCCCAAGGGCTGCGGCGGCGGGGGGCGTCAGCGGTCCGCGGGTCAAGATCGAGCCGAGCGGCGTGCCTTCGTTGGGCTCGACCGCGACCCAGAGGCCGTTGTTGTCGATACCCCAGGCGAGGACGGGCGACAGGGCCGGATGCCGGTGCTCGAAGAGACGCTGCATGCGCGGCACGGATGCTGTCGCCTCGGCTGGCGGCACTGGAATCTCGTGCACGACCGCGGGCTTGCCGCTCTTGAGGACGGCCTTCCAACCCTGGCCTGCGCCAGGCGCCACAAGTTCGATCAGCCTCGGCTTCGGCTCTGATTCGGGCATTTAACGGTGCATGGTACCCTTGCGGCACGTGGCATACGTCATCGTCCAGCCCTGCATAGACGTCAAAGACGCCTCATGCGTCGAGGTCTGCCCGGTCGACTGCATCCACACAGACGACGCCGCGAACATGTATTACATCGACCCTGACGAGTGCATCGACTGCGGTGCGTGCGTCGATCCTTGCCCGGTAGACGCGATCTTCCCCGAGGATGAAGTGCCGGAACAGTGGCGCAACTTCATCCAGATCAACGCGGACTACTTCAAAAACCGGTAGCTCCACCTCGGCTCAAACGGTTTGGCTAAGCACGCAGTAACGCTCGTCCCGGGCGACGGCGTCGGCCCTGAGATCTGCGATGCCTCGGTGCGCGTGCTGGAGGCCACCGGAGTCGAGTTCGAATGGGACGTCCAGCAGGCCGGCGAGGCCGCCATCCCAAAGTTCGGAACGCCGCTTCCGGAGCCCGTCCTGGAATCGATCCGCAGAAACAAGGTCGCCCTGAAAGGACCGATCACGACGCCGGTCGGCAGCGGCTTTCGGAGCGTCAACGTCGCTCTTCGGCAGGCTCTTGACCTTTACGCGCTGGTGCGGCCGGTGAAGGCCTACAAAGGAGCCCGCAATCTCCGCGACGACCTCGATTTCATCATCGTGCGCGAGAACACCGAGGACATCTACGCGGGCATCGAGTTCGAGCAGGGCGGCGCTGACGCGCAGCATTTGATCGAAGAGATTTCAGGTTTGCTTAAGAAAAAGATCCGCCCGGACAGCGGGCTGTCGATCAAGCCAATCTCGATCAGCGGCTCGCAAAGAATCGTGCAATATGCCTTCGACTACGCGCGCAGGAACAACCGGCGCAAGGTGACCGCCGTCCACAAGGCGAACATCATGAAACACACTGACGGTCTCTTCCTTTCTGTCGCGCGTCAGGTCGCGGCGCGAAATACCGATATCGAGTTCGAGGACCGCATCGTCGACAACATGTGCATGCAGCTCGTGCTCCGGCCCAAGGAGTACGACGTGCTGTGCTGTCCCAACCTCTACGGCGACATCATCTCGGACCTCGGCGCGGGCATGATCGGTGGCCTTGGGTTGGCTCCGGGTGCCAACATCGGCACGAACGGAGCTGTCTTCGAAGCGACCCATGGCTCAGCACCGAAATACGCCGGACAGAACAAGGTCAACCCGATGGCGGTGATGCTCTCGGGCGTGCTGATGCTGCGCTACCTCGAGGAGACGGCGGCTGCTGACTCTCTCGAGAAAGCGATCGCCAACGTCATCGCGCTGGGCGAAAACGTGACCTACGACCTGAAGGAGAAGCGGGACGACCCAACTGCCGTGGGTACCAGCCAGGTCGCCGACGCCGTGATCGCGCAGCTGAAAGCGGGGGCTTAGACGAAAGGCGCCTCGGAGGAGGTCCTTCGGCTTCAGCGCCTCTGGAACGAGCACATCCATGCTCCCTCGCCGGTCGGAGGGCTTGACCCGCGGCACCAGGAGGTCGCCCTCTACGCGTCGTGGATCGGGAGCATGGTCGAGGTCGCGCTCCGGCACGGCACGATCGATCGCAACCGCGCCACGATGCTCGCCACCCGGCGGGGCGAGGGCAACGAGAAATTGTTTCGGGCAGCCGGCGATCTCGGCGAACCGGTGCGCTCATACGTCGCCAGGCTGATCGCGATTGAGGACCTGCTGGCACAATTGCCGATCACATGAAGAAAAAACTCCTCCCCCCTGGTGGGGAGGTGCCCGGCGCAGCCGGTGGGTGGGGCGGCCCGGCCGCCGTCCTCGCCGCGCTGCTCGTTTTGACGGCCTGCGACCACGGAGCGCCGGCGCTTGTCCAGAGCAGCGTCGTGTCTGGTGCGCGGCAGCTCGTGGCCGCCCCCGACTACCTCGACCAGCCGTCGTTCTCCGCACGCACCAATCGGATCCCCGCCCTGAGCCTCCAGGGCCTGTTTCATCCCACCTACGTGGTGCCGAACGACCCGAGCCGCATCCGCACCCTGCTCGTCACCGGCGACGTGATCCCATCCCGCGGGGTCAACTTCTACGCCACGCAGCGACATGACTTTGTCTGGCCGTTCCGCCCGACAGCCGACTTCGTGAAGAACGCCGACGTGACGTTCATCGACCTCGAGGCACCGCTCTTCACAGGCTGCCCCGTGAGCGCCGCGAGCAGCTTCACGTTCTGCGGCGATCCCAGGTTCATGGGTGGTTTGAAGCTGATGGGCGCCGACGTCGCCAACCTCGCGAACAACCACACCAACAACTACGGCGCGGAGGGGATTCGGCTGACCGATCAGCTCCTCCAGCAAAACGGGATCCTGAGCACGGGTCTCGGGCCGGTGGCGCTCCTTGACGTGCGAGGGATCAAATTCGGCTTCATCGGATTCAACGGAGTGGGCCGAGCGATCGACAAGGCGGCGCTGAAGGCGGACATCCAGAGGGCCCGCCAGCTTGCCGACATCGTGGTCGTGCAATTTCACTGGGGCAAGGAGTACGAGCGACAACCAATGGCCGATCCCAGCGTGCCGACTCCGGATGATCCGGTCGTCATCGGGCACGAATCCATCGACTGGGGCGCCGACATCGTGATCGGCAACCACCCGCATTGGTACCAGGGCGTCGAGGTCTATCACGGGAAGCTCATCACGTACTCGCATGGGAACTTCGTCTTCGACCAGATGTGGTCGGAAGAAACCCGCGAGGGCATCGTCGGCACGTACACCTTCTTCGGCACCCAGCTCGTTTCGGCTTCCTGGAAGGCAGTCCGGATCTATGACTACGGACAGGCCGTGTTCATGAACGACAAAGACTCCAAGACCGTGCTACAGACGATGGAGGCCGCCAGCGACCAGCTCGCGACTCGCTTGCAGGAACCGACCACCTCGCCGGTGCCTTTGATGCCGCCTCCACCCGCAACCGCACCAGCGCACGCGCCGAGTTAGCTAAACTCCCCCCGACAACTCAAGCAGGGGGTTCCACCGTCCCAGCCTACGTCTCAGAGCTCGGAGCCAAGCGCACACGTGCGCGACACCGGCGGCGCCGTGAGCGCTTCACGTTTTTCGTCTCCCTTGGCGTCATCGTGGCCGCGGTCGTGACGACGGTTTACGTCGCGCGCACGCGGGCGATCCCGTTTCAGTTCAGCCTCCAGGCCGCGTCTGCCCCCGCCGCGAAGTCATTCGATCACTTCGACTTCTCGTACTACTGGCTCGCGACGCATGGGCAGCCGAACCTCGCGATCCATGGTCAAGCCGCGTTCCTGGTCGATCTCGACGCGCGACAGGTGCTGTGGCAGCGCGACGCCGAGACGTCCCGCGCCCCGGCAAGCCTGACCAAGATGGTCACGGCGATGGTCGCGGTGGATGACGCGGGCTCGCTCGATCACATGGTCCAGGTGACCAAGGAGGCCACCAAGGTCATCCCCAGCGTCATGGGTCTGACCGCGGGCGAGAGCCTCACCGTCCGCGACCTCTTGTACGGGTTGTTTCTGGACTCGGGCAACGACGCCGCCGAGGCCCTTGCCAGCGACATCGTTCCGCGCGAACGGTTCATGCGCCAGATGAACCAGAAGGGGAAGAGCATCGGCCTCACCGCCAGCAACTTCGTAACACCAAGCGGCCTCGACGCGCCAGGACACGGGATGTCGGCGCACGACCTGGCTCACACCGCGGCCTACCTCGACACGTACTATCCGCAGCTCGCCGCGATCGCAGGCACCAAGGACATCGCGATTCCGGCCACCGCGACGCACAAGGCCTTCCAGCCACACAATCTGAACCCGCTGCTGTGGAGCTATCCGGGTGCCACCGGTTTGAAGACGGGACTCACGGACAACGCCGGCGGCTGCATGGTCGCCACGGCGACTCGAGGCGGCCGCCACCTGATCGCGGTCGTGATGAACGCGACGCTCCACTCAGCTGAGGACGCGACAGCGCTGCTCAACTACGGCTTCAGCGTCCACCCGACGCGGGCCTTCGGGCCCTGGGCCACAACTGTTCACTAGATAGACTTCCGAATCGTGACTCGGCTCACTGGGCTCAGCGCGCTGGAGGTGCTCGATTCGCGCGGTAACCCCACCATCGCGGTTACAGTGCACACCGATCGCGGCGACGGAAGGGCGATCGTACCTTCGGGCGCGTCGACAGGGGTTCACGAGGCGGTCGAGCTGCGCGACGGCGACCCGAAACGCTACGGCGGCAAGGGTGTCACCAAGGCTGTCGCCAACGTCGAGGGCGAAATCGCCAAGCGGCTCACTGGTTTCGAAGTCGATGACCATAGGCGCCTCGACGAAGCCATGATCGAGCTCGACGGCACCGCCAACAAGTCACGCCTCGGCGCGAACGCGATCCTCGGCGTTTCGCTTGCGGCAGCCCACGCGGCCGCGAAGGCGAGGGGTGTGCCGCTCTACCGGCACCTGGGCGGCGACGGGGCTTCGCTCCTGCCGCTGCCGATGGCGAACATCCTCAACGGCGGCGCCCATGCCGACACTTCCGTCGATCTCCAGGAGTTCATGGTCTGCGCGGTTGGGGCGCGTACTTTCGCCGAGGCGATGCGCGTGACCTCGGAGGTCTACCACGCGCTGAAGGGTGTACTGAAGGCGCAGGGCCTCGCGACAGGGGTGGGGGATGAGGGGGGCTTTGCGCCTCAGCTCGCGTCGAACGAGGATGCCCTCAAGCTCATCGTCGAGGCGATAAACAAGGCCGGCTACGCGCCTGGCCGCGACGTCGCGATCGCGCTCGACCCCGCCTCGAGCGAGTTCTACATAGACGGCCGCTACGACCTGAAGGGCGAAGGCCGGACGCTCGATGCGACAGCCCTGGCGAGTCTCTACGAAGAATGGGCGCGCCGCTATCCGATCGTGTCGATCGAGGACGGGATGGCGGAGGACGACTGGGCCGGGTGGAAGCACCTCACAGACGCGCTGGGCGCGAAGGTCCAGCTCGTCGGAGACGACCTTTTCGTCACCAATGTCGCGCGCTTGAAGCAAGGCATCGAACGGGGCATCGCGAACTCGATCCTGATCAAGGTCAACCAGATCGGGACGCTGACCGAAACGCTCGATGCCATCGAGGTCGCTCGCAAGGCGGGTTATAGCGCCGTCATCTCGCATCGCTCGGGAGAGACAGAGGACACGACGATCGCGGACCTCGTGGTCGCGACAGGCGCGGGGATGATCAAGACCGGAGCGCCCGCACGCTCCGAACGCGTGGCGAAGTACAACCGCCTGATGCAGATCGAGGCCGACCTCGGCGAGTCCGCCGTCTACGCCGGAAGCAATTCCCTGAAGTGAAGCCGGCCTCGCGTGCCGTCCATGCGGGCCGCGAGCTGGACGCCCGAAGTCCACTGGCGCCCGACCTGAGTCCCGCCGCGGTCCACGTCTTCACGGACCTCGCCGACTACGAGGCGGTGGTTCGCGGTGAACGCCCGGGTCACTACTACGGCCGCAACTCGAACAGCAATCGCGAGATCCTGGAGCGGGCTGTCGCGGAACTCGAGGGCGCCGAATCCGGTGTAGCGATGAGCTCAGGCATGGCCGCCCTCCATGCATCGATCCTTGCG
>WNGJ01001802.1_pt1 | contig 21293 bp, 20 predicted proteins | sample 5400611 | NCBI WGS metagenome assembly WNGJ01 (sample SAMN13153375, study PRJNA577476) | soil metagenome | isolation source: 40 cm soil or saprolite under Garry oak tree replicate 1 | place: USA:California | collected 2016-06-15
GGAACTGGCCCATCGATGCGGCGATGCCCATCGCGACGGTCTGCACGTCGTTCGGCACGTACTGCATGATGTCGTAAATCGCCATGCCGGCTGTTATCACTCCGCCCGGTGAGTTGATGTACAGCGAGATGTCGCGAGATTCGTCCTCGGCGGCGAGCATCAGCAGCTCGCCGCTGATCCGGTTCGCGATCTCGTCATCTAGCTGCTGCCCGAGGAAGACAATGCGGTGCCGGAGCAACCGCTGGTAGATCTGGTCCGAGAGTGGTATGGCCTGCGCGTTGGCGTCATTGACTGTCACTACGTTGCTCCTTCACGATCCGTCCGGCTATTCAGCAATCAGCGCGCCGCTCAGCTGAGGTTCTCGGTTTGAAGCCCGTGAACTTCTTCGACGAATCCATACGCACGTGCCTGGGTTGGAGTGAAGAGACGGCCCTGCTCGGCGTCGTCGTGGATCTCGTCAACATGGCGGCCCGTGACCTTTGCGAGGCTGGCATACAGCGCATCGGCGAGCCAACGGTGCTCCGACTCTCTTATCGCCAGTTCGGCGGCGGTGCCGTCGAACTTTTCCTGCGGCTCGGCAAGCCGGAGTGTAGCGTGCCGGGACATGGTACGACGCTGCGCGGAGGCAAGAATCGACAGAGCCGGCCCGCCCACTTGGCCGGTCACCCGGGCATGCACGGGGGAACGTATGGCTTCCATCGTGTCCACGACCATGAAAGCGGCCCTGAGGCCAGCGTCGTTCGCAGCCAGGTGGAGCGTAATGGGCTCCTCGCTCATCGTATCGAGAGCCACCAGCCACAGGCTCAGTGCCGCTGCTTTCTCACCATTCAGGTGACCGTGTACGAACGCCGCTCGCAGTTGCAGTGTCCGCTCGACTTCGTGGCCGAAACCGGGCGCGGACGAAAGCCGTTCTTCGGTCGGCTGACCGTGTCTGTATTCGCTCATTCCCATCCCTGCTTCGCGACCCGTGCTGCGCGCCGCGCATCGTGCTGCGCCGTGCGAGCGTTGTTGCTCAAAGGAAGGCGTTCGGGGGAGGTACGGCAATCTCGTCGATCAGGCCGTACTCGAGTGCTTCTACCGCGGTCAGGTACCGTCTTTGCTGAGCGTCGCGGCGAACCGCGTTGGCCGTCCGGCCGGCCCGGGCGGCGATCCTGCCGTAGAGGGTGTCGAGGAGTGCGTTCCGGCGGTCCGCCTCGGCGCCCAGCCCAGCCGCTGTGGCGATCAGCCCTGGCCGCAGCGGCCCGCCATCGGGCTCCGTCAACCGGAATGTCGCGTGCGGCGCTGCGCGGCGCACCGGGGCGGCAGCGAGCACACCCAGTGTGGCCCCGCCGATCTCGCCGAGGACGGTCGCGCGCACCGGAGCCAGCATCTGGTCGAGCACGTCGATCAGGGTCACAGCGGCCTGCGGTTCTGTCTCCGATACGCGCAGGTGCAGCTGGATCGGATCGATCCCCTCCGCGTCGAGAGTCAGCAGCTGGGCGGCCATCGTGGTGGCGGCATGGTCATCCAGCCGCCCATGAGCGAGAATGATGCGCTGCGCGAGCAGCCGTTCGTACAAGTGGCCAAGCCACTCCCCCTCAGGGTAGGCACGGGTGGGCTGGGGAGCCTGCTCGGCCTGACGGGGCTCTGCCGGGGGATCGCCGGGCTGGCGGAAGGGAGGCGGCAACCGCTCAGGCTTCCACGGCGGGTCGTTTCCTCGATCAGGGTCCATGGCCAGGTCACCCTTCCCCAAGGTCCATGTGCAACGTGATGCGCACGCCGACGGCCGCGGCGTAACGTTCGAGCGTGGACGCCCGCATGTCGGCCTCGCCTGCCTCCAGCCGGGCCACCGCGGACTGCGAGGTGCCCATGTACGCGGCAACCTGCGTCTGCGACAGGCCGCGGGAGCGCCGGCGCTCGGCCAGCCGCATGATCAGCTCACGGCGCTGATCCGTCATCTCCCGCGCCCGCTGCGCCATGTCACGGAAACCGGGAAGCCGCGGAAGGCCGTCCTGGTCCGGGCCGGTCTCGTTCATATGCCAAAGAGTATCTCATTAACGGTATGGCTGCTCCACGGGCGACGGCCGGCCGGCTGGCCGGCTGGCTGGCGGGCGGCACGGGGCCGCGGGTCATGCGGAGCCCGTTCACGCTTGGCGACGCGCCAGCGCCGCCTGGTAGTCTTGCGCCAGCGTACCTCCCAGTCCATAGGGGTGCGGTGACCCGGTTACCGAAGGACATCGACGCGACCCCACGTCCCCGGCCCTGGGTCGGTGACCTGCCGCTGGCACGCTCACCCCGGCCGGTGAGCGACGGCCCAGGCGCGCTTGAGTCCAACGAGTCGGTGCTGCCCCCATCGCCGGCCGCCGTGGCGGCTATGGCGGCGGCGGCCGCCGGTGCCCACCGGTACCCCGCGGCGGACTCGTCCGCGCTACGCGCCGCCATCGCCGGCGAGTGGGGGCTCGATCCGGGCAACGTCGTGGTGGGAAACGGCTCGGAGGAACTCCTCCGCCTGCTCCTGGCCGCCTACGCGGGCGGTGGTGGCCGGGTCGCCATGGCCGATCCCGCATGCCAGGTGCACGAACGGGCGTGTCGCCTGGTCGGCGCGGACGTCGTCCAGCGGCCGTTGGCCAACTGGGCGCACGACCTGCCGGCGCTCGCCGGCTGCCCAGCGGATCTGGCGATTGTGTGTAATCCGCACAATCCGACGGGCACGGCGGTTCGCCGCCACGACATGGCGGAGTTCCTCGATCACCGGCGGGCGGGCCTGGTCGTGGTGGACGAGGCGTACGCGGACTTCGCCGATGACGCCGCCGGCCTGTCCTGCGTGCCGCTGATCACCCAGCGCCGGGACCTCGCGGTCGTGCGAACGTTCTCGAAAGCTTACGGTCTGGCCGCTGCGCGCGTCGGGTACCTGCTCGCCGACCCGGCCATGGTGGACGTCGTGCGCACGGCGCAGGCGTCATTCCCGGTGAACGCCGCCGCGCAAGCTGGCGCTGCGGCGGCCCTGCGGGACCGCGAACACAAGGCCCGCGTCTGCTCGCTGACGCGAGCGATGCGGGCGCACCTGACCAGCGTGTTCGCACGCGCCGGCTACACGGTCGTCCCGTCCCAGGCGAACTTCGTATTCGTGCTGGCGCCGGACGAGGACGAGCTTGTCGAGCGCCTGGCCGCATGTGGCGTTCGGGTCCGGCCGGGCCGTTCCCTGGGGGTCGCTGGTTCCGTGCGCGTGACCGTCCCCGGCCAGGAGGGTCTGCGCATGGTGGCCCAGGGGCTCGGCATTCCCGCTGAGACCCCGGCCCCCCGGTAACCCGTCTGCCGGCAGCTACCCGCACCGGCCGGGCGCGCGCGTGTTAGCGTGCCGGCTGTGGGCGTGCTGTTCGCGCTGGTGCATGCACCCAGCCTCGGGCCAGCTAGCTGGGTGCCCGTGGCCGAGCAGTTGACTGCTTCCGGGTACGACGTGGCGGTCCCGTCGCTGGCGGGGTTCGCGGTCGCGGGGCCCCCGTATACCCGCCGGCTGGTGGAACTGGCTGCCCGGCAGGTACGAGCTGGCCCGCGGGACCGAGTGGTCTTGGTCCTGCACTCGGGGTCGGGGGTTTTCGCCCCCTACCTGGTGGAGGAGATCGGGGCGCACGAGATTGCGGTGATCTTTGCCGACGCGACCGTCCCCCCGGAACTGCCCGGCGCCAGAGTCGTCAGCACCGAGTTTCTCGGGTTCTTGGCCGAAATCGCGAGCCACGGCATGGTCCCGCCATGGCCGAAGTGGTGGCCGGACGATCGGGTGTCACCGCTCTTCCCCGACGAGGCGAGTTGCCGCGCTGTGACCAGTGAGGCCAGCGCGCTGCCGCTCGGCTTCTTCGAGGAACTGCTACCGCCGGCCCCAGATTCCTGGCCGGCGTGCCGGCCCGGCTACCTGCGCTTCTCCGAGCCCTACCAGCACCAGGCCGACGAGGCGCGCCGGCGTGGCTGGCCCGTGCGGAACCTGCATGGCGGGCATCTGCATATGTTGGTCAGCCCCGCCGATGTTGCGGCCGCCATCACCGTCATGGCCGGGAGGCGATGAACGATGCCTGTGCGCACGAGCGGCCATCGGTGTAGCCGCGGCCGGCCTGGCGGTAGCACGAGTTGGCGGTAGCACGAGAATGACACTCGAACCGCAAGCAACGCCTTATTTTCACGGCGCGACCCACCCGCGCCACACGCGGGTGAGGAACCACGAGACCGGAGGATGGCTCATGACGATTCAGGCTTCGCCGAAGGGCACGTACGGTGCGAAGATCCCGGGCGGGCGGTTCCTGCAGCGCCTCTTCAAGCCACTGGCTCGATGGCAGATCGCCGCTTACCGGCGCTCGGGTGGCACCGACCGGATGAGCCGGATGATGGGGTTCCCCGTTGCCCTGCTCACAACCAAGGGCGCCAGGTCGGGGCTCGAACGCACGACCGCGCTGGGAGGTTTCGCCGACGGCGCGGACGCCTGGCTGGTCGTGGCCTCGAATAGCGGCGCCGCCAGCCACCCGGCATGGTTCTTCAACATGGTCCGCAACCCCGGCGACATCTGGCTCGAGGTCGGCAGGCGAAAGGTGAAGGTGCGGGGTGAATCGCTGCTCGGCGCGGAACGGACCGATGCGATCCGCCGCATCGCCGCGATCTCGGCGCGCTACGGGAAATACCAGGAGCGAACCGACCGCGAGATACCCGTCGTGCGGCTGACGGCGGCCGAGTGACACCCCGTAGCTGGCGTTCGGTGCGTGATAAGCGGGCATGATCGAGGCATGTCCGGCCACCGGTATCGCCCGTCGGCGGCGGATCCGCTGCTGATCCTGGCGATGGATCACCGGGAGTCGTTCGGCCGGTCCCTGTTCGGTGTCAGCGGCGACCGGCCGGATGCGGGTCAGCGCGCCGCGATGCAGGCCGCCAAGCGGCTGATCTACGCGGGGCTCGCCCGTGCGCGCACACAGCTGCCGGGTGGCCGGGCCGGGGTCCTGGTCGACGAGCGGTACGGCCAGCCGGTGATCGAGGCGGCGCGCTCCGACGGCGTCGTGCTGGCCCTGCCGGTGGAACGCAGCGGCCGGGACTGGTTCGAGCTGGAGTGGGGTCAGGACTGGCTGGAGCACGTCGCGTCGAACGGCCCGGACTATGCGAAGGTACTGGTCCGCGACAACCCGGACTTTCCCCGCGGGCGGCGGGAGCAGCAGCTCCGCGCGCTGCGGGAGGTCAGCGACAAGCTGGGCGCCCTGGGAGTGCCGCTGCTTTACGAGCTGCTGGTCCCGGCGACCGGCGGCCAGGCCGCTGCCGGGCCGGCGGCCGCGGCCTACGACCGTGACGTGCGCCCGGACCTGGTCGTGCGGGTGATCGCCGACAACCAGGCCGCCGGAGTCGAGCCGGCGATCTGGAAGGTCGAGGGCCTGGAGACGGCGGACGCCGCGCGGGCGGTGGTGACCCAGATCCGGGCCGGCGGGCGTGATCACGTCGACGCGATCGTGCTCGGCCGCGACGCTCCCGCCGCGCGCCTGGACCACTGGCTGGCGGTGGCCGCGCCGGTCGACGGCTTCGTGGGGTTCGCGATCGGCCGCAGCATCTGGGAAGACCCGATCGCCGGCCGGGGCCACGGCGCCAGTGAGGAGCAGACGGTCAGCCAGATCGCCGGGCGATACCTCGACTTCGCCCGCCGGTACTGCGCGGCCAGCGCCGCCCCGGGACGCGGCCCCCCCTGGGGCGGGCGGCCGGTGACCCCCGAGCCGCCATGACGGCTCCGCCGGTGCGCCTTGTTCCTGGCGCGCCAGCCCGCGCAGCCGTTGGGGATCGATGGTGGTTTGGCTTTTCATGCCGAACGGCTGCCGCGCGGTCTCACCCGTGTGACCGGGCACAACACGATCGCTGGCGCAGGCGCAACGTCATGAATCCGCGATCCCTGCCCGCAGCGTGACCTCACTGCAGCGTGAACTCGCAGGTCAGTGGCTTATGTCCAATTATGAAACCCACAGGGTGAGCAGCCCCGGCAGTGTTATCTGCCTTTCCTGCGGGGAGCGAGCGGTCGTGATGGGCTCAAGCGTCGGCTGCGCGAGGTGAACTCTTCTGGGATTGGCGGGCGTCACTGGGGGTTCGTGATGCGGCTGTTGTGGCGAAATTCACTCGGGTGCCCCTTGACGCCGCAGCCTGCTCGCTATGAGCGGCGCGGGTGAATACCTGCGGGAACAACGGCCTACCTCATCAGTTGCAAAAACCGCTGGGCACACCTTGAGTCCGGGGAGCAGTCCATTCACCATCATCTTGTGGGTCTGCCGAGCAGCGAGGCGGGCGCGCGGTTCCGTGCGCACAGCACGGCCTAATGCCGAGTCGCCAGGAGGACCGCTTGACCAGGTATTTCACTACGGAGCGTCATGAGCGGCTCCGGCAGGAGGCCAAGGCTTTCGCGGAGAACGAAGTCCGCCCCCGGATACCGGAAATGGAAGCATCCAAGTCCGTCCAGCATGCGTTGTCCCGGCTGATTGCCAGGCAGGGCTGGATCGGCGTCACGATCAGCCGCCAGTACGGTGGGATGGGCCTAGGGCACCTGGCAAAAACCGTTATCATTGAGGAGCTGTCACGGGTCAGCGGGGCCATGGGCGCCATGGTGCAGGCCTCGCAGCTGGGCGTGGCAAAAATTGTCCACTTCGGCAATGAAATGCAAAAGAAGGCCTGGCTACCAGCCATAGCAGCGGGAGACTGCCTGCCGACGATCGCCGTGACCGAGCCCAGGTCCGGTGGCCACGTTCTCGGCATGACGGCGACCGCGGTGCACGACAGGGACGGCTACATTCTCAATGGCCGGAAGGTCCACATCGGTAACAGCCACATAGGTGACCTGCACGGTGTTGTGGCCCGGACCGGGCCCGGCAGCAAGGGACTATCGGCCTTCCTGGTGGAATCGGGCCGCCCTGGCCTCTCGCTCGGCCCGCACCGCGTTGCCATGGGCCTGCACGGCTTCAGCTTCGGCGAACTCATCTTCGACAACTGCCACGTCCCCGCCGCGAACCGGCTCGGCGCTGAGGGTGACGGGCTCGCCATCGCGTATAGCTCGAGCATCCTGTACGGTCGGCCTAACCTCACCGCTGTCTCGCTTGGCATCCACCGTGCGCTGCTGGAGGAGACGACGGCGTTCGCCGCCAGGCAGGTCCGCTACGGCAGGCCACTGGGTGAGCTCCCGTCGATCAAGATGAAGCTGGGTCAGATGCAGTCCCGGGTGATGACCGCACAGCTCGCCGCCTACCACGCGGTGCACCTGCTGGACCAGGGCGTACCCTGCGATGCCGAGCTGATGAACGCCAAGCTGATCAACGTGGAGTACGCGCTGGACTCGGCGCGCAACGCAATGGAGGTGCACGGTGCCGTCGGCCTGTTCACCGACCTGGCGATCGAACGGTACCTGCGCGATGCGCACCACATATTCGCCCCGGCCGGCACCTCCGACGTGCAGCTGCTCCGGCTTGGCGAGGTAGCGTTAGGCATCAGCAAGGGGCAGTGGTCCGAGCGCCTCGCCGCCGCAGCGGAGGAGGCCGCATGCTGACCAGCCCCGCCCGGGCGGGGCCCAGGCCCTCTCACCCGGGCACATTGGCCGAGTTACCCCGGCCACCGCCGGTTGGGCGGCTACTGGCGCTGCCGCTCGCGCTCGTGGATCAGCTCCACCACCTCAGCGGCCCGCAACTTGATGAACTCCAGCCCGGGACGGCCCCAGGGCCGCGGTTCGCGGTCCACGACGCAGATCGTCCCGAGGGCTGTACCTGTCCGGTCGATCAGCGGGGCTCCCAGGTACGAGCGGATCCCGATCTCGTCAACCACCGGATTACCGGCGAATCGCGGATAGTCGCAGACGTCGTCCAGCACCAGCGGAAGGCGCCGGACCACCACATGGGGGCACCAGCCGTGATCGCGGGCCATGACCCGGCCCGGATCGGTGGCCCCCGCGGGCGCCGCTGCCAGGTCGGCGGCGGGCTGCGCCAGGCCTGGGGCGAAAAGGCCGGCGAAGTACTGGCGGTCCTCGTCAATGAAGTTGACCATCGCGAACGGGGCTTTCGTGGCGCTGGCCAGTGTCCGCGCGAATTCGTCGAACTCTGGGTCGGGGGTCTCTCCCAGGCCGAGCTCACGCAGTCGCGCTACCCGCCGTGGCGCCTCCTCGTCGACGGGGGTGAACAGATGGCCTGGAGGTTCATAGATCATGGCGGGCTCCGTATCTGGCAGGGTCCTGGCGCGGATGGGCTACGCGGACTGGGGGGTCATGGTGCTGGCGATCAGGTGCCGGATCAGGGAGACCAGCACGGCGGTCGCCGAGCGGGCGTCGCGAGCGTCGCACAGCGTGACCGGCACGTCAGGCCTGAGCTCAAGGGCCGCCCGCACCTCCTCCGGCTCATAGCGAAACGCCCTGTCGAACTGGTTGACCGCCACGATGAAGTTGATCCCGCGGTGCTCAAAGAAGTCGACGGCCTCGAAACAGGCGTCCAGGCGGCGGGTGTCAGCCAGGATGACAGCGCCCAGGGCACCGCTGGACAGCTCATTCCACATGAACCAGAAACGGTTCTGGCCAGGCGTGCCGAACAGGTAGAGCACGAGACCAGGAGCGAGGGTAATCCGGCCGAAGTCAAAGGCAACGGTGGTGGTGGACTTGTTCTCGACCCCTTCCAGGCTGTCGACGCCGACGCTGGCCGCGGTGATGAGTTCCTCCGTGGTCAGGGGCTCGATCTCGCTCACCGAACCGACGAACGTCGTCTTGCCGACGCCAAAGCCGCCCGCCACCAGGAGCTTGACCGTGGTGGGGAACGGGTCAGAGCCGTTGTTGTAGGGCATCGAGCACCCTCTCCAAGAGGAATCGGTCGGTGGGACCGGCGGCGGGCCTGGGGAATCGCGCAGTCACCGCCCCGCAGTCGACCAGGTCCGACAACAGGACCTTGGTGACCACGGCGGGCAGCCGCAGACGGGCCGCGATCTCGGCGACCGAGGCCGGATGATGGCACAGGCCGAGAATCTGCGCATGATCGGGTTCCAGGTGGGCCTGCGGGACGTCGCCGGTCGCCATGACCATGGACAACAGATCCAGCCTCTTCGTAGGGCTCGTGCGCCCGTTGCTCACCGTGTACGGGCGCACGAGGCGCCCGGCGTCACCATCGAGCCATGTCTCCTCGCGGGGGACTGTCATGCCTGCCGGACCTGGTCACGGGACTGGGGCGCGGCACCCGGGTGCCGGGCCGGCGTGGCCAGGAACGGGCGGACGCTCTTCACCAGCTGGGACATCTCATAGCCGAGGACACCCGCGTCCGCCTCGCGGTCGGCCAGCACCGTCAGGACGGAGCCGAAGCCCGCCGATGAGACGAAAAGGAGGGTGTCGTCGAGCTCCGCCACGACCTGCCGGACGCCATCACTGCCGCCGAACCGGCTCGCGGCGCTCCGCGCGATGGAGAACAGGCCCGAGGCAATAGCGGACAGATGATCCGCACTGTCGGGCTCCAGGCCATGGGCGGCACTCGTCAGCCCGTCAGAAGACAGCAGCACGGCACTGCGGGTGCGGGGAACGCGCTCGATCAGGCCGCGCAGCAACCAGCCGAGATCCGATTCCTGGCCGTGCGTGACATCGCTCACCATGGTAGATGGACTCTCCTTAGAGGAAGGTGCCGCTTAGCGCGTGGTGTCAGTCGCGGCCGGGTTGTCCTCGTCCTCGGCACGGCCGAAGCCCTTCTGGAAGGCGGCCATCAAGCCCGGGATCTGGGCAACGGGCGAGTCGTCGCGCCGGGTTGCCGGAGCGTCGCGCAGCTGCGGCGCAAGGTGGGACTGGACCCGGCGTTTCGGCAGTGGCGGGCGCTCGCCAGGATCTGCCGGGCGCTGGGGCGAGGGCTCTGCGGCGGGAGCCGCGGCAGAGAGCCTTGCCTGTTCCTGGCCGGGTTCCCGCTCGCCGGGCTGGGCAGGCGAGCGGACCGGCAGGGGCGGCGGGGAGGCGGGCGGCGGAGGCAGCAGGACCGGCGGGCTGGCGGCAGCGGCCGGGGCAGCCATTGCTGGCACCCGTTCTTGCTGCGTATCGTGCAGGGACTCGTTGTACGAGGACTCGTTGTACGAGGACTCGTTGTAACGGGGCTCCCGCGACCCCACGTCGATCAGCGACCTGGGAAGTACGACGACGGCCTGGGTACCTCCGTAGATGTTCTTCTGTAGCTGGACCTTGACGCCATGCCGGCGGGCCAGCGTCGAGACCACGAACAGCCCGATGCGCCCATCGCGCAGTAGTTCGCCGATGTTGATCCGGCCAGGGTCAGCGAGCAGGCCGTTCATGCGCTGCTGGTCGTCGGGCAGTATGCCAAGGCCGCGGTCCTCCACCTCCACAGCAAGCCCGGCGGTGACCTTCTGTGCCCGGAGCAGCGCCTGGGTGTGGGGCGCAGAGAACTTGGTCGCGTTCTCGATGAGCTCGGCGATCAGGTGGATGACGTCCGCGACGGCGCTGCCCTGAAGGACGCCCTCAACCGGTGGCACCACTTTCACCCGTGAATACAGCTCGACCTCGGCAACGGCCGCACGCAGCACCTCATGCATGGTTACCGGCCTGTTCCACTGGCGCCGCGACATGGCACCGCCAAGCACTGCCAGGCTCTCCGACTGGCGGCGCATGCGGGTAGCGAGGTGATCGACCGTGAACAGGCCCTTGAGGAGGTCAGGATCCTCGACCCGCGCCTCCAGATCGTCGAGCAGTTGAATTTCCCGGTGGACGAGTGACTGCATCCGCCGGGCCAGATTGACGAAGACCTCCACGCGCTCAGCGGCCTCACCACCTGGCGTTAGGGCTGCTACCTGGAGGACAGCCTGCTCCGCGGCATACTGTCCGCGTTCCATGTCGCGCACGAGGAGGCCGAACGGGTCGCTTTCCCCGTTGCGGACAGGCTCCGGGGCGCGCGGCACGGGACGCTCACCACGCCGGATTCTCTCGGTCAGCCGCTGCAGGTCCTCCTGGCCCCGGGCGCTCACAGACCGCAGGGCGCCAAGCTGCCGGTGTACCCGGCGGGTGGCGGCGCTGGCCCCGTAGGCCGCTGCGAGCAGCACGAGGGCGGCACCGGCAACGGCCGCGGCCAGCACCACGCGAGTGGTCCCGGCCGAACGGCCACTGGCCAGTAAAAACGCGACTATGGCGGCGCCCAGCGCCGCCATAGTCGCCGCGGGAAGAACGGAGACCCGCAGGTGGAAGGTCTGCATACCGCCGACGGCGGCCGCGGATCGGGAACCGTGCCGCCGGTCGTCCTGACGATACGCGCGCGGGGTGAGTCCAGTCATCGGCGTCCTTGGGTTCACGGGGACGGATACCAGCACACGTCACAATAGTGATTGGCTGGATTGGTGTGCAGGAAGAATGGCGGAAGACGGGAAGGTTTGAAGATTTATTGCGGAAGCACCACTTCGCGACATTGCCCGGCATGATAGGCTGGTAAATTACCCATCTCGTGACTGAGCCGAATTGTCCTGATACATCACGAAGCGGCGCCACAGTCCGCCGTCACGGACAGCCAAGCGGGCGGCGGCGGCTGCAGGCTCGTGACGATGCCCGGTACAACGAGCTTGCCGCAGTGGCAGCCCTTGCCACCGGAACGGTCTGGGCTGTGGGGCGCTCCGGCTACGAGAACCTGATCATCAACACCAGCAATGGGTAGCGGCGGCAACGGACGGCGGCGCTTAGCGCCGGCCGAGGAGAAGGCCCGCGGCCGAGGCGGCGACGCCCCAGCGCTCGGTCCGGCCGATCAACAGCGGGTCCGTCGCATTGTGATGACGGCGCAGGCGCGGCGGGTCATCGTCCGGATGCAGGCCATCCATAGCGGCGATCTACCTCTGCGACGGTGATGTCGTATGCGGAGAAAAACTCCGTCCGCCCTCGTTCCTGGGTCGCCACGTGCTCGGGGTGCATCTTCCATTCGGCCACCGCATCATCGGAGTCGAACCATGCGACGGCGAGCTCGTCCCCGTCCTGCCCGGCGAAGCCTTCGATGCCGCGGAAACCGGGGATCGCCTGCACCAGTTCGAGCATCCGCTCAAAGGTGTGCTCATATTCAGGCTTGTTGGCGTCCTCGCGAACCCGCGCGTGAAACAGGACGACCTTCATGCTGAACTCCTAACGTGAGGACCGCACCGTGAACGGCCGACGCACGCCGTGGTCGAGTAGCCGTCGCGCGCTCCGGCTGGTCGCACGGTCGAACATAACATCACCAGCGTGCCGGTCAGTCGGGCACGCACGGGAACGATGTGGCGGGAGTGCTTGACGCCTGTTTCGCCACGACGACCGGGTGGTGTGGCCGGCTATTCGGCTGCGGAGCTTGCCCGTCATCGCTGAACCCGGCCGCCTGTTCTGCGGGGCCGGCGGCGTGCGGGGTTGGTCCCTGCACCTCCTGCGGCGCGGGCCCCGCGTCTGAGCGAGGCCACATACTCAGTGCGCCGCACGCACTTGGGCTCGGACACAGCATGGGAACGAATCGCCGCGCCGTCAGCACCGTTGTTGTGGGCGGTCCTATGCTGCGTGTGGGCTCGATACGGAGGTTGGCGCGGGTGCGGAAGCTGACGTTGCCGCAGTTGGAGCGGCACTTGTTCGCGGCGGCGGACATCTTGCGGGGCAAGATGGATGCGTCGGAGTTCAAGGAGTACATCTTCGGGATGCTGTTCCTGAAGCGGGCCTCGGACGAGTTCGAGGCCGCGCGGGAACGGGTGATCGCGAGGATCGAGGCGGAAGGCCGGGGGCGGCTGACGGCGCAGGCGCGAGCGGATCATCCCACCTACTACTCCGATACGTTCTTCGTGCCGCCCGCGGCCCGCTGGGAGCACCTGCGTGACGACCTGCACAACAACGTCGGCGACGGCCTGAACAAGGCCCTCGGCGCGCTGGAGGAGCACAACCCCGCCCTGGAAGGCGTGGTGCAGCACATCGACTTCACCAAACAGGTGGGCCAGTCGCGGATCCCGGACCGCAAGCTGCGGGACCTGATCGCGCACTTCTCCCGCTACCGGCTGCGCAACGAGGACTTCGAGTTCCCGGACCTGCTGGGCGCGGCGTATGAGTACCTGATCGGCCAGTTCGCCGACTCGGCGGGCAAGAAGGGCGGCGAGTTCTACACCCCGCGGTCGGTGGTGCGGATGATGGTCGAACTGGTGCGGCCGCGCGCCGGGATGTCGGTGTATGACCCGTGCTCCGGGTCGGGCGGCATGCTGATCCTGTCCAAGGACTACGTGGAGGAGCACGGCGGCAACCCGCGCGACCTGCACCTGGCCGGGCAGGAGTACAACGGCGGGGTCTGGTCGATCTCGAAGATGAACCTGCTGCTGCACGGCATCCCCGACGCCGACATGCAGAACGGCGACACCCTCGCCGAACCTATGCACGTCCACGGCGGGACGCTCGACCGGTTCGACCGGGTGCTGTCCAACCCGCCGTTCTCGCTCAACTACTCCCGTGACGGCATGGCCCATCCCGAACGGTTCCAGTGGGGCTGGGCGCCCGAGGGCGGCAAGAAGGCCGACCTGATGTTCGTCCAGCACATGATCTCCGTGCTCAAGGCCGGGCGGGGGGTCGCGGCGACGGTGATGCCGCACGGGGTGCTGTTCCGCGGCGGCGCCGAACGCGACATCCGCACCCGGCTGCTGGACGACGACATCATCGAGGCGGTCATCGGCCTGGCCCCGAACCTGTTCTACGGCACCGGCATCCCCGCCTGCGTCCTCGTGCTCCGCGCGCCCGGGTCCAAGCCGCCCGACCGGGCCGGGAAGATCCTGTTCATCAACGCCGACGCCGAGTTCTCCGCCGGCCGGGCGCAGAACTTCCTGCTCCCCGAGCACGCCGAGAAGATCGTCTCGGCCTACCGCGAGTTCGCCCCCATCCCCGGCTACGCCACGGTCGTCACCCGCGCCGACCTGAAAGCCAACGACGACAACCTCAACATCCGCCGCTACGCCGACAACGCGCCCCCGCCCGAGCCGCAGGACGTCCGCGCCCACCTGCACGGCGGGATCCCGATCGCCGAGATCGACGCCAGGGCAGACCTGTTCGCCGCGCACGGCTTCACCCCCGACCGGATCTTCGTCCCCCGCAGTATTGCCCACGATTCCTACGTCGACTTCGCCCCCGGTGTGACCAAGGTAGGCCTGAAGACCCTCGTCACCACCGACGAGCGCGTCCAGGCACTGGAGGCCGAACTGCGCGCCGCACTCGACGCTTGGTGGGACAACCACGCCGCACTCCTGATTAACCTGCCGTCCACCAAGTCCCTGATGACCGCCCGCACCACGCTGCTGGACAGCTTCACCGCCGCCCTGGTCCGCAGCGGCCTGCTCGACCGGTTCCAGCTTGCCGGCGTGATCGTCCGCTGGTGGAACACCATCCAGTACGACCTGCGCACCCTCGCCGCGCACAACTTCACCGCCGTCGTCGACGGTTGGGTCACCACCATCACCACCGCCCTGGAAGACGCCGGCGCCAAGGCCGACCCCCTCGACCACAAACTCGTCGCGGAACTGCTGCCCGGCTACCTGGACGACCTGGCCGCGATCGAATCACGCCGCACAGAAATAGAAGCCCAAATAAGATCCCTAACGGCTGCCGCAGCCGACGACGAACCCGAAGATGACACCCCCGCGCCGTCGCCCGCCGACCTCGCGGCCCTCAAACGCGACCTCGCCGCCGTCAAGAAGAAGCAGAAAGCCGCCCAGCAAGAGTTCATCACCAAACTAGGCAAAGCCCGCGCCGAACTGAATGCCGACCAAGAACGCGACCTAGTCCTCCGCCTCACCAAAAACGACCTGACAGCGCACTTGGATGGCTACGTCACCACGCACCGCCAGCAAATCATCGCCGCCCTGGAAAACTGGTGGAACAAATACGCCGTGCCCCTCCACCAGATCGAATCCGACCGCATCACCGCCACTGCCAGGCTTAACAGCTTCCTCAAGGACCTCGGCTATGAATGATTCCCAGGTATCGTGGGCGGAAGCTAAAATCGGCGATCTCATCGCGCTAGACTATGGGCGCGCATTGGCCGACACTATTAGAAGCGGCGACGGTTATCCCGTATATGGGTCACGTGGGGTTGTTGGCAAGAACTCCATAGCATTTGTAGACGGTCCTGGCATCGTGGTCGGGCGCAAGGGAACTGTTGGTGCGATTACGTGGTCGCAGGAGCGCTTCTGGCCAATTGACACCACGTACTACGTGCGCTGGTATGACGAAACGTTGGTCGACCGGCGTTGGACGTACTGGTATCTTTCAACTCTTCCTCTGAAACGGCTCGATTCGTCAACCGGCGTGCCCGGGCTCAATCGGAACGACGCCTATGAACTCAATGTGCTGTTGCCGCCAATCGCTGAGCAGCGGAGGATTGCCGAGATCCTGGATACGGTGGATGAGGCTATCCGGTCGACGGAGCGGCTCATCGCCAAGCTCGAACAGACCAAGCAGGGCCTGCTCTACGACCTCCTCACCCGCGGCATCGACGAATTCGGCCACCTCCGCGACCGTCGTCGGGATGCGTTTGTTCAGACGCCGCTCGGCCCACTGCCGGGCTCGTGGCGCGTTGAACCTGTTGGGGCGTTGCTCGCTGACGTTAATCCAGCGATGAGAAGCGGACCCTTCGGAAGCGCGCTGCTCAAGTCCGAACTCGTTAACGAGGGCATACCGATGCTTGGTATCGATAACGTAGAGGTCGAGCATTTTGCCCGGAACTACTCGCGTTTTGTATCATACGATAAATACCAAGAGCTTACGCGGTATACGGTCCGCCCGCGAGATGTCATGGTAACTATAATGGGCACAGTCGGCCGGTGTTGCGTGGTTCCTGACGACATCGGGCCTGCCCTTTCATCCAAGCATGTATGGACGTTGACATTCGACCAGAACCTGTACCTTCCCGAACTGGCGTGTTTGCAGATCAATTACAGTGATTGGGTGCTCCGGCACTTCGCTCGCGATGTTCAGGGCGGAATCATGTCAGCTATCAGGTCTGACACACTACGGACAACTCTATTGCCGGTGCCGCAGATTGCTGAGCAACGGCGCATCGTGGAGATCTTGCGGACACAGCAGTCACGGATTGAAATCGCTCGCGAGGAGTCCGCAAAGCTGCGGCTGCTGAAGCAGGGGCTGATGGATGATTTGCTGACGGGGCGGGTGCGGGTTTCGGCGGGAGAGGGTGCCACGGTGTGAGTGGAGGACCTGAGTATGAGCGGGTTGAGCTTCCGTTGGTGGGGCAGCTTGCGGGGCTGGGCTGGTCGCATATCGCGGGGTCGCTGTCGGATCCGGGTGTGACGGAGCGGCAGTCGTTCAGGGAAGTCTTCTTGGAGGGGCGGCTGCGGGATGCGCTGAGGCGGATCAACTTGGGCCGGGACGGGGAGCCGTGGCTGGATGAGGGGCGGGTTTCGCAGGCGTGCGCCGCGTTATTGCGGCCGAAGGCGGTGCGGTTGGTTGAGATCAATCAGGAGTTGACGGAGCGGTTGCTGTTGGGGACGACGGTGGAGGGGGTGACGGGGTGGGATCACGGGCGGGATCGGGTCGTGCAGTTCATCGACTGGGAGCATCCGGAGCGCAACGACTTTCTGGTGATCAATCAGTTCCGGGTGGATGAGCCGGGTGGGCAGGGGCACAAGTTCATCGCGCCGGATGCGGTGCTGTTTGTGAACGGGATTCCGCTGGTGGTGGTGGAGGCGAAGGCGCCGGGGGTGGTGGAGCCGGTGGTGAAGGCGATCAGCCAGCTTCGCCGTTATGCGAACCAGCGCGGTGGGGTGCGGCCGGAGGGGAACGAGCGGCTGTTTCATACCAGCCAGTTCGTGGTGGCGACGTGCTTCGAGCGGGCGCTGGCGGGGACGTTCACGTCCGAGCCGGAGCATTTCGCGGAGTGGAAGACGACCGAGCCCGAGCCCGAGGAGGACGTGGCCGCGGGGCTGGCCGTGACGGCGCTGTCGAGCCAGCAGCGGCTGGTGGCCGGGATGCTGGCCCCGGAGCGGTTGCTGGACATTGTGCGGCATTTCACGTTGTTCATGCCGGCCGGGCCGCGGACGGTGAAGGTGGTGGCGCGGTATCAGCAGTACCGGGCGGTGCGCCGGGCGCTGGACCGGCTGCGGACCGGGGCGACGCGCCAGGAGGACGGCGAGTCCGATCGGCGAGGCGGGATCGTCTGGCATACCCAGGGGTCGGGGAAGAGCCTGACGATGGTGTTCCTGGTCCGGGCGATGCGCAGCGACCCGCGTCTGGTGCGGTTCAAGGTGGTCGTGGTCACCGACCGGGCCAGCCTGCAGGACCAGCTTGGCAGGACGGCGGCGCTGACGGGGGAGTCGGTGCTGACCGCCAAGAGCGTCGTGAATCTTAAGGGACTGCTGTCGACGCCGGGCAAGGCGCTGGTCTTCGCGATGATCCAGAAGTACCGCAACCCGCAGGCCCGCGCGGCCGACGACGCGGCACTGAAGTCGCTGGGCGTTCTGGACACGTCCAACGATGTCGTGGTGATGGTGGACGAGGCGCACCGGTCGCAGGGCAGCACGCTGCACGCGAACCTGCTGAAGGCGCTGCCGAACTGCGCCCGGATCGGGTTCACCGGCACCCCGATAATCATGGGCCGCCGCAAGTACACCGCGACGATCTTCGGTGACTACCTCGACCGGTACACGATCTTGGAGTCGGAGGCGGACGGTGCGACGCTGCCGATCCTGTACGAGGGCCGCACCACCAAGGCCGCCATCCGGGACAAGACGGACCTGGACGAGCTGTTCGAGGACATGTTCGCCGATCACACGCCGGAGCAGATGGAGGCGATCAAGAAGCGGTGGGCGACCAAGGGCAACGTGCTGGAGGCGGAGAAGCTGATCGCCGCCAAGGCGCGCAGCATGCTGGACCACTACGTGGACACGGTGCTGCCGAACCGGTTCAAGGCCCAGGTCGTGGCCGCCACCCGCAAGGCCGCGGCGGGTTACCGCGGCGCACTGCTGAAGGCCCGGAACGATCTGCTGGCCCGGATCGACGGCCTCGACCCGGCGCTGCGCACACCCGAAGCGGCCGAACGTGCCGACAGCCTGCCGCGCAGGACCGCGCGGCTGGTGCGGGCCTGGCCCCACCGGGACGTGCTCGCCGCGCTCGATTTCGTCCCGGTCATCTCCGCTGAGCAGAACGACGACGCGGGCTGGGCGGACTGGACCGACCCGGCGCGGCAAAAGGCGGTTGTCGAGCGGTTCAAGAGGCCGCTGCCCATCGACGGGGACGCCGATCCGGAGCAGACCAGCACGGTGGCGTTCCTGATCGTCCAGTCGATGCTGCTGACCGGGTTCGACGCCCCGGCCGAACAGGTGCTCTACCTCGACCGGCACATCAAGGAAGCCGAGCTGCTGCAGGCCATCGCCCGGGTCAACCGCACCGCCCGCGGCAAGAACGCGGGTTACGTGGTCGACTACTACGGGGTGGCGGAGAACCTGAAGGTGGCGCTGGCCGCGTACGCGGCCGAGGACGTCGAGGGGGCGCTGACCAGCGTCGCCGACCAGGTGCCGCTGCTGGCCGAACGACGGCAGCGGGTCCGCAACCTGTTCGCCCAGCGCGGCATCGACCGGTTCGGCACCCCGGCCGGCCAGGAGGCCTGCGTGGAGGCGCTGGCGGACGAGCGGCTGCGGGCCGCGTTCGAGGCGGCGCTGAAGCTGTTCACCGTGAGCCTGGAGATCGTGCTGCCCCGGCCCGAGGCGCTGCCGCACGTGGGCGACGCGAAGGCGTTCGGGGCGATCGCGCTGGCCGCCCGCCGCCGCTACCGCGACGGCATCGGCTTCGACGCCTCGCTGTACGGGGCCAAGGTGCGGAAGCTGATCGATGACCACGTGGAGGCGCTGGGCATCGAGCAGAAGATCCCGCCCGTGTCGGTCACCGAGGCCGAGTTCGACGCCAAGGTCGGCGAGCTGTGCACCGGCCGGGCGAAGGCGTCGGAGATGGAACACGCGATCCGCTACCACCTGCGCGAGAACTTCGACACCGACCCCGAGCACTACGACCGGCTGTCCCAGCGGCTGGAGGAGATCCTCGAAGAAATCGGCGAGCAGTGGGACCAGCTCGCTCTCGCCCTGGCCGCCTTCTTGCCCGAGGTCCGGGCCGGCCGGCAGGCCGACGGCAGCGGCCTGGACCCGGCCACCGAGGCACCGTTCTACGACCTGCTCAAACGCGAGCTCGCCGGCGAAGGCAAGACGCTGCCCAGCGGTGCGGAGGCGCTGCTGCGCCAGCTCACCATCGACATCGTGGCGAAGATCAGGTCCGAGATCACCCTGGTCGGGTTCTGGCACAAACCCTACGCGCAGAACCTGCTGCGGTCCTGGATCGCCGAATGCCTGGCCGCCCCGATCGTCGATGACGCGGACTTGTTCGACTTCGACCGCATCACGCTGGTCGCCGACCGGCTCGTCGAGCTCGCCCAGGCCAACCACGCCCGCCTGGCGGCCACCTGATGCCCCGCGCCACCGGCGAGGCCGGGACCGCGCCGCGCAGCCGTTCGGGATCCGGTTTGGGCCCCCGGCTCGGATCCGCCGCAGGGCTGCGGGCGGTCGCTGCTTTCGCCGGATCCGCCCCTGCGGTCCCTGCCGGCCCGGCTCGCGCAGCCCTGCCCGGGCGGATGAGGATCGGCGGGCTCGACTTCGCCGTCCGCGAATCGGGGAGCCGGCGCAGTGTGGGGATCACCGTGGACCGCGACGGCTCGCTGCTGCTGCACGCCCCGGCCGGCGCCGACCCCGGCGCGCTCGCCGCCTGGGCCGGGTCCAAACGGGCCTGGGTGCTGCGCAAGCTCGCCGAGAAAGACCTGCTGCTGTCCGCCGCCCCCGCCAAGGAGTTCGTCACCGGGGAAGGGTTCGGCTACCTCGGCCGCCACTACCGGCTGCAGCTCACCGACGGCCCGCCCGGCCCTGGCGTCAAGCTCGACCGCGGCCGCCTGCGCCTGCCCCGCGCCCTGGCCGAAACCGGCGGCGGCGCGGCGGCGATGACCGGCTGGTACCGCCAGCGCGGCCGCGCCTGGCTGCCGCGCCGCATCGCCCCCTGGGCCACCCGGATGGGCCTGCACCCCGGCGGCCTGGACGTGCGCGACCTCGGCTACCGCTGGGGATCGCTCGGCCGCGGCGGCCGGCTCAACATCCACTGGGCCGCCATGCAGCTCCCCGTCTCCCTGGTCGACTACGTGATCGTCCACGAGCTCGCCCACATCGGCCAGCCCCGCCACACCCCCGCCTTCTGGGCCACCGTCGCCCGCGCCCTGCCCGACCACGACCAGCGCCGCGCCCGCCTCGCCACCACCGGCACCACCCTCTGGCTCGGCTAAAAGCACCGCGTCCTGGTCGGCGCGCTCACAATGAACGCGTCCGCCCAGCAGCGGTTGCGCGGTAGCTTGCGTCTATGCCCACTGAATGGCCGGCGCTTCCCTACGACGCCTGGGGTGCCACGTGCGACACCCTGCACGCCCACACGCAAGTTCTGGGCAAGCTGGCCGCGGCGCTGGCTCCGCCCGAACCCCAGCTGCAGCACACCGCGCTGCGCCTGACCGTACGCGGCTGGGAGACGCTTCCGCTGCCGGCCCCGGACGGCTCCGGCGCGCTGGCCGTCGCACTGGACCTGCGGACCCACGAAGCCGTCGCGGAGCACAGCGACGGGCGAACCGACCGCGTCGCGCTCACGCCGAACCGGCCGGTCAGGGAGGTGACACGCGACGTGCTGGCGGCGGTCCGCAGGCTCGCGGGCCCGGTGGAGATCAATCCCCGGCCGCAGGAGACGCCGTGGACCACCCCGCTGGACCAGGACGATGAGCACGCGACCTACGACCCCGCCCACGTCGCCGCTTATTTCGCGGCGGCGGCCCGCGCGGCGCTGGTGCTGTCCGCGCTGCGCGCCCCCTACCGCGGGCGCTCGACCCCGGTCAACGCGTGGTGGGGCTCGTTCGACCTGGCGGTGAGCCTGTTCTCCGGCCGGCCTGCCGAGCCCTCGTCCGGCGACTTCATCATGCGTAACGCGGGGGACGCCCAGCAGATCGAAGTCGGCTGGTGGCCCGGCGACCGGCGCTACCCGCGGGCCGCCTTCTTCGCGTACGCGTATCCCGCGCCCGCGGAGTTCGCGACCGCGACGCTGTCACCGGCGGCCGCCCGCTGGGACACCGGGCTGGGCGAATACGTGCTCGACTGGGACGACGCCCGCGCCAGCCCGGACCCGCACCGCGCCGCGCTCGATTTCGGCCGGTCGTCGGTCCGGCACGGGTGCGCGGTGTGCGGCTGGGATCCGGCGTTGTCTGCCAGCGTGGAGGGAGTTCCCCCGCCGATCGCCTGACCGGCCCGCAACCCGC
>WNGJ01001805.1_pt1 | contig 21288 bp, 19 predicted proteins | sample 5400611 | NCBI WGS metagenome assembly WNGJ01 (sample SAMN13153375, study PRJNA577476) | soil metagenome | isolation source: 40 cm soil or saprolite under Garry oak tree replicate 1 | place: USA:California | collected 2016-06-15
GGCCAGCTCGACGTGATGACACTCGACGCGCTCGGGTTGTCTCCTCAAAACTTAGCCTATTTGGAGCCAACGCATTGGTCGTATGAAAGTTGGGGGCGGGCTGGCAAAAAATTCAAACACGGAAAGTGGAAAGTGAAATGGAAGAAGCATCATCGTGACGATGCCGACGAATATGGTGATGAGGACGGAGAGGGAAATGGTGATGGTCGGTGGCATGGTCACGGTCATGATGACTAGCCTGCGCTGACGGAGAGAAAATCTGTGTAGGTCCGCGTGATCTGTGAGCGCAAGCGCGGACGCGAGATTTGTTACTTCTCTGTTATTTTCGCGAGTGATTGCTCTTTAACTGCAGGTAATGCGTATTCGTCCATTCGCCGATGCTGATGCCCGCTTGCAGGCCATCTTCGTTTGCCGATCGGAAGTGAATGCCCCCGTACAGTCGGCTCACTGCCGCTTCCTCCGCTGCATCGAGGCAGGTTGAAAAGCTGCGGTACACGCCGGGCAGAAAGTCTGAGCCGGTGGTGAAGGGCAGATTTTCCGTGCCGTAGAACAGTGGAAGCACAGTTGCGGCTGCGCCACTGAACGTGCTGTGGCCGGAAACGTAATCAGGAAACGGCGGCGTCACGATGAACGATGTCCAGTGCAGTTCTGGTTCGGCGAAGGCAATCGCGGTCACCGGGCGCCAGAAGTGGAAGGTGTACTTGGCGTCCCACGCGCAAATGGCAGCATCGGCCATGGCGATGTTCAACAGAGCAAACAGCCTTGCGTTTTCTTCCAGCGTGTTGCCTTGCGCGTCGGCAATCGTCTGCGCGATGCTGTTCCAGTGGCCGGGAGGCGTTTCGGTGCCGGCGCCGTCGGCCCAGAACAAGGCGATCTGGGTCTGCTCTTCTGTGCGCGTGGAGCCAACAGCCGCGCCGAGCTCCTTAACCTCATTGTAGTCCGCTGCGTATCGCTGGCTATCGAGAGACGGCGGGCCAGGCGGACGGAACTGCGAACTGCTGCTCATTGCAAACGGCATGACGAATCCCCATTGCGGCAGCAAATAGGGAAGAAATGCTGGAGGAGTCGGCACCCACACGCCAGGACCGCTGCCGCCGGGTGGCGGGACTATGGCATCGAAACCGTCATTGGCGCGCGCGGCGAGGATTTGGTTCGCGACGAATTCACCCCACACGATGCCGGCGGTCTTTTGTGGCCCATCGGGGATTCCTGCGAGAATCGCCGCATGAACCATATCGAAACTAGATGCACCAGCGGGGAACAAATTGACGAGTGCCTCGTGCGCTGCGGCGCTGGCAGCGGCTTCGCGCGACGCACTGGCCGACGCTGAGCTTTGCACCAGATAAGGTTCGTGCGTGCGGGCAATGCCGTTGACCGCATCGTAGATTGAGACGTGAAGAATAGCGAGACTGCGGGAGGCGATCGGTGGTGCTGTGCTGCCGGCACGAATGGCGTTGAGGGCGGCGGTGTTCCAGTCGGTCACGACGTCGCCATTGGCGGGGATGCCAATACTGGACGCAAGATTTATAGCGCCGATGCAGGCGATAAAGATGAAACCTCTAAAAAAAGCGTTCATCGCGGCATTCTCCTGTCGACGAACAGCGGCCCGGTTGTACGCTTTAACAGGTTTTTGTGTCAAGCTTGTTCCGAGCCACTCTTTCCAGTCACGACGATTGATGGGTCATCCCAGTCGTCTCAGTAGTGTCTTCATCCCTTTTGGCGTGCTAACTCCGGCGGCGCACGGACTCATGCACGTCGAGGCGTACGATGCGAATCCAAGTCACGCTGGCGAGGACGCTGGCCTCAGCACGCGCTCCGAGCCGGAGTGGCATCTCCCGTGCACTCGCACAGTTACAACAGGGGCAAGGGTTTTTTCGATGTTGGAGGCGGAAACTCGCGATCGATTTCGGCGAGATCTTGCCTGGTCAATTTGACATCGAGCGAGCGCGCGTTTTCACGCACGTGGATTTCGTTGCTAGCTTTTGGAATAGCGATGACGCCGGGTTGACGCAGCACCCAGGCGAGGGCGATCTGTCCCGGGGTTGAGTCGCGGCGTTTTGCAATTTTCTTGAGCGTTGCGTTCTCAAGCAGGCCGCGGCCATGGCCTACCGGTGAATAAGCCATCACAGGTGTTTGATGTAAGAGGTTTGATGTTTGATGTAGCGGTAATAAACCAACCTCGATCTCGCGATTCTCTAGATTGTACAGGACTTGATTAGCGGCGCAGTTCGCGCCGTTTTTTATTCCGAACAATTCTTTCATATCGTCGACGTCGAAGTTGGAAACTCCCCAGCGCCGGATTTTTCCAACGGACCGTAGTTTCTCGAATGCTTCGACAGTCCCCGCGAGCGGGAGATTGCCTCGCCAGTGCAGGAGGTAAAGATCGATTGCATCGACACGCAGACGCTCGAGACTGCGCTCGCATGCTTTCGGCAGTACCGCGCGCGAAGCGTTGTGGGGATACACTTTCGTGACGACGAACACGCGATCGCGCTGACCGTCGATTGCGTCGGCGACGACTCTTTCGGCACCGCCTTCTCCGTACATTTCGGCGGTATCGATCAACGTCATCCCCAGATCGATTCCCACTTGCAACGCGGCGACCTCATCTGCATACGCGCTTTTGTTCTCGCCCATTCGCCAGGTGCCTTGACCCAGCGCCGGAACACGCTCGCCATCTGGCAGTGCGACAGTCTTCATTTGCAATCCCGCCTCCGAGATTTTATTCGCAGGCAAACGGTAAAGCGCGCCTTTTGCGCTTACACCAGCGTATGAAAAATGAGGAAGCTAATGACAATGGTTTGGGCGAGAAAGAAGATTGCGTAGAACTGATGATAGCGCTCGTTTCGTGTGATCGCAGCCGTCGTCAGGCCGGCGAAATAAAGCAAGTTACTGACGTAGTATTGGGGTCCTAATTGAAGAAAATGCGGGATGCCTTTGAGCAGCGAGTCAACGAAATCGACGGGCGTAAAGAGAGCGAACAGGATGAAGAAGGCGCGATGGTTCGCGTAATAATGTGTTTTGTAGTCAACGGCAAGATCGACATCGCCTTCCCGCGGAAAAAGTAAGAGCGACGCCAGATACAAGATTGTTGGTGAGATCAGGACGAAGACGAACAGGAAAAACGTCCACGGCTGCTGGTCGCGCCAGCGGTAGAAAATCCACCAGGCGACCACGAGGTATAGGAAGAGGTTAACGATCCAGATGACGTGCACCCAGTAAATGTGACGGCGCGAACCTGCCTGCAGCATTTCGCCTACACCGCCCAGCACTCGCGTCATGCCCAAGGCGAGAATGATTGAGATAAGAACTGAGAGATATTCAAATGCACTCATCGCTTAGAAATGTTTGATGTCAGAGCCTTGATGTTTGATGTAAGCATAAACTCACTAGTGAACTCAAAATGAAATCTCGTTACGATGTAGTCATTCTCGGGGCGGGCCATAATGGGCTGGTGGCAGCGGCTTATCTGGCGCGCGCCGGATTGAGTGTTCTGTTGCTGGAGAAGAATGATTACATTGGCGGGGCAACGACGTCGCAGAGGGTGTTCCCGGATTATGATGCGTGGCTGTCGCGCTATTCGTATCTGGTTAGCTTGTTGCCGGAGAAAATCATTCACGATCTCGGACTGAATCTCGAGCTGCGCAGACGCGCGAGCGCATCATTTACACCGTACGTGAGGGACGGCCATCACGACGGTCTGCTCTTGAGCAATGTTTCCGAAGAGATGAGTCGCCAGTCGATGTTCGATCTGACCGGGAATTACACGGAGTACGAGCAGATGAAAAAGTTTTACAATCTCGCGCGTGTGTTCGCCGAACATGCCTGGGACACGATGCTGGAACCGCTTGTTGCGAAAGAGGAGTTCCGTCGTCGGTTTGATGTCGATGATGTGTCGCGCGAGGCCTGGCGCAGTTTGACGGAAGAACCGCTCGGAATCGCGATCGAACGATATTTGCAAAATGAGTTGGTGCGCGGCCTTGTGTTCACCGACGCGAAGATCGGCGTCATGACGCATCCGCATGATCCCTCACTGGTGCAGAACCGCTGTTTCCTGTATCACCTCATCGGTAATAAGACCGGCGAATGGAAGGTGCCGGTCGGCGGCATGGGCGCGGTGGCGCGCGAGCTGGAAAAGGCAGCTCGCAAAGCCGGAGCGGAATTCCTGACGGGTGTTGATCTTCGCGTGCTCGACGTGAAGGGCAAGAATCGCGGCGTCGAGTTTGAAGCGGACGGAGGGCTGCGAACGGTCGAAGCGCAATATCTTCTCGTTAATTTTGGGCGGAACGTGCTGGCGAGGTTTGTTGGAAAACTATATCAGCCGGATGCCACGGATGAAGGATCTGTGTTCAAGATAAACATGCTCCTGCGTCGGCTGCCAAAATTAAAGGCGCCACGTTATGCGTCGGCTGAAGCGTTCTGCGGGACGTTCCACAGCGACGAAGGCTACGAGCAAATGAATGTCAGCTATGATCAAGCGCGCGAGGGCAGATTGCCGGGCAAAACGCCATGCGAAGTCTATTGCCATACATTAACGGACGGCAGCATTCTCGCGCCGGAATTGCATAAACAAGGGTTCCACACCATGACGTTATTTGGTCTTGATGCACCGTGGAGTTTGTTTGTGCGCGACAACAGGACGATGAGAAAGCTCGCTCAGGAGAAATTCATCGAAAGTATAAACCAGTGGTTGGAAGAGCCGCTGGAAGATTGTCTCGCAGTTGCCCGCGATGGCACTCTTTGCATCGAAAGTAAGAGCCCAGTCGATATCGAGGATGCCCTCGGGATGTATCATGGAAATATTTTTCAAGACGCGCCGAGCTTTCCTTTTGCCGAAACAAGAAGACAGGCCGGCACATGGGGTGTCGAAATGGAATACGAAAATGTTTTTCTCTGTGGCTCAAGTGCACAGCGCGGCGGCGCGGTTAGCGGCATTCCCGGGCACAATGCAGCGATGAAAGTGCTGGAAGAGTTGAGAGCCGTGAAGAGTTAGAAGGAAACGTCCAACGCCAAACGTCCAATGTCGAAATCGGAGAGGCGTATATCTAAATTAAACGTCAAACTTCGAAGATCAAACGTTGCGGCGGCTAATCCTGCTGATGTCGCTTCGATCGACGCGATTATTGCGGCTGCTTATGATGGGATTTCGGGCCCGGCGGGCGAGAAGCGCGATTGGGAGCGGGAGCGGTCGTTGTTTTATCCAGGCGCGCGTTTAATTCCGACCGCAAAGCCGGGCGCAAATGACGATCTCGCACCGCAGATGCTAGACGTAGATGGTTTCATTGCGCGCGTGGAACCGTATTTTGCCGAGCATGGATTTTACGAAAAGGAGATTGCGCGGCGCATAGAACAATTCGGGCGCATCGCGCATGTCTTGAGCACCTACGAATCGCGTCACAACCCGGACGATCCCGAACCGTTCATGCGCGGAATTAACAGCATACAGCTGTTCTACGACGGCGCTCGTTGGTGGATCGTGACCATCTATTGGCAGCACCAAAGTACGGAGCACCCAATTCCGGCAAAATATTTCTAAAGAACCAAGGGAGTCAGCCATCAACGGCTGTGCGCGGCAAATGCACTTACTTCCTTCGCGAATCTGTCGAGAATGATAGTGGCTGACTTGGGTGAATAGCGCAGTGCAATGTACGTATCCGAGATCTGTCGGATGCGCTCGGATTCCTTAGGCAACAATTGAGCGGCCCGCTTTGAAAAATCTGATGGACCCTCCCATGGGCTGCGCCGCACGCCGAGCCGAGCGGCCTCCCGACAAAAACGCTTATACAACGCCTTAACCCGGTCCACGCGCGAGCGCGACCGCAGTTGCATCCAGCCGGCATAAATCACGAGCAGAGCGGCAGCGATAACGAGCGTTTCGGCGATGAGCAAAAACGGTCCACGTTTGGCAATTCCAACCGAGGCCAGCAATGATTCCTGCGTGTCGGCGTCGAAACCAAGGACGCGAGCGTCCCACTCGTAATTCAGCGCCTCCCAAGCCAGCCGGATGTTGGTGAATATCGCCGATCGCGTCAGCTGTGTGACGAACGCGCTTCGGCGAGTTTCCATTTCTCCGGAAGCGATGCGTCTCTCGAGAAACGAGTTGAGATCGAGACTGGCCCGTCCAGGCGCAACTGCGCTGGTTGGATCCACTCTTGTCCATCCGCTATCCGGAAGCCAGACCTCACACCAGGCATGGGTATCGGCCTGTCGCACGAGAAAGAATCGGCCCAGATCGTTATACTCACCCCCCAGATAGCCGACGACAACACGCGCGGGAGTTCCCGCCAGTCGCATCAGGGTGGCAAAACTGGTGGCGTAATGTTCGCAGAAGCCAACTCGCCGATGAAAGAGAAATTCGTCCAGATCGTTCTTCTTATATTCGCCCGGCGACAACGAATAGCGAAACCTTTGCGTCCGGAAAAACTGGAGCGCGCTGTTTACTGTAGCGCGTGGATTTTTCGAATTCCGGGCAATCCACGATTGTGCCAGGTCGCGCACGGCCGGACTGATCGATGCCGGCAGCTCGAGCGCTTCCTTACGTTCACGCGGTTGGAGTTCCTTTCCTGTAACTTCGAGAGATGAAATGACCTCATATCGACGCGCTTTTCGAATTGGCTGAACGCTCCAGAGGTAATTGCCACGTGCAAGCATCGCCTTAGGAGGAACTTCAAACGGCCGATCGAGCGCAAACATCCAGCGGGCACCATGCGGCGCGATCGTAATCCGCTGTCGAATTGCCTTGTCGCCCGGCGATTGCGTGGAGGAGTCAGAGCTTGATGCAGGAGCATAAGGAGCGCGCCATTCCATACCTTCGCAATGCCACATGACTATCCCGCGCCAGTACATCGGACCGGGCGGCCGAGTTTTGCGATCGGGAAACTCCGCGCGGAAAGCGATGTCCGAAGAATTTGTAAGAGATGCGATGCTACCCGGAGAAAGACGATCGGAAAAACCGGAAGCCGCCGAACGGAGGTCGCGAATTTCAAACCGGAAGGCGGTATTTATTCGGGGAAACAAAAGAAACAGCAAGACGACGAGCGGCGCCGCCTGAGCAAGGAGTTTGCAAGTCGCACTTACTGGCGACCAGAAAGACTCGGATGACGATCCGCCGTGAAACTGGATCAGCGCCACGAGCAGCAACGCGAATGCGGCCAGAAGACAAAGCGCGATCGCGAAGTCCTGGGAGAGAAAGAATCCACACAGACAAAGCATCCAGGCGATCATTACCATGACTTGGAACTCGCGTGCAGTATGCGCTTCCAGAATCTTGAGTGACATGAGGACGACGAGAACAGAAACGCCAGGCTCAATGCCCTTGAGGGAACCGTAACTAAAAAAGATGGCGGCGAGTGTCACCGCCGCCAGAACCAGTTTCCAAATCGCACAGCGAAGGCGATACCCTTTTGGCTCCATCCAAAATTTCATTGCGAGCGTGAGCAGAAAGAAACTTGGAACCCAGGTCGCGAGAGTGCCGAACATTGGCGGCAGCATAAAGAGCAATGCGGCCGCCAGCCAAAGCAGCGGTTGTCGCGGAATACTCGTGTCCCTCGGTGTTCTCACTGGAACCGGCTAAGCGCGCGCAGGCACTGGTGGAAATGTGATTCGCCAACTGCCGGTGGAATCTCAGTGCTTGGCAAGCGAAGACCGTAGGGACGCCGTGCGCGTTCGGCTTCGATCACCCAAAGCGCAAGCTGTGACAGCCTGCCTTCCACATCGGCAAACCGGAGAGCAGAAAAATCGAGATACACCGAGCCCTCCGCTTCAGCTGCAAATTGTTTTGTCATGAGCGGTTGCCCGCGCGCGACGGCTTTCCAATCGATGTGACGTTGGGATTCGCCGGGCGCGTACGCACGGACTCCCGCAAAGTCATCGCCTTCTCCGAAGTCCGCTTGTGGCCGGCTATGGGGCGAGCGCGCGCGACGCAACGGGAGCGCAAGCTCTCCCGCGGGTTTCGGATACACAAGATAGGTTTGAGAGGTCGCGAATTTCTTCAAAACGCGAACGAACCCGAGCGGATAAACACTCGTTAGGCACAACGTTCCTATCTTGTGTGCGCCCCGCTGCCGAGCGGGAAATCGAAGCGTCACACGAGCGGCCTTGCCGGCTGGAATGCGGTCGATGCGTTTGCGCTTTTTGCCGGGGCCCGACAGAGCGAGGTCAATCCCATTGCGTGTCGCACGCGATGCGTTCATTATCTCGACGGGTAACGAGACTTCCTGGCCAGCAAACGCCGGCTTCGCGGATTCGAGTGCTATCGTTATACCTGCGAGATTGATCAGGGTGTGCGGAATTGAAACTAGAAAGACTGCCGTCAACGCGAACAGAAGCAGGTAAACTGCCGGACTATTTTGACTTGAGGCCGCGTACCACATCGCGGCCAGAACGAACAACAGGCCGGCAAAACTTACGGTTGGATAGACGAACGGGAATTTTCTTTCTTTCACGGGACCGGCACGCTGTGCAGCAGATTATCGGCGAGTGTGCGCCCACTTTGTCCTGGCTGCTCGATATCGTACCCCAGCCGATGCGCCATGACTGCGACTCCCACCGCTTGAATATCTTCGGGCAAGACCATGTCGCGTCCGTTCATCAGCGCCCAAGCCTGGGATGCATGTAGCAACGCCAGACCTGCGCGCGGGGACAAGCCGGTGCTGTGACGTTGCCGCGAAGCATCCAGCAAATCCTGCAAGTAATCGAGCAGCGCAGATGAAGCGTGCACCTTTCGGACGTTATCTTGAATTTCGAGCAATGTTCGTGGACTAAACACCGGCTTCAATTCCTTAAGCATTTCGCGGCGATCCATGCCTAGAAGCATGGCGCGTTCGTTGGCGCGGTCTGGCACGCCCAGCTCGATCCGCATCAGAAAACGGTCGAGTTGAGATTCGGGCAGCGGAAAAGTGCCGACTTGATGTTGTGGATTCTGTGTTGCGATCACAAAAAACGGCTCTGGCAACTCATACGTCACGCCGTCGACTGAGATGCGGTGTTCCTCCATCGCTTCCAGCAGCGCGCTTTGCGTCTTGGCAGTCGCGCGATTTACCTCGTCAATGAGCACAACTTGTGAAAAGAGCGGGCCGCGATGGAACACGAAGCGTTGCTCGCCTCGATCGAAGATGGAATTGCCGAGAATATCGGCCGGAAGCAGGTCACTCGTAAATTGGATGCGCTGGAAGGCGAGGGCAAGCGAGCGCGCCAACGCATGGGAGAGCGTTGTCTTGCCCACGCCCGGGATATCTTCAATCAAGAGGTGGCCGCGCGCGAGCAGACAGCCAACCGCCAGCTTTACCGCCTGATTCTTGCCTACGATAACTTCACAAATCTGCTTTGTGAATACGTCAACGTGGTCCGTCACTCCGACATGATCTGCAGGAACGATGCGGTTCGCAAACGAGGATACGCGAAAAATGGACTTACCAAGGCGGACTGCAGTGGCGCGTGTCCGAAATGAAGTCCGTGACGACGGGACCTCGTGACCAAATATGCGAGACGACTATTCGACTTCGCTCAGGGCAGGCAGTGCCTTACCAATCTCAAATCTGTTGCTTGCTTTTGCTATTGTTTAATGGCTGAAAAGGTGCGCGATGCGGATTTTTGTTCCCAAGGAAACAGCTTCGCGCGAACGACGCGCAGCAGTTGTGCCAGAGACGGCAAAGAAATTAGTGGCGCTCGGTGCGGAAGTTGTGGTTGAGACTGGCATCGGCGCTTCGATCCATCGCAGCGACGCGGAATACAAGAACGCTGGGGCTTCTGTAGTTGACGATCGATGGGTGGGGCTGGCCGATGCGGACGTTGTGTTGCGATTGCGAAAGCCGCCGATCAAGGAAGTAGCTCTGCTCTGTGAGAGCTCTGTTCATATCAGCTTTCTGGATCCGTTCAACGAACGCGATCTGATCGATCAGTTCACCGCGGCGAAAGTGAGCGCGATCAGCATGGAGATGATTCCGCGAACGAGTATCGCGCAAAAGATGGACGCGCTCAGTTCGCAACGGAGCCTCGCCGGTTATCTTGCGGTGATTCTCGCAGCCGAAGAGCTTGATCGGATCTTTCCGATGATGATTACGCCGGCCGGTACGATCCAGCCAGCGCGTGTTTTTGTGATCGGCGTGGGCGTTGCCGGTTTGCAGGCAATCGCGACCGCAAAACGGCTTGGAGCGCGCGTAGAAGCGTTCGACACGCGTCCGGCAGTGGAAGAACAAGTGCGCTCGCTTGGTGCGCGCTTCGTGAAGGTTGATCTTGGGGAAACAGGCCAGACCGAGCAAGGTTACGCCACCGCGCTAACTGAAGAGCAGCTCGCCGCACAGCGAGAAGTGATGGCAAAACATTGCGGCCTCTCCGATGTCGTCGTTACAACAGCGCAGGTTTTTGGGCAGAAGGCGCCGGTCATTGTGACAACACAGATGGTGCAAGGGATGAGACCAGGGAGCGTCATTGTCGATCTTGCTGTTGAGGCGGGTGGAAATGTGGAATGCGCCGCGCTGGAAAAGGTCGTGGACGTAAACGGCGTCCGCGTATTCGGATACGCCAACATGCCTTCTCGCGCTGCCATGCCGGCGAGCGAGATGTATTCAAATAACCTTGGCAATTTTGTCGAGCATCTCTGGAACAAAGAGCGCAACGCAATAGTCATTGATGCAGCGGACGAATTGCTTCGCGGATGCCTCATCACGCATGGGGGCAAGGTCGTGAACGAAACCATTAAAGCGCACTACCATTTATGATCGCCACTCTGATTTTCATTTTTATTCTTGCTGCGTTCCTTGGATTCGAACTGATTTCCAAAGTCCCCTCGCAGTTGCACACGCCATTGATGTCGGGGTCGAACGCGATTTCCGGGATCACGATAGTGGGTGCGATGGTGGCGGCAGGCGTGGGTGGTGGTGATTTTGCCACGGCGCTCGGATTTCTCGCGGTGATTTTCGCCACAATCAACGTGGTCGGCGGCTATCTCGTGACTGACCGAATGCTGGCCATGTTTCACAAAAAGAAAAAGTAAGCCAGCATGGAGTGGCTCTACATCATCGCGGCAGCGCTTTTTGTGGTCGGGCTGAAAATGCTCAGCTCGCCCGAGACCGCTCGCCGCGGCAATGTCGTCTCAGCAGTAGGAATGCTGCTCGCCATTGTCGCTACACTATTAAAAGGTGACCTGAGCTTCACCTGGATTGTATGCGGAATCGTAGTGGGCTCCGGCATCGGTGCGGTTTCGGCCTACCAGGTAAAGATGACGGCGATGCCGGAAATGGTCGGGCTTTTCAACGGCTTTGGTGGTCTGGCGAGTTTGCTGGTCGGGTGGGCCGAATACCACATGCATCCCGACGCGCCGACGTTCACGATCGGTTCGATTTACCTAACGATTTTAATCGGCGGTGTCACTTTCAGCGGCAGCGTCCTCGCGTTCGCGAAACTCGCCGAATGGATTGTCTCTGGCAGGCCGGTGACGTTTCGCGGGCAACACATCGTTAACGCGCTGCTGCTTGCCGCTGCCGTTTTGTTTGGTATCGCATTCACGATCGGGATAGGGCCGCGATACACAATTTTGATCTTGGGAGTAATCATCTCGCTGGTTATGGGTATTCTTGCTGTGCTGCCCATCGGTGGCGCGGATATGCCGGTCGTCATTTGTTTGCTAAACAGTTATTCGGGCCTCGCCGGTGCGGCTGCTGGTTTTGTCCTCGCCAACGATATGCTGATCGTGGCCGGGTCGCTCGTCGGCACGAGCGGGATCATCCTTACCCAAATCATGTGCAAAGCCATGAATCGCTCGATTGCGAATGTTCTCTTCAGCGGATTTGGAGTGGCTGGTGGAACGGTTGCAGCCGCGGGTGTAAAAGGCGAAGCGAAATCCATCTCGCCACATGATGCTTATTTTGCTCTGGAAGCGGCGCGCTCGGTCGTATTTGTGCCGGGTTATGGAATGGCGGTGGCCCAGGCGCAGCACGCGGTGAAGGATCTGGCCGATCTTCTCGAAGCAAACGGCACCGAAGTAAGATATGCGATCCACCCCGTCGCGGGGCGAATGCCTGGACACATGAACGTATTGCTCGCCGAGGCTGATGTCCCCTACGATCAGCTGGTCGAAATGGATGCGATCAATCCCACGATGCCGACAGTTGATATCGCTCTTGTAATTGGCGCCAACGATGTCGTTAACCCGGCAGCGCGCGAGGAGAAATCAAGCCCTATCTATGGCATGCCGATCATCAACGTCGATCAAGCGCACACTGTTTTTGTGCTCAAGCGCTCGATGGCGTCTGGCTTTGCCGGCATCGAAAACCCGCTTTTTTTCAAGGACAACGCGACCATGATCTTCGGCGATGCAAAGAAGACGCTGCAAGAGATCGTGAGCGAATTTAAGGCGGCGTAATCTTCTGTCTCGTTATTATCCACGGGAATGATATGTCCGCTTGGCCGACGGCGGAGAAGGGACCGGGTGGGTGTCGCGATAACATTTTGTACCCAAGCCCAGCACGAACGCCGCGAGAACGAAAACAGCCACTCGCTTTTCCGTGGGAGTGAGGAGGAATCTCTGTCCGGCTTGATCGAATTTGAAATGCCAGCGCTTTTTCAATTCTGAGATTGTTCCTTTTGCCGTGCTCGGACCAGAACAGAGCGATAATGCGTTCTGATGTTGAAGTCGTAGAACCGCGCTTTTGATTCCGCCGACATTAAATTGCGATACACCGAAGGCGTTACATCGAGATAACGATATATCGCGCCATTCACGAATTCGATTTCGAGCATATGGCGGCGTTTGCTGTAGCCAACCTTTGCGATCGCAGTTGAATTAACGGGTTCCCGCGGAATGTGGGAAACGATCGGATTTGATTTGGGCGACTCGGCGAGCAAGGCCGCTCCGGCGACAATCAGTATCGCGACGAGGAGCATGAAGCAAATGCGTTGCATGACGGAGATGTTTTATAGATTTCGACCGACCTGTCGTCGAGCGAAGTCTCGAGATTGGGAGCATACGCGCCTCACGTGCTGGTTTTGGCGCCTCGCCAAAGCGCACTTTCTTTGCCCTGGGAAGAAGGTTTGTGGCGTCCCAAACGGCACGCGAGGCGGGTGCGCTCCCCAGAAATTTATTGGCCCAGCGGCGTCGAGATATCAGTGCCCGGTGGCGGTGTAAATTCAAATGTCGATGGAGGAAGCGGCGCGCGCGTCTGGTTTGAATACGTGGTCGCGATCCGGTCGCCGTTTGGCTGTAACATTTCCGTGCGTTCAGCCTGCAAGTTGTCACTAATGCGCATGGTAAGTTTTTGAAACACCCGCTTCATCGAAGGCGTTCGTGGCGTCAGCTCAAGCTCCCAGCCATTGTCGGCCCTCGCCGCAGCGATGTGGAAAGTGCTTTCAACATTCTCCAGATTCAACGCGGAATTGATCGCCGCAATCGTCGAATCGAGCGGCGAACGCTTGCCCAAGGGATAACGCTCGGCCGATTTGAAGTTCGGATAATAAATCCAGAGTTGACGGCCATCGCTCACCGTCAGGCTAGGCGAGTCGCCTTTCACTTCGCGCCGGAATTTGTTCGGTGGCTGGAACCAGACCTTCCCTGAATTCACGATTGGTTTGTTCATCAGACGGATAACCCGTTGTTCCTGAAAATCGGCCCGCGTGACGGGGTTCTCACGAATTCGGGCGAGAAGATTCTTCAGATCGGTGTCCGAAAGCTGCTCCGCCTCAGCAATGCACGCGACAACGCAAAAGAAAAGCGCATTCAAGATAGGGACCGGACGTAGACAAATTCGCCGGGGTTGGATGATCGGATTCATCTGATTATTCATCTTACCCTGGCTTATCTTCGGGCCACGCCTTGGGCTCAGCCGCTGCCATTGCCGGCAGCGCAAAGAAAATCGTCGCGACCAGGCTCCAGAAGATGCCGATAGCGCACGCGATTCCGAGTCCGCTGAGAGAAGGATTGCGCGCTAGTCCGAGCGATCCGAAACCAGCAACGGCGGTCAATCCTGCGAGCAAGACCGGTTTTACCACGCCGGCGACATCGTGCTCAATCTCGCGCGTTTTCTGCCAAACCAGCACAACATAAATTCCGTAATCCACGCCGATTGCTAGCACGAGACGGAACGAAAGCACATTGAGCATGTTCAAATCGATATGCAGCAATTTCATCGAAGCGATCATCGCGCCGATCCCGAACGCGAGGGTGACGACTTGAATGATCCAGAGACGCAAGTCGCGATACAGGATCGCCAGGAGGAACACATCAAAAAACGCCATCAATGCACTGATGATCAGAAGTTGCCGGTGCGACCAGGGTAGGAGATCGGCGAGAGCATAGCTCCAGCCTGTGAGGATTACCGGGATGCCGCCGACTGGTAGATTACGTCCCAAGTCTTCGCGCTGCGCGTACGTCGAGACCGGTTGGTTGGTCGTGACAAAGCCTGTTGTGAGCAGCGGATCGTGCGCAAAGTAATGGTCCACCAGAAACCACCAACTCGATGATTTTGGCAATTGGTCGCGCCAATTTGGCAGGGGACCGGTTGCATTGGCAAGATGTTGTAAATCGCCAAGCAGCGTGAAAGCCGGCGCGAAGGAATCGCGGCTGAATCCTTCGGCATCGAGCGTTTGTTCAAGTGTCTCACGCGCAGCTCGAAAATTGATCGTGCTCAACTCCTCCCGGTTTTTTTGCATTGAGCTTGGTGAAAGACAAAGCGCCGCAGGTGCGGAGAAGCTTTTGATTTTACTCGCCGCCTGGAGATCTCGCCAATGCGCGGCAATTTTCTGCCAGTGGTCATGCAATTGTTGCGCATTGCTCGCACGCACGATTGCGAGCACGGGTTCCCAGCGCACCGGCATTTTTTGCATGATCTTTTGAAGAGCAAGACTCGCGCGACTGTTTTTCGGTTCGAGTGACCGTGCGCTTGCCTCGAAGTGAAGCGGTGGAATGGGCGAAAATCCGATTGCAGTCAGCAACAACAGAAATGCGCTTGAAAAGATCAGAATGGGTGCTGGCCGCTGGACACTCCACCGCACATATTTCCGAACGACCTCGAAGATCCAATCGTGGCGTACCGGCGGCTGCCGTTCGCGGACGAATAGAAATACAATTGAGCACATAAAAAGGCCGGCCACGAAAATGCCAATTGCGATCAGCACCCCGAGTTGAGAGAAGCCCATCGATCCGCTAAGCACGAGCGCGAGAAAACCAACAGCAGTTGTGAGCGCACCAAAAAATATGGCCCGGCCAAGTTTTGCAATCGATGTGGCAATGGCCTGATGATGCGACTCGCCGTCGGTACGTGCTTGCTGATAACGTCCAAAAGTGAGAATCGCGAAATCTACGCCCAAGCCAACGAGAATGGCGCAAAATCCAACACTGACCATGCTGAGCCGTCCAAAAATGAGCAGGCCGAGCGTGAGCGCTACCAAACACGAGAGGAGAAGCGAAAATCCCATACCGAATAACGGTAGCCATCGGTGAAATCCGACAAAGAAGATGCTGCCCACCAGCAGGACTGAAGTCGCCAGCGTTGCCAGGATGTCGTAGCGCATGCTGAGGGAAATTTCCGCCACATACGCGGAACGCCCGGTGATAAGGATTTCCAACGGGCCGCCGCTCCATCCCTCGCGGGCGGTCGCACGGAACGCATTTACCCGGCGCATCAAACGCTGGCAGTCGAACGCGCTAATTGATCGCTGATTTGTCACTGCCAGAAAAACTCGCATCGTGCGGTCCGGTGAGGTAAGGGGCTGTTCTTCTTCGATCGCGGTGCTTTCTGCAAAAGGCTTCAACGCTGGTGCAATCAGACCAAGCGGATCGAACGAAAGTTCGAACTCCGGTCGCGGCGAGCCCGCTTCAATCTGCTGATGCAATCGCTGAAGACGATCGCGAATCTTCTGCGGCTGCAAGACCGACATAGTCTGATTGAAAACGTTTGGTTCCAGGTTTAGAAGCAGCGGCACAGCGATCGATTGTAGATCGCGAATTCCATCCGGGGTGGCAATCGGCGAACCCGCCAGGACACGCGTGCACCAGGGTTGCTGTCGCAGTCTTTCAACAAAGACCGGTGCGAAGTCTTCCAGTTTATCAACATCACCCGGACCGCAAAGAAGCGCGAAGGTGAGCTCCCGGGTCTGTGCAAAATCGCGATCATAAATTTTCAGTCCTTGCACCGAACGGAAACTTCCGGGCAAGACGTTGAGCACATCGGAATCGAGCCGCAGCGACGTCACGAGAATCGCGATGCAAGTAACCGCCAGCGCTGCCACGCAGCACCAGACCAGCGCACGCCGCTGCGTTACAGCTCGGGCGATGAAATCACTGATGCGCATGCATTGAGCGGATAAGATGGTGCGTCCTGCGTTTCAACTCCGAAAGCTTTTTCGGAGTCAACCGCGAATGCTTTCGGGATTGAAGCGGAACAGAAAAGTCTCGTCGCCCGCGCTGTACTGCACCGCCTGCCGACCTCGCGAGTGAATGAGTCTGTCTCGCAAGCCCAGCCAACCGCGCAGTTGTTGCGGCGCCTGTTCGAGAGGGCCAGACCAACCGCCGCGGGCAAATGTCCCTTTGACTTCGGCGAAGGACGCGTCCTGGCGAATCATTAGAAGCGTTACACCGGGGGATTTTGAAAACGTGAGCTCGAAATCGCTCTTCTGTGAGAATCGAAAAAGCACGTCGCCGATGAGCGTCATCTTCGGTGTACGATACAACAGCTGTCCGCTGCGCACCTGCCAGTCAGGCGTCGGTTCAGTGAATTGATGACGCGAAGTTGTGACACAACTCGTTAGGTTGACGATCGCCAGCGCGATGACGATAACGCGCAGGATCGGCATCGCGCTTACGGAATCGCGCCGATCGGTTCGGCCGGTCTCGGCGACGTTTCCTTTTTCGGAACGAGCGAAAGCCGCGGCGAAAGCGGAAGAAAGCGTTGCGCATTGACGAAAAAGTAAAAGAGCCACATTCGCCATTTGATCTGCAAGTTTTTACCGTCGTTGCCGGCGAGCACGGCGTTGACGGCAGCGGCGATCTGCATCGTGTCAGTGGGATTAAGAAACACTTCGATGAATTCTTTGCCGCGTCGATACCACGAGTTCACGATCGTAAGATAGATATCCATGATGCGATTTACGTAGCGGGAATAATTCTTGAACACGCGGTGCCTGTGGGCCTCGTTGCGCAGAACTTCATCGAGTGCGTCGGCGGCCTTTTCCCCGGACATAATGGCCAGGAAAACGCCGCTGCTAAAGACCGGGTCGATGAATCCAGCGGCGTCGCCTGCGAGCAGCCACCGGTTGCCAAAAAACCTTGTGTTGCGGTAGGAATAATCGCCCGCGGAATAAACGGGTGAGACACGCTCAGCCCGGCTCATTCGCTCGAGCACCATCGGCTGCTCACCGATGCATTTTTCCAGCGCCGCTTCCGGCGAAAGTTTCATCGCGCGAAAACTCGCCGTATCCATGACAACGCCGACACTCATGCGCGTTTGCGTAAGCGGGATCATCCAAAACCAGCGGTCGAGTCCGCGAACCATGCGAATGAGCGTGCCGTCGATTCCTTCTGGACGATCGACATTCTCGTAATGCGCAAAGACGGAAAATTTGTGGAGATGGTCATAGGTCTTTTTAAGGTTGTAAAAATTCCCGAGCACGGTTTGGCGCCCGCTGCAATCGAGCAGGTACCTGGCTTCGACCGTTTCGTTTGCGCCTATGGAATTTTCGATGTGGATCTCCACGCGGTCGGGCGTGACCGCGATCTTTTTTACTTCGGCTTCCTCCCGGACTTCAGCGCCGTTCTCGCGCGAGTGATCAAGGAGGAGTTTGTCGAAATCGGAGCGAGTCACTTGATACGCGCGATCGCGGCGAGACTGGAAGCCGTCCTTAAAATAGAATTTCACGCCCCTCGTTCCACACGCTGCTACGATTTCGCCGCCGTATTTCGGCAAAAAAGCGCGGTCAAGTTTTTGGCGCACGCCGAGACGGTCGAACGTTTGGGTGCTGAATGGCAAAAGCGATTCGCCGATATGAAAGCGCGGAAATTTCTCGCGCTCGAGAACGATGACGCGCCGGCCAGCGCGCGCGAGCAGGGTCGCGGCGGTACTGCCGGCGGGTCCTCCACCAATGATGCCGACGTCGTACATATCGATTTTTAACCCCTCGAAGCTAACCTTATCGGGAAATTGCGTCATTTGCCAGCTGCAGATTGACAGATGAAACACGGAATAAAATGTGAGGCGCCTGGCGGAGGAGAAGGTCGTTTCGGCGAAGGCACCGAAAGTCCGAGTCGGACGGGCGTTAATACCGGAAGTGCGCTGCCGGGATCAACCTGTGCTAACTTGGCGCCGAGAAATGAAGTTAATCGATCGGTTTATCAGCCGCGAATTGCTGGTCAACGTCGCGTTTGCCATCGCTGTGCTCAGTCTGGTTCTCGTCGTCGGAAACATATTCCGCAAACTTCTTCCTTTGCTGGTGAATCACGACGTCCCAATGGAATACCTCATCACATTCATCGCCTACGTGCTGCCGTTCTCACTCATCTTCACCATTCCATGGGGGTTGTTGACGGCGATTCTGCTCGTGTACGGGCGGCTCTCCGCCGACAACGAATTGATCGCGTTGCGCGCAAACGGCGTGAGCATTTCGCGCATTTCCATGCCGCTCGCAGGGATCGCGCTTCTCTGCACGGTGATCTGTCTCTGGCTCAACGTGCAGGCTGCGCCGGCTGCCCAGGAAAAGCTGCGCAGCACTATTTTCGATCTCGCTACGCGCAATCCGATGGCGCTCTTTGGCAGCGATCAAGTGATCGATCAATTTCCGGGCCGCAAGATTTACGTGGGAAAAAAGGAGGGCAACAAACTCGAGAACATCACCGTCTTCGAATTGAACCAAAATTCGCTCCCGGTAAAAGTCACCTATGCGCGCACGGGCATGCTGGAAGCTGATTTGGCAAACAAGCAGATTTTGATGCACCTCTACCAGGCCCGTTATCAGGAACGCGATTCAAAGGACCCGCTCAACCTGCGAAAGGTTCGCGACGGAATCAATATGGTGGAAGGCACGTTGCCGATCAGCCTCGAGGAGCTGTACGAGAAGGAGAAGAAACGGCCGAGTCGTTCTGCATTGTCGATCGAGCAACTGCTTGAACAGCTTAAGAGCGAGAACCAACACGAGCGCAGCGCCAGCCGCACGGAAATAAACAAACGCTTTTCATTTCCGTTCGCATGCATCGCGTTCGCGATTATCGGGGTACCGCTCGGCGTGACGGCGCATCGGCGCGAGACGTCAATTGGTTTCGCCATGGGTTTGATCGTCGCCATCACCTATTTTCTCTTCGTCATCATTGGCGATACGTTGCGCGGAAACCCCAGAGTGCACCCGGAGCTGCTCGTCTGGTTTCCAAATGTTCTTTTTATCGTCCTAGGCGCGTTTTTGTTCCGACGACTGGCCCGACAATAGAGGTTACGATGGCAACGGAGGGGTGGGCGACGGGGTTGGCAGTGGTGTGGTCGGCAGATCTGGGGCTGGGTTAGGAACAATTGGCGGCGCTGGGTTCGGAGTGATCGGTGGCGCAGGATTTGGAGTTATCGGCGGAGCTGGATTCGGTGCGACGGGTGGCGCGGGATTTGGAGCAACCGGTGGCGCCGGGTTCGGCGTGACCGGAGGGGCTGGTACCTGAGCCAGAGCTGATGCCTCGAACTTCAGCCATAGCGCTCCCGCGGCACAGATGCTCATCGAGAGTCTCCAAAGAAATTTAGTTTTGATCGTCATGTCGTTGCTAACATTTCGCGCCGAGCCCACGTCTCGGTCTTGTTGTCCCAGACTCAACCGTTGACAAAGACTTGAAGCCTTCGTCAAAAGACTCGCACTTCACGACTGCGTGGCACGAACTGATGTTTTCCTTTCTGATTCTCCAATGGCGGCAGAGCGTCGCTACAATTGGCGTTTGAAATCCGGACGATGATCGAGCGCTTATTCAGATTGTCTGAGAACGAAACCAGCACGCGTACCGAAGTGCTCGCAGGGGTGACAACGTTTCTCACCATGGCTTACATCATCTTTGTTCAGCCGGCCGCGCTCTCCGGGAAATGTTCGGGGTTGCCACAGGGATCGCACTGAATCCATTCCTGCGTTCCTGATCATCATCGGCATTCCGTTGTCGTGTTCTATTGCCGATGGCCTGGCACTCGGTTTTATCAGCTATCCTATCATCAAAGCATCCAGCGGACACGACCGCGAAATTAGCTGACTGACTTATGTCCTTGCGATCGTGCTTGTGCTGTATTTCGTCTTTGTGCGGAGCCAAATGGGTTAGGGCAACGACTGGTTTACGCCTAATCTGCGGCGTGACGTTTAAGCCTCCTCCGCCGCGGATCCCAGCGAGAGAGAAGGCACTGTGCTGCTCAAATCGCTCTGTCGACGCCGAAAAGCAGGAATGCGCGTTGAAAGCATATTCCACAGACAAACAGCTACACAGACCAACACCAGGCCCGATGCATAAGGGCGAATGTCATTGAGCACATCAATCGCCCGGAGCGTCGCTTGGAGCTTTTTATCGATCAGCATCACGTGAACGATCATCGCCGTGCTCGCAGCCGAGATGATGAAATGAATCATGCTCAATCTGACGCTCACCCCCAATGCAACAGCGCTTACGACCGCGCCCCATAACAAGTAACGTTCCTGCATTTGACCCAACAGCGCGAACATCAGTAGCCAGGGCGCGGCGATTGCAATCAGGACGCGCGGATCGCGATCACGCGTGTGTCGTGCGGCGCCGTACGCGCACACGGCCAATGCGCCCAGGTAAAGCAGGCGCAGCGTCCATTGCAGAGTGAGGTCGAAATGCAGAGATCCAAGATTAAGCGACCAGAAAGGATCCTTCAGCGACCAGCCAACATTGGATAGAAGCCAGGGGAGATTGTAGCAAGAACTGATGAAAAGATACGGATAATGTTCACTGCCGTAGAGGAAACCGACCTGCAGCCAGGCGAAACTGCCGCCATCCAAAGCACCAATTAGAAACCCTGCGCACGCGATGATACCGGCGATCCAGACCCCTGCGTGGCGCAATTCGCTTCCCAGAAAAAGTAACGAGCTGAGGCCGGCCACAAGCGCGATGAGAATCCACGCTCCTAGATTGCACAGCAGCCACGGCGCAACTATTAATGCTACCGTCGCCGCGAAACCAGCTAGCATGCGCAATGCGCGGGTCCATCTTTTCTGCCACAATGGCCAAAAGACAAAAAAAGGCGCGACGAATAATAGTTGACCTTTGAGCATTGCGCCCACGGCCAGTAGACAGCCACAGCAGAACCAGCGATTTTTCAGGGCCGCGAGTGC
>WNGJ01001807.1_pt1 | contig 21285 bp, 19 predicted proteins | sample 5400611 | NCBI WGS metagenome assembly WNGJ01 (sample SAMN13153375, study PRJNA577476) | soil metagenome | isolation source: 40 cm soil or saprolite under Garry oak tree replicate 1 | place: USA:California | collected 2016-06-15
GCAACACCGGAACCAGGGCCACCCGGATCACCAGCGCAACCCCGCCACAGCACACCAGCACCCACCGCAACCGCCCGGGAGCCGGCAGGACCGCGGCCGCAGACAGGCGGCAACGCCATGATCGGGTCCAGGCACGCACACTAGAAAAGACACGCGACAGCCTCAATTGCGCCACCCGTTTCCGCGGAAACGTCCGGCGCAACGCTGCGGTCTGCCAGCCGGGTGATTCCGTTCAGGCGGGCGCACCGTGCCCGGCCCGCCCGCCTGCATGATCGGCCTGGCCTGGCCGATTCCAGCTAGGCTGGCGATCAGGCAATCAAAGGCGGTCAGGTGAAGTTCAACCACATCGGGATCCCGACCGTGGGCTCATTCGACGGCGAGATCCCGTTGCCGCATCTGAAGATGACTGTCAGTGATCACCTGAGCAATCCGTTCGGCATCCAGTGGCAGCGATACTGGGACGACGCACCCTATCCCGACCTGGTCAAGGCGGTGCCTCATGTGGCCTTCGAGGTCGACGACCTGCCGGCCGCCCTCGAACGCCGGCACGTCATCATCGAGCCGAACAGTCCCAGCCGTGGCGTGACCGTCGCCTTCATCGAGGCCAGCGGGGCGCCGGTCGAGCTCATGCAGATCGACCACCAGGCCCGCCCGGATCTGTAGCGAACGAAGCCGCGCCTAGGCGCGCTTGTGGCCGGCCGCCAGCCGGGAGAGCATGGCGGCGATCGCGGGCTCGCTGGCCGCGCTGGCCAGCGAGCGCAACGACTGTAGCTGGCTGTCGGAAAGCTTCAGCAGCTCGCGGGCCAGGTCGGCGACCGTCTGCTCGTGTTCCCAGGTGCCCGAGCGGGCACCGGACGCCGGCGCCTGGTCGAGCAGTGCCTCCACCAGCGCCTGGCCGTCGCCCGCCGGGCATCCGTACTGGCGGGCGAAGGGGGCCAGTTCGCTGATCACGTGGCCGACGCTGAGCATCCGGCGGTCCAGTGCCTCGGCCAGGAAGCTGCCCGCGTGGCTGGCGGCGATCCCGGTGGCGAGCAGGTCCACGAGCGTGCGCGTGGCGGTGGTGACGGGCAGGCCGTCCGCCCAGGTCACCTCGTAAGACGCGAGCGTCACGTGGTGCAGCCGGACGCCACGCTCGCGGGTGGTCCGCCGCCTGGTGGTAATGAACTCCACGTCCCGCACCACCAGGTCGCCGAGGCGGAGCAGCACCGCCGCCGAACTATGCGAGACGACTGCGCTGTTGCGGCCGAGCAGCGGCCGTTCCCAGGCCGGAACGGCCGGGTCGAGACGCAGCCAGGCCACCTTGTGCGCCATGTTCCGTTCGGCCGCGGCCCGGCCGCCGATCATCAGGTACACTCCGGGCCCGGCCCGCTCCAGCAGGCCTCCGTCCGTCATTCGCTTGAGCTGCATGTAGCTGACGCCGGCCGCGACGGCCTGCGCCGAGGTCACCATGCCCCACTGGCCCCGTGCGTACCGGGCGATGGTGATCAGGGCGGTCCGGCTGTCCACCGGGTCATCGTATCAGCGTTTCTAACGGGTGACTGTGAGGTTCGTTGGGCGTGATGAGTACCGTGCCACTCACCTTCGTCGTGGGGACGGGACGCTGCGGTTCGACAATGCTGTCGCGGATCTTGCGCGAGCACCCGGACGTGCTGAGCATGAGCGAGTTCTTCGGGATCCTGCGGCTGGCGAGTTCCTCAGGACGTTCGGGGTTCCCGGTCGGTGACATGACCGGCGCGGAGCTGTGGGAACTGCTGGCCCGGCCGTTCCCGATGCTCGATGCCATGGTCACCGCCGGGCTCCGCACCGCGGAGATGATCTACCCGTTCGGTGCCGGCCGCTTCGCCCCGGCCACCGGTGTCCCGCTGATCAGCCACTTCATCCTGCCGATCCTCGCGGCCGATCCGGATGAGCTGTTCGGCGCGCTCGCCGCCGAGGTGCCGCGCTGGCCCCGGCGCCCCGCCGCCGGGCAGTATCGGGCCCTGTTCGGCTACCTGGCCGGGCTGCTGGGACGACCGGTCGTCGTCGAGCGATCCGCGGCGTCGCTGCACCTGGTCGGCAGGCTGCACGAGCAGTTCCCGGCCGCGCGCTTCGTGCACCTGTATCGTGACGGCCCCGATTGCGCGCTGTCGATGAGCCGGCATCCGATGTTCCGGCGGGAGATCCTGGCCATCGCCGCGCTGCGTGCCACCCGCCTGCCACCCACCGCGACGCTGCCGCAGATCGACGCCGCGCTGCCCGCACGCTTGCGGGGGATGATCTGCCCGCCCTACGACGCGGCGAAGCTCATGACCCACCCGATCCCGGTGGCGGTGTTCGGCCGGGACGTGTGGTCGCCGATGATCTGCGCGGGCCAGGCCGCGCTGCGCGAGCTGTCACCCGGCCGCCGGACGCGGCTGCGGTATGAGGACCTGCTCCGCGACCCGGTCGCCAGCCTGACCCGGCTGGCCGGGTTCATCGGCGTCACCGCGCCGACGTCATGGCTCGACCAGGCCCGTGAGATGATCGACCCGGCGCAGGCCCGCCGGGTCGGCGCCGCCGCAGCCGAACTCGACCCGGACGCGTTCGCCGCGCTAGCCGCGGCCTGCGAGCCCGGGGCCCTCGCCCTGCGCTCGGAGGCGCCATGACCACGACACCGCCGCCATCAGAGGCGACGGCGCCCGCGAGCGACCGGGAAATCCGGTTCGAGGCCGACGGCACCACGACGTACGGGACGCTGCACGTCCCTCCGCACAGCGGCGGACAGCGCCTCGCCGCCGCCCTCCTGCTGGCCGGCAGCGGGCCGACCGACCGTGACGGGAATGTCCCAAGGCTCGAGGTCGTGCCGCAGACGCTCAAGCTCATCGCCGCGGTCCTCGGCGAGCTGGGCGTCATGAGCCTGCGATTCGACAAGTACTTCAGCGGCCAGACCGGGGGCGGCGCCTACGCCCACGACCCGGCGGCCCTCGACCTGGCCGCCTATATCCGCCAGGCGGCCGCCGCCTGGGACGCGCTCCGCGAACAGCCGGAGACCAGCCAGCGGGAAATGCTGGTCGCGGGCCACAGCGAGGGCGGGATGTACGCGCTGCTGCTGGCCCGGTCGGTGCGTCCGGCGCCCGCCGGGCTCGCCCTGATCGAGCCGCAGGCCGATCACCTGCTCAGCCTGGTCCAGGTGCAGACCTGGCAACTGATCGACGCGGCCGTGACGGCGGGAACGATCACGCCGGCGGCCGCGGCGCAGAACGCGGTCGCGGTAGAACGGGCGATCGGCCAGTTCAGGGCCGGGCAGCCGGTGGATACCAGCGGGCTGCTGCCCGACGTCGCGCGGATGCTCCAACCCGAGCTGCTGTCGGCCGCGAACGCCCGCTACGTACGGACCGACGACGCGGTGGACCCGGCGACGGCCGCCGCCGGGGTCGCGCCGGGAACACGGGTCCTCGTCACGGTCGGGACCAGGGACACACGCGTTCCGATGTCCGCGGCCAGGCCGCTGGCGGCCGCCCTGGCCAGCGCCGGGACGACCGGACCCGGGCTGCGGGTGCTGGCCGAGGTGGACCACTTCCTGCACCTGCCGGGCGCCGCGCTGAACGATCCCGTGCTCGCCCCCGCGGCGGTCGCGGCCGTGCAGGAGTGGGCGCGGCCGTACGCGCGCCAGCCGTCCGCGGGCCCTGACAGCACTGCTCGTTCCGCCCGCTGACCCAGGTTTCTCTGCCATCCGCGGGTACTGACGGCACCGCTCGTCCCGGCCGCTGATCCCGGTCTCTCCGCCCCCTGCGGTGCGTCATCAGCATATGAGATCGTCTCATTTTCAAACAACGATCCTATCTCTTTGAGATAGATTCGCGATTTGACGGACCTACGCGCAGTAACAGAACCACTAAATTTCCTGGATTGTCATGCCATACCTCATACGTCGTTCCTAACATCACTTCTCACGGCCCATGGTGTTAGACACTCTGCTGATCGCCTCGGGCCGACGGGAACGGGGTTGTGGCACGCGGGCCGTGAGGATCCGCGTGCGAAATCCACCACGACAGGAGATGTGACCATGGCACTCGTAGGCGCTGACCTTGCCCAGCTCGACAACCTGGTGAAGCAGCTCGGCGGGCCGATGAAGACCGAACTCGACGGCATCCTGAACAAGATGAACCAGGCGGTCCAGCAAAGCTCCTCGTACTGGGTCGCGCAGCACGGCGACAAGTTCCGCAGTGAGTTCTCCCAGTTCGTGTCCAAGGCGAACGCCTCGCTGAACCAGCTCCTGCAGGAGGCCTCGCAGGTCACCGGCAAGAACATGCAGGCGATCTCCCAGGCCACCGGCAACGCCATCTGATCCAGGTGCGCATCGCAACCGTGCCCGCCGCGGCGGGCAGCGAAGGAGATCGGACATGACACTCACCCCGGAAGAGCGCGTCACCAACGACGTGATCGCGCCGGAGGAGTTGCTGGAAGGCGGGCGGGGCAGCCTGATCACCGGGCTGGTCATCGCCCGGGCCTGGCGGGATCCCGATTACCTGGCGCGCCTGCTCGGCGATCCCGGCGAGGTCCTCGCCGCGGCGGGCCTGCAGATCCCGCCCGGTGTCCGGATCAGGGTCTTCCAGGACACGCCGGCCGTCAGGCACGTGGCGCTGACCAGCCTGACCTCAGAACCCGAGGAGATGCTTCCGCTGCTGCGCGAGCTGCTCCCGCTGCCCGAGGGCAGCGAGGTCCGGCTGATCCAGAACACCGAGCAGGCCCTGTGCCTGGTCGTCCCGCTGGCGCCGGGCGAGCCGGAGACGCTGACCGACGTCGAGGTGCTGCGCCGGCTCGCGCCCCGCGCCTCGGTCTTCGCCTCCGGCGACGTGGTGCAGAGCGTGGCGGAGGCGTTCACCGCGTCCGAGGCGGCCCTGCTGGGCGCGGCCGAGGCGTCCGCCGAGGGAGCGGTCGAGACCTCGGTCTTCACCTCGGGCGACACGGTGCAGAGCGCCGCGGAGGCGTTCACGGTGTCGGAGGCGGCCCTGCTGGGGGCGGCCGAGGCGTCGGCCGCCTCGGCGGCGCAGTCGGCGGCGTCGGCGGCGTCGGCCGCGGCCGCGGCCGCGGCCACGTCGGTGTCGACGAACACCACCCAGGTTACCAACACCTTCGCGGTCGCCGAGGCCCAGGTCGACGCCGTCGCGCAGGCCGTGGTCGCGGTGGCCGCCATCGAGGCCGAAGCGGTGGCGACCACGACGACGGCCGCCGTGGAAGCCGTGGCCGTCGCGGTCATCGTCCTCACCTGACCGTCACCTGATCGAGAGGGATTACCGGAGATGAAGCTGTCAGCGCCGTATCACGAGCTGCTGGGCGACCTGTCGGATGTGCCGGCCGGCTACATCCGTGACGTTTCGCACATGAAGCGCTTCCTGGAGCGATGGACGATGGACCCCAAGTACCAGGAGGCTTTCGCCAGCGACGCTGAGGCGGCGCTGACAGCGCTGGGGGTGTCGCTCACCCCGGCCGACGTGCTGCCGCTCATCGACGCCGGCCGGGCCACCGAGGCGACGCGCCTGGTCAGGAGCGGCCGCGCGGCGGAGGTGCCGGCCGCGGTGCTCCGCTACCGGGCGTTCGTTCAGGAGAAGATCGACCACCGGACCCGGCTGCGGACCGACGTCGTGCCGGCCGACCCCCGGCTGCGGGCCTGGCGGGACCGGATGATCAACCGCTGCATCGGGGAGCTTGGCCGGGAGCGGGCCGAGCAGATCGTGCACGCGCCGGCCGCCATCGAGCTGTCCAAGGGCTGCACGGTCGGCTGCTGGTTCTGCGGGGTGGCCGCGCCGAAGTTCGAGCACACCTGGCCGTACACCCCGCAGAACGCCACGCTGTGGCGGGAATGCCTCCAGGTCCTCGGCGAGGTCTACGGGCCTTCGGTCAAGCACGGCTTCCTGTACTGGGCCACGGACCCGCTGGACAACCCCGACTACGAGCACTTCCTCACCGACTTCCACGACATGCTCGGCGAATGCCCGCAGACCACGACCGCGCAGGGGCAGAAGGACATCGAGCGGACCCGGGCGCTGCTGCGGCTGGCCGGCTCGATGGACTCGGCCGTCGACCGGTTCTCGGTCATCGCGCTCAACTCGCTGAACCGGATCCACGACGGCTTCGCGCCGGAGGAACTGCTCCGGGTCGAGTGCGTCCCGCAGAACAAGGAGGCGGCCCAGGCCGGCCGGTACCTGAAGTCCAACGCCGGCCGGGCCCGCAAGTTCGCCCGCAAGCGGGCCGGCGAGCTGGTCACCGAGCAGCAGAGCTCGACGATCGCGTGCGTGTCCGGCTTCCTGTTCAACATGGTGGACAAGTCGGTCAAGCTCATCTCGCCGTGCAACGCCAGCGAGCGCTGGCCGCTCGGCTACTGGGTGATCGCGTCGGGGACGTTCGGCTCGGCGGCCGAGCTGAATGACCTGCTCCGGTCGATGATCGATGAGCACATTAGGGACGGGCTTTCCGTGCTCGACCGGGTGCGGCTGCGCCCCGACGTGCGGATGGTGGTCGAGCCGGACAGGCTCCAGGTGCTCACACCCGGGCTCGGCCTGGCCTTCGACGGCCAGCCGATGGCCGCCGAGCTGGCCGCGTTGCTGGCGGCCGGCACGAACACCGTCGAGCAGATAGCGCTGCGCCGCCGGTCGACGGCCCGGGTCGCGCCGAACCATACGCTGGCAGTGCTCGACCAGCTGTTCGCGAAGGGTTTCTTTGACGAGGAGCCGCCGGCGCTGGCCACCTCCGGCGCAGACGGCTCGCCGGAACTGCTGCCGCTCGAGGTCGCAGCCCGGCCGAGCAGGTGACGATGACCGCGGCTCAGGCGGATCGGGCGGATGTCTGCCTGGTCTCGATGCCGTACGCGTCGCTGACCCGGCCGTCGATGGCGCTCGGCCTGCTCGCGGCGATCCTGGAGCGGGACGGCATCGCCACGACGGTCGCGTCGGCCGGCCTGTGGTTTGCGGAGAGCGCCGGGCTGCAGCTGTACGAGCTGTGCGCGTCGCGGATGTCCACGGTGTTCCTGGCGGGTGAGTGGACGTTCGCCGCCGCGGCCTTCGGCGACGGCGGCGAACGAGCCCGGCTGGACGCGGAGTACCTGCGGCAGATCAGCGAGGCCAGCGAGCGGCACCCCGCCGTATGGCGGGGGGTCCGCGGTCCCAGGCTCGTCGCGGACCTGGTCGCGCTGCGCGCCGCGGCGACCCGGTTCGTCGACGACGCCGCGCGCCGGGTCCTCGCCACCGGCGCCCGCGTGGTCGGCTGTACGTCGACGTTCGAGCAGCACGTCGCGTCGCTCGCCCTGCTGCGCCGGATCCGCGAGCTCGACCCGGACGTCGTCACCATGCTCGGCGGCGCGAACTGCGAGACGGTCATGGGACAGACCACCCACCGGTGCTTTCCGTGGGTCGATTTCGTCGTGTCGGGCGAGGCCGACGGCCTGATCACCGGGCTGTGCCGGCTCGCGCTTGACGGCCGGCGCGACGCGGATCCCGCCGAACTGCCGCGCGGCGTCCTCGGCCCGGCCCACCGCCGGGCGGACGCCGGAGCGGGCGGCCCGGGGCCGGCCGGAGCAGGGCCGGCCGGTCCCGGGCGGGCGTCCCCGCCCCGGACGGCACTGCCCCGGACGGCACTGCCCGGGACGGCACTGCCCCGGACGGCACTGCCCCGGGCGGTGTTCAACGACCTGGACAGCCTGCCCACGCCGCGGTTCGACGACTACTTCGCGGCGCTGGCCGCGTCGCCGCTGCGCGCCAGCATCCGCCCCGGCCTGCCGCTGGAGACCTCCCGCGGCTGCTGGTGGGGCGCCGTGCACCAGTGCACGTTCTGCGGGCTCAACGGCACCGGCATGGCCTTCCGCTCCAAGTCGCCCGCTCGCGTCGTCGCCGAGCTCGGCGAACTGCAGGACCGGTACGGCACGGGCGACTTCGAAGCCGTCGACAACATCCTCGACAGCCGTTTCTACTCCTCGCTGCTGCCCGATCTCGCCGCCGACGGGCGCCAGCGGCGGATCTTCTTCGAGATCAAGGCCAACGTGACCAGGGCGCAGGTCGCGGCTCTGGTGGCGGCCGGCGTCACCTGGGTGCAGCCCGGCATCGAGTCGCTGCACAGCGAGGTCCTCCGGCTCATGGACAAGGGCATCGGTGGCTGGCAGAACGTGCAGCTGCTCAAGTGGTCGCGCGAGCTGGGACTGCGTCTTTCCTGGTCGTTGCTGTGGGGCTTCCCCGGCGAGAAGGACGACTGGTACCAGGACATGGCGGCCTGGCTGCCCGCGCTGGAGCACCTCCAGCCGCCCGCGAGCCTGCCGCGCGTCCGGTTCGACCGCTACAGCGTGTACCACGAGCAGGCGCGGCGCCTGGGGCTGATCCTGTTCCCGATCGGGGCGATGTCGCTGGTCTACCCGCTCCCGCCCGCCGAGGTGGACGGGCTCGCGTACTTCTTCAGCACCGAGCCGGGCGCCGGCCCGCTCCGGTACGTGCAGACCCTGACCGAGGAGATGGCGGGGAACCAGGGCATCCAGGCCATCGCGGCCGCGGCCAAGGCCTGGCGCGCGGCCTACGGCGGCGGCAGGCAACCGGTGCTCACCATGGCGGACCAGGGCAACCATATAGACCTAACGGATACGCGCAGTTGCGCTCGACTGCCCCGGCACACGCTGGCCGGCCTCGCCCGCGAGGTGTACCTGGCCTGTGACCGCGCGCCGCGCCGGGCCAGGCTCGCGGAGAAGGTGCGGGCCACGGCCCCGGCGGTGACCGAAGGCGAGGTCGCAGACATCGTCACCCGGCTCCTCGCTGACCGGCTCGTGCTCGAGCTCGACGGTCGGCTGATCTCGCTGGCGGTGCCCGCGGCCGGCGCTCCCGCCCCGCCCGATTACACACAGTTCCCCGGCGGCCACGTGTTCGCCGGGCGGCCTGACGCGGAATCGCGATGACGACCGCCGTCTCGCTGGACAACCCGGCCCTGGTCGCGCCGCCGCATACGCTCCGCATCACGGAGGCGCTCGCGCTGGAGTGCGGTCACGTCCTGCCGGGCCACTCGGTGAGCTTCGAAACGTACGGCACGCTCGCGGCGGCGCGTGACAACGCCATCCTCGTGTGTCATTCGCTGACCAAGGGAGCGCACGCCGCGGGACGCCACGCGGCCGGTGATCCGCGGCCGGGCTGGTGGGACGCGGCGATCGGGCCCGGCAAGCTGCTCGACACCGACAGGTACTTCGTGATCTGCGCGGATACGCTCGCGGCCGGCCGGTCCACCGGCCCGGCCAGCCCGGACCCGGCCACCGGGAAGCCCTACGGGATCCGCTTCCCGGTCGTGACCGTGCGGGACATGGTGAACGCGCACCACCAGCTGGTCGCCCGGCTCGGCATCGAGCGCCTGCACGCGGTGATCGGCGGCTGCTTCGGCGGCCAGCAGGCGATCGAATGGGCCATCCAGCATCCGGACCAGGTCGGCAACGCGGTGGTCATCACCACCACGCCGGCCACCTCGGCGCATTCCATCGCGATCTTCGCGGTGATGCGCCGGCTGATCCGCGGCGACCCAGCCTGGAACGGGGGCGACTACTACGGGGAGTCGTTTCCGGCCGCCGGGCTGGGCGCCGCGATCGCTGCCGCGGTGCCGCTGTGGATGAGCGCCGAGGCGATGGACGCGCGTTTCGGCCGCCGCCCGGCGCCCCCCGCCCCGGCTGATCCCGGGCCGGCTGACCCGGGCCGCACCCCGGCGGGCCGCCGGTACACGCTGGACACCGAGTTCGAGGTGGAGTCGTTCATCGCCCGGCTCGCCGCGCAGGCCGGCCATCAGCTGGATCCCAACAGCCTCATGTACCTCACCCGCGCGGTGGAGTACTTCGACCTGGAGCGCGAGTACGGCCGCCTCGAGCAGGCGCTGGCACCCGTTTCCGCCCGGGTGCTGTTCCTGAGCTACCGGCGCGACTGGCGCTACCCGGCGGCCGAAACCGACCGCATGCACCAGGCCCTGCTGGCCGCCGGCCGGAATTCACGGCACGTCGTGCTGGACAGCGGCCTCGGCCACGGCGCCTTCCTGTTCGACGTCGCGGGCCTGGCCGCGACCGTCGCGGACTTCGTCGGCCAGCGGGATGGCTGACCCACCGGCGGACCCGGGCCGTTCAGCGCGCACGGCCCTGGCCACCCGGCTCTGGGGCACGGTATGCCGGCACATCGACGGCATGGCGATCGGCTCGACCATGGCGGCGCTGGCGTCGCACGGCGCGCTGCGGGCGCTGGCCGCCGCGGACCGGACGGAGTTCGGCAAGCTCCGCGCCGGGTTCGGCGCCCACGCCGGTTTCCTGCACGTGGCGATCCGCCTGCTCGCCGACCAGGGCTGGGTGACCTGCGCCGGCGAGGGCAGCACGGATGAGCTGAGCATCACCGCGACGCCGGGCGGCCGTGTCGTGATGACGCGGCTGGCCGACGGCTACGCGGACGCGGTGCGGTTCCTGCCCGTCGCCGGACGCGCCGACGTGGACGATGCCGTGCTGGAACCGTTCCTCGACGCGGCCCGGCGCGACTGGGGCCTGCCCGTGGCCGGGGTGCCCGCCGACGTGCGGCACCAGGTGCTGGCCCATCTCAACGGCCACCTGATCGCGCCCATCATGTTCGGGGTGACGCGGGGAAATCGCCTTCCGGCCGGGAACGCGGCGCAGATCCTCGCGCGGCAGGGCTGGGTGCGGTCCGACGGCGGCGCCGCCCGCCTCACCGCCGCCGGGGAGGTGGCCGTGGCGCTGGCGCGCCAGTACCGGTATCCGATGGTGTATCTCCCGCTGCTGCGCAGCGTGCCCGAGCTGATCTTCGGCGATCCGCCCGCCGCGTCGTCGTCTGCCGGGGCGGTCGGCGACGACGAGACCCACCTGGACCGCGACCTGGACATCAGGTTCAGTGGCGAGGTCTTCGCCGCGACGTGCCGCGCGCCCTTCCTCGACGTCGCCCTGCCGCTGTTCGACCGGGAGCCGCTGGCCGGCCAGCCCGCCCTGGTCATCGACATGGGCTGCGGGGACGGCACGCTGCTGGAAACGCTGTACGCCGCGGTGCGCACGCAGACCGGACGCGGTTCCCGGCTGGGGGAGTACCCGCTGCTCATGGTCGGTGCCGACCCGAGCCCCATCGCCCGCGGGGTGGCCGCGGCGCGGCTGGCGGCCGCGGGCGTGCCGCACCTCATCATGGATGGGGACATCGCCGACCCGTCCCGGCTGGCCCGCGAGCTCGCCGCCGCGGGCCATGACGCGGGCGACGCGCTGCACGTCTGCAAGTCCGCCATCCACGACCGCGCCTACCAGCCACCGGGCCCGCCCGCCAGCGCCCCACCGGGGCCGCCCGGCGGTGCGCCCCCGAGCGCCCCGCCCGGCGCCATGACCGCCTTCGCGCGGCCCGACGGCAGTGCCATCCCCGCCGGGCAGCTGGCCCAGAACCTGGCCGGCCTGTTCCGGAGCTGGCAGCCGCTGGCCCGCCGGCATGGCTGGATCGTGATCGAGGCGCACTCGGTCCGGTCGGCCACCGCGGCCGCTCTGATCGGGCGGACCCTGGCCACCGCCCTGGACGCCACCCACGGCTACTCGTGCCAGTACCCGGCCGAACCGGAGGTGTTCGCGTGGGCCGCCCGGGTCGGGGGGTTCACCAGCCGGGCGCACCACGAGCCCGGCGCCAGCGCGCTCGGCCACACCCAGCTCACCATCGACCACTTCGTCGCGGACCGGAGCTGACGCGAGCGGGGTACAACGCCGGTCGCCGGCGACGCGGAGAGTCAGCCGCTCACAGCGGCCGCCATGATCTGCGGCGGCGTCTGGCCCGCAGCCCGGGCCCGGGCCGCGTCGAAGGCGGCCTGGGTGAGGCCGGCGCGGGCCGCTTCCAGGGTCCGGCGGTATCCGGCCGAATGGACCGGCGGCAGGAACACGCCGATCTGCTGGCGCAGCGCGTCACGAGCCCCGTCCAGTTCCGCGGCCCGCTCGTAGTCACCTCGCGCTGCCGCCAGGCCGGCCAGGCCTTCCAGGCACCACGGCAGGTAGACCATGTTGCCGGTCGCCTGGAACAGCGATGCGGCCTCGGCCAGCACGGCCTCGGCATGGGTGGCATCGCCCTCGGCCAGATCGACGTGGCCCAGCAACATCAGCGACATGGCCGAACTCCAGGGATCGTCGTACCGCCGGGCTACCACCAGGCTCTCGTCGAGCACAGCCCGGGCCTGCGGCAGGTCACCCAGATTCAGCAGGGCCGTGCCCAGCCCGCCGAGATCCCGGGCCGTGATGGGTTCAGCGCCGTGATCACGGCGCTGTTGCAGGCTGTCGGCGAAGAAGTCCGCCGCCTCCTGGTAGCGGGCTGAGTACATCTCGACGGTGCCGAGCACGAAGAGGGCCTCGGCGCGGCCGCCGGTATCGCCCAGCGTGGTGAACAAGCTCAGCGCCTCTGTCGCGAGCCCCCCGGCCCGATCCAGCCCGGCCCCGTTGCTCGCCACCCAGCTCAGGAAGAACAGCACCTGGGCGAGGATGAGCTGATCGCCGGATTCCCGCGCCTCGGCCACGCTCTCCTCGGCCAGAGCGCTGGCCCGCATGGCGTCGCCGGTGAACATCGCCGCGTAGGCCAGGCCGAGCAGCGCCGTCGCCGCGCCGCCCCGGTCGGCCGCCGCCCGCGCCAGCGGCAGCGCGGCCTCGTGAGCCTGCGCCGAGTCGGCGTACCGGTTCAGCGCGCGGGCCAGCAGGCCCTGGGTATTCAGCGCCGCCGTCTGGTCCGCCGCATCCCCGTGCTCGCGGGCCAGCGCGGCCGTCTGTTCGCAGTACGCCGAGGCCTCGTCGAATGCGGCCTGGTCCATCGCCAGCCGGGCCGCCCCGATCAGCCAGTTGACCTCGGCGGCCGGAGTCGCCGGGCTGGCGTCGCCGGGCAAAGCGAACGACTCGGTGTACCAGCGCCGGCCCTCGCCGAGGTGACCGCGCTGGGCCCAGAACCGCCACAGCGCGCCCGCCAGACGCAGCGCGGTCTCCCGATCACCGCGGTCCAGGGCCCAGCGCAAGGCGGCCCGCAGGTTGTCATGCTCCGTGTCCAGCCGCGCCAGCCAGCTGGCCGCCGCCGGCCCGGCCAGCGCGACGGCTGCCTCCTCGGCCAGGGCCAGGTAATAAGCAGCGTGCCGCTGGCCGATAGGCGCGGCTTCGGAGTGCTCGTCAAGTCGTTCGGTGCCGTATTCGCGGATCGTTTCCAGCATGGTCACGCGGGGCGCACCGGCCGTTTCGTTCAGCCGGAGCAGGCTGCTGGCCACCAGAGCGGTCAGCCCGTCCAGCACCGCGGTCGCGTCGCCGTCGTCCGCGCAGATCACCTCGGCCGCGTCCAGGACGCAGCCGCCGGCGAACACGCACATCCGGCGGAACAGCGCCTGCTCCGGCTCGTCCAGCAGGTCGTAGCTCCAGGCGATCGCGTCCCGCATGGTCTTCTGCCGGGCCGGCAGGTCGTGCGGTCCGCCGGTCAGCACCGGCAGCCGGCGGTCCAGCCGGTCCAGCAGCGCCGCCGGAGGGAGCAGCCGGCTCCGGGCCGCGGCCAGCTCGATGGCCAGCGGCAGCCCTTCCAGCCGCCGGCAGATCTGTGCCACGGCCACGGCGGTGCCAGCATCCAGCGTCAGGTCCGCCCCCGTGGCGCTGGCCCGCTGCACGAACAGCTGGACCGCGGGCGAGCCGCCGAGCGTTTCCGGCGGGACGGTCGCATCCGGCAGGGCCAGCGGGGCGATCGGGTATTCACGCCCGCCCCGGACATCCAGCGCCACCCGGCTGGTGACCAGCATGACCAGCCGCGGACAGGTCTCCAGCAGGGCGAGCACGCTGTCCCGGGCCGGGAGGAGGTGCTCGAAGTTGTCCAGCAGCACCAGCAGCTGCCTGGCCCGCAGCGCCGCCGCTAGCAGGCCGGCCAGCGGTGTCGCGTCCCGCTCGTCCACCCCCAGCTGCCGGGCGATAGCGCTCAGCACCAGCCCGGGATCGCGCAGTGGCGCCAGATCCACGAAGACGGTCCCGTCGGCAAAGTCGCCGGCCACCTGCTCCGACACCTCGATGGCCAGCCGGGTCTTGCCCACCCCGCCGGGCCCGGTCAGCGTCAGCAGCTGGATATCGCCTCGGCGCAGCAGCTTCACCACCGCCGCCGTCACGCCGGCCCGGCCGATCAGCGGGGTCAGCGGCCGGGGCATGACCCGGCGGGGGAACTCCGCCACCGGGCCGGCCGCGTCCGGGCCAGCGGCCGACCGGGCCGCCGCCAGCAGCTCGGCCCGCCGCCGCGGATCCGCCCCCAGGGCATCGGCGAGCAGGGTGACCGTGCTGAGGCGCGGCGTGCGGGCCGGGTCGCGCTCCAGGTCACTGACGGCCTTGGCGCTGAGCCCGGCTCGTTCGGCGAGGGCCTCCTGAGTCAGCCCGGCCGCCAGCCGCTGGCGCCTCAGCAGCGCGCCGAAACTGACGGCATCCTGGCTCACCATCGTCCCCGCCCGCAGGCCGGGAAAAAGGGAGAGAACGGGGAGGGCTCGTCCTGTTCCGCCGCGCCGCCCCCGCGCACCCTGGGATCAGGTCGTATGCCGAGATGCCCAGGGAGCGACACGATGGCCCCTGACGAACTGAAAACCCGGGCCCGCCGCGTGGTCGAGGAGATCCTCAACCAGGGCGACCTCGCTGTCGCCAATGAGCTCATCTCCCCCGACTGCGTGTACCACGACCCCGGCGGCCAGTCCGTTCCCGGCCTCGCGGCCATCCGGGACTGGCTTGCCCTGACCCTGAGTATCTTCCCTGACTTCCATGCCATCGTGGAAGACGAGATCGCCGAAAACGACCGGGTGGTGCAGCGCATCACGTGCTATGGCACCCATGAGGGGGAGTTCTCCGGCGTCCGGCCCACCGGTCGGCAGGTGTCGTTCCAGATCATCGAGATCAGCCGGGCCGGGGCGGATGGGCGGTTCGCCGAGCACTGGTCATCGGCCGACCTGCCCGGCGTGCTGCGCCAGCTGGCCGCATCAGGGCCCTCGGCCCGCTAATCACGGGGGGAATCCAATGGCTACCGACGTCCAGACCCGCAGCCTGTCCGGTCTCACCGGCGGCAGGCGCGGCGCGCTCCTCGCCTACCGCTGGCTCCTGCTCGCCTTCCTGCTGGCAGGCGGGGCCCAGATCTTCCTCGCCGGCCTGGGCGTCTTCAACGTCACGGGGCACGGTGCCGGCCCAGACAGCGCGTTCAGCGCGCATCGCGGCCTGGGCTTCGCGATGGGCGGCGCCGCGGTCATCATCCTCATCCTCGCGCTCATCGCCAGGCCGGGTGTGCTGCCGCTCGCCCTGGCGGGCGTGCTCGTCGTGCAGACCTCGCTGCTGCAGAGCCTGCTGGCGGGCCTGGCCGACAACGCCGCCCTGTACGGCGGCCTGCACGCCCTGGACGGGCTCCTCACCCTGGGCGTCGCCGGCTTCCTGTACGCGTCGGCCCGCCGATGGCGGTCATGAGACTCAGCACCGCGCCGGCCAGCGCGGACGGCGAGCCCGCCGCCCCGGCACCGGACGCGGGCATTGTCCCGGCTGGCGGGCGGGCGGCGCGGGTCAGCACCGCAGTGTGGGCGGTGCTGGTATTGGTTGCGCTCGCCGCGGCGGCCCTGACCGTTCTCGCCCGGGGCAACCTGAAGCCCAGCGACCTTATCGGAAACCTGGGGAGCGCGGTCGCGGCCGTGGCCTACGCCACGCTCGGCACGCTTATCGTCCGCCGGGCTGGCAACCTGATCGGCTGGCTGATGCTCGGCGAAAGCGCTGGGCAGGCGTTTCTCAATCTGGCTTCCACATACGCGGTGCTCGGGGTGGCCACGTTCCCTGGGGCGCTCCCGGCGGCGAAGCAGGTGGGCACGCTCGCCGAGATCAGTTTCGCCGGCGTCGTGTTCATCATCGCGTTCATGTTCTTGCTTTTCCCGACCGGGAAGCTGCCGTCGCGGCGCTGGCGTCCGCTGGCCGCGGCTGGCCTCCTGCTGACCGGGCTGACCACGATCGGCCTGGTCGTCCAGCCCCGGCGGGTGCAACTCCCCGCGCCTGGCGGGAGCGCGCTGTTCTTCCAGAACCCGCTCGGCGTGGCGCAGCTGCCACCGGTGCTGCGGGTGATCGGCACGATCAACGGGCTGTCGGTGGTGTTCGTGGCGTTCCTGGCGGCCGCGTTCGTGTCGCTGGCGGTTCGCTACCGGGCGGGCGGGCGGCTGCTGCGCCAGCAGATCAAGTGGCTGGCCCTGGTGGCCGTCGGGTTTGTCATCTGCCAGCTCATCGCCTTGCTGCTCATTCCGCTTGGCCAGGCCTGGCTGTCCGGCATCGCGTGGACCGCGGTAGCGATCATCGTGCTGGCCGGCATCCCGGCCGCGATGACGATCGCGATCCTGCGGCACCGGCTGTTCGACATCGACGTCATCATCAGCCGCGCCGTGGTCTACGGCCTGCTGTCGGCCGCGTTCACGACCGTGTACGCGGGCATCGTGCTGGGCATCGGCACGGCCGCGGGGCATCGCGGCGGCCCGGTGTTCACGGTCGCCGCGGCGATCGCCATCGCCCTGCTGTTCCAGCCGCTGCGGCACCGCTTCGGCCGGTTCGCGAACCGCCTCGTGTACGGCGAGCGGGCCACGCCCTACCAGGTGCTTTCCGACTTCGCCGAGGACATGGCCGGGCAGCTGGACTTCACCGATGCCGTGGACCGGATGGTATCCGTCCTGGCCGGCGCCACCGGGGCGGACCGGGCCGAGGCGTGGATCCGGGCCGGCGCGGAGCTGCGCCCGGTCGCGGTATGGCCGCGGGGATCCGTCCCGCCGCCCGCCGTCCCGCTCGACGCCGCCGGCGGGCTCCCGCCGTTCGGGTCGGCATCGCGGGCGGTCGCCGTCCGGCACGCGGACGAACTGCTCGGCGCGCTGTCCCTGCGCAAGCCGCCGAACGAGCCGCTGACCGGCGCGGAGGACAAGCTTCTGCAGCACCTGGCCTCGCAGGCGGGCCTGGTGCTACGCAACGCGCAGCTCACCGCGGACCTGCGGGCCACGATCGACGAGCTGCGGGCCTCCCGGCGCCGGCTGGTCGAGGCCCAGGATGCCGAACGGCTGAAGATCGAGCGGAACCTGCATGACGGGGCCCAGCAGCAGCTCATCGCGCTGCGGATCCATCTCAGGCTGCTTGAGGACTCCGCCGAGGACCCCGGCGCCGTCCGGCAGATCACGCCTTTGCTCGCCGCAGGGCTCCGCGCCGCGCTCGACGACCTGCGGGACCTGGCCCGCGGCATCTACCCGCCGCTGCTCGCCGAGCAGGGCCTCGTCGCGGCCCTGGAGGCGCACGTCCGCAAGACGCCGCTGCCGGTGCTTATCGAGGCGGCCGGCATCGGGCGCTACCCGCCGGACACCGAGACCACCGTGTACTTCTGCACCCTGGAGGCCCTGCAGAACATCGCCAAGTACGCGGGCGCGACCCAGGCCGCGATCCGCCTGGCCTGCCCGGACGGCAGCCTGCAGTTCGTCATCAGCGACGACGGCGCGGGGTTCGACACCGCGAAGGCGCGGTACGGGTCGGGCCTGCAGGGCATGGCCGACCGGCTGGCCGCGCTCGGCGGCACCCTCGACATCCGGTCCCAGCCCGGGCACGGAACCACCCTGAGCGGCCAGCTCCCCGTCTCACCGGACGAGTGCTGAGCACCCCGCCGGTATCCGGCCAGCCCCAGGGCCGTGAGCGGCTAACGGCAACCGGCTAACGGCTGGCGCGTTGCTCGTGCAGGCGCGCGAACCGGGCGCGATGGGCCTGGAGCATCTCCGCTTCGGTCGAAGCCCCGTCGTCGTAGGCCGGCGATACCAGCGCCGCGGCGTGCTGCACCTCGATCACGACGATCGCCTGGACCCGTTCGGCCAGTTTCGAGCCGGCCGCCCGCATCCGCGCGATGCCCTCGGCGAACCCGGTCGACCCCGGCTCGTGGATCACCGCCCGGCCCTTGAACCGGTAGCCCTTACGCACGAACGGGTCCACCACGTTGACCTCTATGAGTGACCCGGCCCGGATATTCGCGGTGGTCTGCGGTGAGCATATGTCCGCGAAGAACAGGTGATCGTCGTCCCACACGCGGGTCGACCCCTTGGGTGAGAGGTTCGGCGAACCGTCCGGGCAGACGGTCGCGTGGAACCCGAGCTGCTGCTCGTCCACCACTCGCTTCATGTCCTCGGTGAGGATTCCCATCGACAGCCCGCCTCAGTTTGGTCTCAGCCCACGATGATACGTTTCGGGCGATCAGCTTCGAGGAGCCTGGAGGCAGCGGAATGCCACGCCTGGATGTTCAGATCCCCGCACCCGACGGCCGCAGCCAAGGGACGCTGCATGTCCCTGACGGGGATGGGCCGTGGCCGGGTGTGCTGATGTTCCCGGACGCCGGCGGAGTGCGGGAGACGTTCGGTCAGATGGGCGACCGGCTGGCAGACATGGGCTACGTCACGCTGATCCCGGACATCTACTACCGCGCGGGCCAGTGGGCGCCGTTCGACGTGGCCACCGTGTTCACGGACCCCCAGGAGCGGGCCCGGCTGGGCGCCCTGGCCAGCGCGCTCACCAACGACCGGGTCATCGCCGATGCCGCTGCCTACGCGGACTTGCTGCTGACGCGGCCCGAAGTCAGCGGATCCGCGATCGGCACCATCGGTTACTGCCTGGGCGGGCGCTTGTCCCTGATCGCCGCGGGAGGGCTCGGCCGTACAATCGACGCGGCGGCGTCGTTCCACGGCGGCAGGCTGGCTGTCGACGGCGACCCGTCGAGCCCTCACCTGTCGGCGGACCGTATCACCGCCACGGTCTACGTGGCCGGCGCCACCGACGACGACTCGTTCACCGCCGAGCAGGCCGGGATGCTGGAGAGCGCGCTCACCGCCGCCGGAGTCGACCACACTCTGGAGATCTATCCCGCTCACCACGGATTCGCGGTGCCCGACAACCTGACCTACGACACCGAAGCGGACGCTCGGCACTGGGCCGCGCTCCGCCAGCTTTACCAGGCGCACCTCCAGTGACCTCCAGTTCCGATGTCAAGTCTGCTCTAGACGGCAGGTCGGCCCTCTTGCAGGACGCGTCCCGGCGGGCGCTGCGCTATCTGGCGGGCCTGGCGGACCGGCCGGTCGCTCCACCAACGGAGGCAGTTAGCGACCTGCGCCAGCTCGACTTCCCGCTGCCCGCGTCCGGCCGGGACCCGGCGGAGGTACTCGCGCTGCTGGACGAGATCGGCTCACCGGCGACGATGGCGAGCGCTGGCCCTCGATATTTCGGGTTCGTCACCGGCGGGACGCTGCCCGTCGCGCAGGCGGCTGGCTGGCTGGCCAGCGCCTGGGACCAGAACGCGGCTCTGTCCGTCATGTCGCCCACCGCGACGGCGCTGGATGCCGTGGCGCTTCGCTGGGTTACCGAACTGCTGGGCCTGCCCGAAGGCGCCGGCGGCGGGTTCGTCACCGGGGCGACCTTGGCCAACCTCACCTGCCTAGCCGCCGCGCGGGACGAGGTGCTCCGCCGGCACGGATGGGACGCCGCAGGCCAGGGTCTGGTAGGGGCTCCGCCGATCACCGTGGTGGTGGGAGGCGAGGCGCATGCCACGGTCCGCAAGGCGCTAGGCCTGATCGGGCTCGGCCGAGGCCGGGCGCAGCTGTTGCCGGCTGACGGCCAGGGCCGGATCGTGCCCCGCGATCTGCCCTCGCTAAGCGGCCCGGTGATCGTGTGCCTGCAGGCCGGAAACGTCAACAGCGGCGCCAGCGATCCCTTCGTCCCGCTGGTCACCTGGGCGCGCGAGCAGGGTGCCTGGGTTCACGTGGACGGGGCCTTCGGGCTGTGGGCGGCGGCCTGCCCCGCGACCGCTGAGCAGGTAGCGGGCGTCGCGGAAGCCGATTCCTGGGCTACCGACGCGCACAAATGGCTCAATACGCAATATGACTGCGGCGTGGCGCTGGTCCGGGACGCCGCTGTGCTGGCGGCGGCGATGGAGGCCTCAGCGGCCTACCTGCCCGGCGACGTCTCCCGGCAGCCCATGCACTTCACCCCCCAGTCATCGCAGCGCGCCAGGGGCGTGGAGGTGTGGGCCGTGCTGGCGGCGCTCGGCCGTGACGGCGTGGCCGCCCTGGTGGGAAGGACATGCCAGCTGGCACGCCGCTTCGCCGACGGCATGCGCGACGCCGGGTTCAGCGTGCTCAACGACGTCGTTCTCAACCAGGTCGTCGTGGACTTCGGGAACGCGGCCCGCACCGATTCAGTTATCGCCGCGATCCAGCGCGAGGGGACCTGCTGGTGCGGGCCCACCGCCTGGCATGGGCGCACGGCCATGCGCGTCAGCGTCAGCGGCTGGAACACCACAGACGACGACATCGAAAAGAGCATCGCGGCCGTGCGCGCCGCCAGCCGCTGACTGCCAAGAGCCGCCGGTGCCGAGAAACCCCGCCGTCGCATGGAAGACGCAACGCATCACGGCCGCACCTACCAGATCCGGACGGCACTGGCCGGTCCCTGGCGGACCGGGCGTTGCGGGCTGCTCGCGGGGTGGAAGGGCCGCCGGGACCACGCGGAGAGGCGGTTGGTCCACACACGGGGGCGTTCCACGTCCGGGGAGTCCTCGCGGAGCTGCCGGTTGAGCCAGCGGTAACTGGTGCAGTGCGGATTGAACTGTCCGCCGGGGAGGACCAGTTGCTCCAGGCGGGCGGCGAAACCGGCCGCCGGGTTGGCCAGGATCTCCTGGTTCGCGCCGCAGGCGGCCAGCAGCACCATGGTGGCGGGGACGGTGAAGCCGGACAGCGCGGCGGCGTAGCACGTGTCCGCTAGGACGGTGATGAGCGCAGTCGGCGGAACGGCGGCCAGCAGGGCGGCGACCCCGGCGATCCGTGGCGCTCGGAGATGACATCTCCGGTCGCCGAGTACGACATGCGGTCGATCCGGACGGTCTCGTGCGCCGTGAGCATGATCGTGGTGGGCGCGGCGACATACAGCATGACCGCCAGCGAGCTCAGTACGTGTGCTTGTGTGTTGCGGCGCATGGCCGGCTCCCTTCTCAGTCCCCCGGCATGCGGGAAGGCCTACCGTCCTGGGTAGCTGCACACTGGCCCGGCGCGCTGAAACGCCGCTGAAACGCCTCAGAAACGAACCCTCCCAGGCGAACAGGCACACCCGCCCAGGACCAACGCGTAGTTTTCGGTGCCATTTCTTCAGGAAAATACCAGGGTTCTGGGGAATTGCGGTATTGGGCGTTCAAGGCAATGTCAGGGCGGTTTCGGCCCGGTCAGGCAGATTGGGCCAGCTCATCCAAGCCGATTGCGGGGAATGCCGCCGCCCAGTGGCGCTTCTGGCCGCTCGGCAACGGA
>WNGJ01011917.1_pt1 | contig 21281 bp, 22 predicted proteins | sample 5400611 | NCBI WGS metagenome assembly WNGJ01 (sample SAMN13153375, study PRJNA577476) | soil metagenome | isolation source: 40 cm soil or saprolite under Garry oak tree replicate 1 | place: USA:California | collected 2016-06-15
TCGGCCAGCGACGCGGTCAGCGACCCGTCACCGCAGCCGAGGTCGACCACCCAGGCCGGCCGCCGCGCCGCCACCCGGGCCACCAGCTCGTGGAACGGCCGCCCGCGCTCGTCGGCGTACCGCCCGTACTGGACCGGATCCCACACCGCGCGCTCCTCTCGACCCGAGATCCTCCCGGGCCGCTCGCCGACCGCGCCGCCGGGCCACCGGGCTGCGTGCGGCGTTGCTCCGATGCGACCGCTCCCGAGCCACCGCGATGCGGCCGGTGACGCGGCCTGCGGCTCCGCCCGTCCCGGCCGACTCTGTCGGACCGGGCGGATACAGTCGGCTCGTCAGCTACCGTACGAGCGGGGGAGCAGCCATCGCCGCGGACCGGGACCGGAGCGACGCCGCGGGCAGCGGCGCCGCCGGTTCCGACGAGCCGATCGGCGCGCCGGCCGGGTGGCTGGTCGGCGCGTCATCCGACGGCCCCGCGGTGGCCGAGGACGACGCGGTGCTGGTCTCCTCGGTGCAGAAGATCCGCGGCGTCCTGCGGGGCCGCGACTTCCGCCGGCTCTGGCTCGTCATGACCTTCTCCAGCTTCGGCGACTGGCTCGGCCTGCTCGCCACCACCGCGCTGGCCGCGGAGCTGGCGAACGGCTACGCGGCGGCGAACTTCGCCCTCGGCGGCGTCCTGCTCGTGCGGCTGCTGCCGTCGGTGATCTTCGGGCCGCTCGCCGGTGCGTTCGCCGACCGCTTCGACCGCCGGAAGATGATGGTCGCCGCCGACCTCACCCGGTTCGTGCTCTTCGCCTCGATCCCGCTCGTCGGCACGCTGTGGTGGCTGTTCGTCGCCTCCTTCCTGATCGAGTGCGTCAGCCTCTTCTGGATCCCGGCGAAGGAGGCGTCCGTCCCCAACCTGGTCCGCCGCGACCAGATCGAGGCGGCCAACCAGGTCAGCCTGGTGACGACCTACGGGATCACCCCGGTGGCGGCGGCGCTGGTCTTCTCGGCGATGGCGCTGATCACCCGGGCGCTGGCCAACTCGGTCCCGTTCTTCGACACCAACCGCGTCGACCTCGCTCTCTACATCAACGCGTTGACGTTCCTGGTCTCGGCGCTGACCGTGGCGCGGATCAAGCGGATCAGCGGGCGGTCCACGACCGCGACCGGTCCGTCACCCGGGGTGCTCCGGCTGCTGCGGGAGGGCTGGGCCTTCATCGGTCGCACGCGGCTGGTGCGCGGCCTGGTCGTCGGCATCCTCGGCGCCTTCGCCGCGGGCGGTGCGGTGATCGGCACCGGAAAGACCTATGCGGCGAGCCTGGGTGGCGGCGACGCCTCCTACGGCATCCTGTTCGGTGCACTCTTCGTCGGCCTGGGACTCGGCATGGGGCTCGGGCCGCGGGTCGCACGTGACTTGTCGCGGCGGCGGCTGTTCGGCCTGTCCATCGTCTTCGCCGGTGCCTGCCTGGTGCTGGTGTCGTTCATGCCGCACCTGGCGCTCAGCCTGATCTGCGTGATCGGCGTGGGCTTCGGCGCCGGCACGGCCTACCTGTCCGCTGCGACGCTGCTCGGTCGCGAGGTGGCCGACGAGGTCCGCGGCCGGACCTTCGCCTTCGTCCAGTCGCTGGTGCGCGTCGACCTGATCCTCACGCTGGCGGCCGCGCCCTTGCTGGTCGGCGTTCTCCGGCAGCGGCACGTCGATCTCGGGTTCGTCGCGTTCACCGTCGACGGCGCGCGCATCCTGCTCGCGGTCGCCGGTCTGCTCGCCATCGTCGGTGGCATCGTGTCCTACAAGCAGATGGACGACCGGCGCGGGGTCCCGGTCGTGCAAGACGTGGTCAGCGCGGTGCGGGGCGACACGACCACCCGACGGCGGCTGTCCAGGGGCGGCATGCTGATCGCCTTCGAGGGTGGTGAGGGGTCCGGGAAGTCGACCCAGGCCAGCAGGCTCGCCGACTGGCTCGCCGAGCGAGACGTCGGGGTCACCGTCACCCACGAGCCCGGCGCCACCGACCTCGGTGCCAGGGTGCGCGACATCCTGCTCGACTCCGGCGACGGGTCCCTGACCCCTCGGGCGGAGGCGCTGCTGTTCGCCGCCGACCGCGCCCACCACGTCGACACCGTCATCCGGCCGGCGCTCGACCGCGGCGACGTGGTGATCACCGACCGGTACGTGGACTCCTCGCTGGCCTACCAGGGGGCCGGCCGCGCACTGTCCGTCGACGACATCCGCCGGCTGTCCCGGTGGGCGACCAACGGCCTGCGCCCCGACCTGACGGTGCTGCTCGACGTCGACCCGGAGATCGGCCTGGCCCGGGCCCGCTCGAGCGGGCGGGAGCACGACCGGCTGGAGCGGGAGTCCCTCGAGTTCCACCAGCGGGTGCGGCACGCGTTTCGGGCCCTGGCCGATGCGGCGCCGGACAACTACCTGGTCGTCGACGCGAGCCGGCACCCCGAAGCGGTGGCGGCGGTGGTACGGGCCACCGTGGGCAAGCGGCTCGCGGCCAGGCTCGCGGCCCAGCGACCCGCGCGGAAGGCCGGGCGAGAGGGAGGACGGCGGCGGTTCCGGCCGCGGCCACGGCCACGGCGGTCGCGCGCCGACCGCGAGGGACCGCTGCGCCGCCCGCCGTTCGCAACCCCGTCCGCCGTCGCCTCGCCCCTGCGTCAGACCGCCGGGTCCGGCGACATCACGCAGACCAGGGCCGGTGACTCCGCGCGCAGCACGGGTCTCGACGGTGCCGGGGCAGTCCCCGCCGCCGCGCCCGCTGACCCGAGGCAACCCTCCCGTGACCTGGCGACCCCGAGCACGAGCGAGGATGGTCACGGCTCGACCGCGGTCGATCTGGGGCGTGACGAAGCCCCGCGCGGCCGGTCGCGGTGATGGGCGGGAGGCGTCGGTGACGGTCTGGGAGGAGGTCGTCGGGCAGCCCGGGGCGGTCGAGGTGCTCCGGGAGGCCGCGACTGCCGCCGAGCGGGTGGTGACCGGCGGGTCCCCGGTGCCGGGCGGGATGACCCACGCCTGGCTGTTCACCGGCCCGCCCGGCTCGGGCCGCTCGGTCGCCGCCCGGGCCTTCGCCGCCGCGCTGCAGTGCGAGCGCGACGGTGCCGGCTGCGGGCAGTGCCCGGCATGCCACCAGGTCCGGGCCGGAACCCACCCGGACGTGCATCTCGTCGTACCCGAGGGCCTGTCGATCGCCGTGCAGGAGATGCGCTCGATCGTGCTGACCGCCGCCCGGCTCCCGGTCCTCGGCCGCTGGCAGGTGGTTCTCGTCGAGGACGCCGACCGGCTCACCGAGGCGGCGTCCAACGCGCTGCTCAAGGCGGTCGAGGAGCCGCCGAGCCGGACGGTCTTCCTGCTCTGCGCACCGTCCACCCACCCGGACGACATTGCGGTCACCATCCGGTCACGCTGCCGGGTGGTCATGCTCGTCACCCCGCCGGCGGACGCGGTCGCCGAGGTGCTGGCCCGGCGTGACGGCGTCGACCCCGCCACGGCCGACTGGGCCGCCCAGGCCGCGCAGGGACACGTCGGCCGCGCCCGCCGGCTCGCGCGCGATCACGAGGCCCGCGTGCGGCGCCGTGCCGTGCTCTGCGTGCCGGCCTCGCTGACCACCCTGTCCGCCTGCTTCACCGCCGCCGACCAGCTCGTCACCGCGGCCGAGCAGGAGGCCGCGGCGCTGTCAGCCGAGCTGGACGAGCCGGAGACCGAGGCACTCAAGCAGGCGCTCGGCGCCGGCGGCACCGGCAAGGGTGCCGCGGCCGCGACCCGTGGGAGTGCCGGCGCGCTCAAGGAGCTGGAGCGCCGGCAGCGGTCGCGCACCACCCGGGCGCAACGGGACGCGCTGGACCGGGCGCTGGTCGACCTGGCCGCGTTCTACCGGGACGTCCTGCTCGCCCAGTCGGACGCGGCCGTGCGACCGGCGCACCCGGACGCCGTCGCCGACGCACGCCGCCTCGCCGCCGCTCTCCCGCCGGAGGGCGTCCTCGACCGGCTGGACGCCGTGCTCGAGTGCCGGGAGGCGCTGGAGCTCAACGTGAAGCCGCGCATCGCGGTCGAGGCCATGACCGTCGCGCTCCGGCTGCCGTAGGACCCGCCCGCCGCCGTTTCCCGGCCTTGGCACCGCCCGCAGCGGCGCAACCGTTTCCTCCGGGGCGCGGACGGCGCCGCTGGGCCCGTACCCTCCGAGAGTGGGCATGGTCTGCGCGGTGAGCTTCGAGCGGTACGGCCGGCTCTACTACCTCGACCCGGGCCCGCACTCGCCGAAGGTCGGCGACAAGGTCCTGGTGCCCACCGACGACGGCCCCGAGGTCGCCGAGTGCGTGTGGGCGCCGCAGTGGGTGAGCGAGGACACCGGTGGGATGCCGGTGCTTGCCGGCATCGCCGGACCGGACGACCTGGGCCGCGACGCCGTGATCCGCCGCCGCAAGGCGGACGCCCGCGTCGCCGCCAAGCGGCTGGTCCGTGAGCACAAGCTGCCGATGAAGGTCGTCGGCGTCGACCACGTCCCGGCCACCAACCGCACCACGATCTACTTCTCGGCGCCGCACCGGGTCGACTTCCGGGCCCTCGTCCGCGACCTCGGCGCCACCCTCTCCTGCCGGGTCGAGCTGCGCCAGCTCTCGCCGCGGGACGAGGCGCGGGTGCAGGGTGGCATCGGCTCGTGCGGGCGCGACCTGTGCTGCGCGACCTTCCTCAAGGACTTCGAGCCGGTGTCCATCCGGATGGCGAAGGACCAGGACCTGCCGCTGAACCCGCTGCGCATCTCGGGGGCGTGCGGGCGGCTGCTGTGCTGCCTGAAGTACGAGCACCCGTTGTACGCGAAGGCGCACGACACCGTGCCCCCCCGCGGGTCCGAGGTGGACACGCCCGAGGGCCCCGGCCGGGTGGTCGACATCAACGTTCCCAGCGAGACGGTCAAGGTCCGGCTCAAGGACGGCGGTCGCACCTGCGCGTGCTCGTTCGCCTCGGTCTGCGCGCCGCGGAAGGCGCACGACGCGCGGTACAACGCGTCCGATCCGGACGAGTCCTGACGACAGGATCCTGCCAGCGGGGCCGAGCCGACTCCCGACAAGACGCCGGACAGCGGGGCGGTGTGATGCGAGCGGATGAGGTTCGAGGGCTCGGGAAGCTCGGCGGGATCGCCCTCGGGGGCGGCACCAGGCGGATACGCGAGCTGCACTTCGGCATCTCCGGCCGGGTGTTCCGCAGCATCGGTCCGGTAGCGGAGCCGGTCCAGGTGGTGCACGACGCGGTCGCGGGCGCGGTGTACGCCGGCGTCGGCACGTCGCTGTCGGCCGGCAGCCGTGCGGCCGGCTGGGTGCTGGCGATGCGAGCGCAGGAGGGACGTCCGCTGGACGCGTCGGCGGCAGCGCGTGTCGCGCTGTCCGTCCTCAACGGCTGGCATGGTGACCTGCTGGAGCGGGACGTCGAGCAGTTGGCCCTGCCGATGGCCCTTCGCGTCGACGGGCGTGACGTCCCCGCGCGGCGCGAGGCGGTCGCCGCGGCCTATCCGGGCGCGAGCGGTCGGGTCGCGGTGTTCCTGCACGGGCTGATCGAGAACGAGGACGCCTGGAGCTACAAGTCCGTACGCCACTACGGGCGGCCCGACGTGACCTACGGCAGACAGCTGCGGCGCGATCTGGGCTACACGCCGGTGTGGCTGCGGTACAACACCGGCCTGCGGGTGTCCGTCAACGGCCGGCAGCTCGACCGGCTGCTCGACGACCTGGTCGCCGCCTGGCCGGTGCCGGTGGAGGACCTGCTGCTGGTCGGCCATTCGATGGGCGGGCTGGTGGCGCGCAGCGCGCTGGCCCAGGCGATCGACCGCGGTGCCGGCGAGGCGGGCTGGCCGCCGCTGGTCCGGGACACCATCTCGCTCGGGACGCCGCACCTCGGCGCGCCGCTCGAGCAGGGCGTCAGCCTGTTGACGCATGCGTTCGGCCTGCTCGGTGAGACCCGCCCGCTCGCCGCCGTCCTTGCCGCGCGCAGCGTCGGCATCAAGGATCTCCGGCACGGCAACCTCGTCGACGCCGACTGGGCCGGCCACCACCCGGATGCCCTGGGCAACCACCGCACCCACGTGCCGCTGCACCCGGGCGCCCGGCATTTCGTCGTCCTCGGCACCGCCGTCGGCGAAGCCGACTCCGTCGTCGGCGACCTGCTCGGCGACCTCCTGGTCCGCCCGTCGAGCGCGTCGGGCGACACCGGCGACGAGCGGCGGATGGCCTTCCCCGGCGGGCACGTCCACCGGCTCACCGGCCTGCACCACCTCGACCTGCTCAACCACCCGCGGGTCTACGAGCAGGTCCGCCGCTGGCTCACCGACCGGCCCGCGACCGAGCCGGCAGGTCAGGAGTAGGTCCTACGGCTTGCGGGCGACTCCGGCCCAGTAGTAGGCCGCAGTCGGGTCGGCCGGCGGTGAGCCGTCCGGTCGCCACGCCATCACCGGCACGACACCCGGCTCGATCAACTCCCAGCCGTCGAAGAACCGGGCCACCTCGGCACGGGTCCGCGGCACGAGCGTGATCCCGCCCCGGCTCGCCGCCGCGACGGCGGCGGCCATCTCCCCCGGATTGAAATCACCGGTGGGATGCGTGATCGCGATGTGGCTGCCGGAGGGCAGCGCGTCCATCAGCGTGCGGACCTTGCTCCATGGGTCCTCCGCATCGCTGAGGAGCATGAGAATCGCCACGAGCATCAGGCCGACGGGCTTGTGCAGGTCGAGAGTCGCCCGCAGCTCGTCGGAGGAGAGGATCCGCTCCGGTTCGCGGATGTCGGCGTCGATGTAGGCGGTCGCGCCCATCGCTTGCGGCACCATCAGGGCCCGTGCGTGCACCAGCACGATGGGGTCGTTGTCGACATAGACCACCCGGGTGTCGGGAGCGACCTCCTGCGCGGTGTCGTGCAGGTTGGGCCGGGTGGGGATGCCCGTGCCGATGTCGAGGAACTGGCGGATCCCTGCTTCTCGACTGAGATAGCGAGTCGCCCGGTGCATGAAGTTCCGGTTCTCCCGAGCCATCGTGCGGATGCTCGGGATCGCTTGCACGAACAGCTCGCCCATCGCCCGGTCAGCGGCGAAGTTGTCCTTGCCACCCAGCCACCAGTCGTACATGCGCGCCGAATGAGGCACGGTTGTGTCGATCCCGGGCGGTGCCCACTCCTGCTCCGCACCCTGCGCCGCTCGACCCTGGGACACGAGCGCCTCCTCCGCGTACGCCGTCCGACCGATGTCGGGAGCTTAGCCGTCCGACCGGTCACGCATCCCGCGTCACGGATGGGCAGCCTCGCCCCTCCTCGGCATGCGGTGTCGGAGTCGGCCGGTGCCGGACGGAGGCGCGCGACCGGGCTCCGCGACGGGCGGCGACGCGCCTCGTCGCGTCGAGCGATGAGTTTTTCTCGCCCTCGGGGTCAGCTCAAGCGAACGCAACAGACGCGGACGCCGTCGTAGCAGTGGACGGTTCCAGCTCCAGAACCAGAGGTGCGCAATGTGTCAACACCGGCCACCGTGCCCGCCAGCGGACCGCCCCGACCGCGAGGCCGCGCGCACCGTCGCCTCCCACCCCGAGCAGGGCTGGAGCCTGCTGTGCAACGGCGTGATCGTCTTCGACGACATGGGCGAGCTCCTGCCCTGTGGTCGGTCGGTCCCTCCGCTCCGCCCGCACCACGTCCGGCTGCCCGTCGCGGCCTGAGAACGAGAGCGTGGTCGAGATGCGCCAGGTCCAGATCCGCAAGCCCGCGAAGAAGAGCGCCCCTCCCGACCTGGACCTGCGGACCCCATCGGGCCGGGTTCTTCCGTTCTGATCAGGCCGCGGGCTCCCGTGCCACAGTCTGGTCATTCTCCACGGGACCGAGGCGGCCGCCGTCAAAGGCGTACGCGATGACTCGGGCGGAGCAGCCGGTGATGGTGGCGGCTCAGGCCCCGTCCGCGCGCGTCCCGTCGACGAGTCGAGGCAGAAGCCGCCTGACGTCGTCGGTCAACGCGGTGAGCGCGTCGGCGGAGCCGGCGAGGTGGTGGAGCAGCGCGCGCTGGAAGAGACCGTCGAAGATCGCGTACGCAGCGGGTCGGGTGACCGTGAGCGGGGCACCGGTGAGTTCGGAGTAGCGGCTGACGATGCGCCAGATCATCCGCAGCAGGCTGTCGTCGATCTCCAGGACGTCGGCCCGGAACGAGTCCTCGAACATCGACTGGGAGCGCAGGTCGTACCACAGGCGGTGCAGCGCGGCGTCCTCGCGGGCGGTGGTGGCGAGGCCCTCCGCGAACCCGTCGGCCAACTCCTCCGCCGCGCCGGCGGTGGCGACGATCTGGTCGTACCGGAGGATGCACCGCGCCTTGTACTGCTTCACGCAGTGGGTGATCAGGTCGACCTTGTCCGAGAAGTAGTAGTGCAGGACGCCGTGGGAGAACCCGGAGTGCTGGGCGATCTCGCGCAGGCTGGTCCGCGCGTAGCCGAGCTCGGCCAGCGTCTGGAGTGCCGCGTCCGCGAGCTCGGCCCGGCGCTCGGCGAACTTGTCGACCTGCCGTCGGGACACCCGGTCGCGGTTCGACTCCGGTCGCGGTTGCGGCTCGGGCGGGGTCGTCGTGTCCGCATCGACCAGATCGACCACGTTCGTCACGATGCACCCCGTTCCCGATAGGCGTCCGTTCCACTGTAGCGAGGCCTCTCCCGAGTTTGGACGATCGGACAAGGAATCCTTGACACTCGTCCAGACACGCTCCTACTCTGCCGACCACCGGGCGCATCGCCGTGGACCACGTCGAGGAGGCAGCGGATGAGTGCAGGAGACCTGAGCGGGAAGAAGGCGCTGGTCACCGGAGGAGCCTTCGTGCCGCTCGACGTGACCGACGACGGCGCCTGGGCCGAGGCGGTGACCGCGACGATCGCCGAGCTCGGTGGCTTCGACGTCCTGGTCAACAACGCCGGCATCGAGATCTCGGCGCTCGTCGTCGACATCGACGCCGCCGACCTGGCCCGCATGCTGCAGGTCAACGTCGGGGGTACGGCCCTCGGCCTCAAGCACGCGTTCCGTGCCATGCGGCCAGGAGGAGCCGCCGGTGCCGGCGGCTCGGTCGTCAACGTCGCCTCGGTGGCCGCGACCATCGCATTTCCGGGTATCGCCGGCTACTCGGCCACGAAGGCGGCGGTCGACCGCCTCACCCGGGTCGCCGCAATGGAGGCCGGGAAGCTCGGCTACGGGGTTCGGGTGAACTGCATCTACCCCGGCCTGGTGCCGACCGAGATGGGCATTCAGCTCGCCGTCGACTGCACCCGGATGGGGCTGTTCGAGAGCCCGGACGCCGCGGTGGCGGGTGTGGTGCAGCAGACGCCGCTCGGGCGACTGGGCGAGGTCAGCGACATGGCCGACGCGGTGGTGTTCCTGGCCTCCGACTCCGCCCGCTTCATCACCGGTGCCGGCCTGCCGATCGACGGCGGAATGGGGATGTGACCATGACCAACACCAGGCCGGTCGTCGTCTACGGAGCCTCCGGCTACACCGGCCGGCTCGTCTGCGAATACCTGCGCGAGCTCAACGTCCCGTTCGTCGCGGCGGGCCGCAGCAAGGACCGGGTCCACGAGGTGCTCGGCAAGGTGCCGGGCATCGAGACGGTCGAGCACGACGTGGTCGAGGTCGAGCACGAGGTCGGCGCGCTCACCGACCTGTTCCGCGGCGCTCGGGTCGTCAGCAACTCCGTCGGTCCGTTCATCCAGTACGGCGACATCGTGGCGGAGGCCGCCCTCGCCGCCGGATGCCATTACCTCGACACCACCGGCGAGCAGAACTGGGTGATGCACGCCAAGCAGCGGTGGGGCGACGCGTACGCCGACCAGGGACTGCTGCTCTCGCCCGGCGTCGCGCAGATGTACACCACCGGTGAGATCGCCGCGAACATCTGCCTGGAGAACCCTGGCCTCGACACCCTCGACATCCTCGTGCTCTGGAGGGGCTTCCCGACCTATGCCTCCACCCAGACGATCTTCACGATCCTGACCGCGGACTGGTACCGGCTCGAGGAGAACCAGTACGTCAAGTGGGCACCGGAGACGACCTTCGAGGTGGTCGTTCCGGGCCAGCACGAGACGGCCATCGCGCTGCCCTGGGGCGGGACGAGCCACCCGGTCTGGTTCAAGGACGACCCGCGGGTGGCGAACTGCCGTGCGGCCGGAGGCGTCTTCGACCGCACGGTGATGGAGGGCGTCGTGGCCACCACCAAGCTGGTCGAGGAGCAGATCAAGACGCTGCCCACCGAACAGCAGGGGCCCGCGCTCGGCGCTATCGCCGCTCAGGTGCAGGCGAGCATGCCGCCACGGGAGAACCCACGCTTGAACATCTCGCTTGACTCCGTGCACGCTTCCGGCCCGCTGGGTCGGGCGCACTGCGTGATCCACGGCAACTCGAACTACAAGCAGACCGGGTTGCTGCAGGCCTACGCCGCGTACTCGCTGCTGCAGCAACCGCCGCGCCGGACCGGCCTGGCCTCGGGCTGCCAGGCGTTCGGTCATCGTGAACTGCTCGGCGTGCTGCGCAGCTTCGGGTTGGTCCTGGACCCGGTCCTCACCGTCCACCGCTGAGGCGGCGGGTCGATGAGGCTGGTCGACTACCTCGACAAGGGCGCCTCGCTCGGCCCCGACCGGCCGTGCCTGGTGGCCGGCGACCGCACGCTGACGTACGCCGACGTGCGGGACCTCAGCGTGCGGGTCGCCGCGGCCCTGCGGCGATCGGGGGTGCGGGCGGGCGACAAGGTCGCGATCCTGTCCGCCAACGACCCGGTCGCGTTCTCCTGCGTCTTCGGCATCTCCCGGCTGGGCGCGGTCTGGTGCCCGATCAACCCCCGCAACGAGGCCGAGGAGAACCGCAGCCTGCTCGACCTGTTCGACTGCACCTGCCTGATCTTCCAGGGCGCGTTCGCCCCCCTGGTCGAGCAGATCGTGCCGCGGCTGCCCGGGCTGACGGTGCTGGTGTGCCTCGACGCCACGACGGGTCTCGCGGTCGCGTTCGACGACTGGGTGAGCGGCGCCGGCCTCGACCTGGACGTCGATGATGAAGCGGCTGACGACACGGTCATGATCGTCGGCACCGGCGGCACGACGGGCACGCCCAAGGGTGTCGTCCTCACCGACCGCAACCTCGAGACGATGTCGGCGCTGACGCTGATGTGCTACCCGTTCGACGGGCGCCCGACGTACCTGGCCCTCGCCCCGTTGACGCACGCCGCCGGTGTGCTGTGCTTCCCCATCATGGCCCTCGGCGGGCAGATCGTGATCATGGCCCACCCGGACGTCGGGGAGTTCCTCTCGCTGATCGAGCGCCACCGGGTGACGCACACGTTCCTCCCGCCCACGGTGATCTACCTGCTGCTCGCCCATCCCGCCGTGCGCTCCACGGACTACCGCTCCCTGCAGTGCTTCTGGTACGGGGCGGCGCCGATGTCGGTGGCGCGGCTTCGGGAGGCGCTCGACGTCTTCGGGCCGGTCATGGCGCAGCTGTTCGGGCAGACCGAGGCACCGATGATGATCTCAACGATGTCGCCGAGCGACCACTTCCTGCCCGACGGTTCGGTGGCGGTGGCCCGGCTCGGTTCAGCGGGGCGACCGTCGCCGCTCGTCATGGTCGCGATCATGGACGGCTCAGGCGCCCTGCGACCCCCGGGCGAGCGCGGCGAGATCGTCGTCCGCAGCTCGCTGGTGATGGCCGGGTACTACAAGAACCCGGACGCGACGGCCGACGTGTCGACCCACGGCTGGCACCACACCGGCGACATCGGATATCTCGACTCCGAGAACTACCTCTACATCGTCGACCGCGCCAAGGACATGATCATCACCGGCGGTTTCAACGTCTACTCGGCGGAGGTCGAGCAGGCGCTGATGCAGCATCCGGATGTCTACGAGGCCGCCGTGATCGGGTTGCCCGACGAGAAGTGGGGGGAGCGGGTCACCGCGGTCATCCAGGTGAATCCCCGGCACGAGGTCAGTACCGCCGAGATCGCCGCGTTCGTGAAGGCCCGGATCGGAAGCGTGAAGGCCCCGAAGCAGGTCGAGGTGTGGCCCGACCTGCCGCGCTCGAAGATCGGCAAGGTGCTGAAGGCCGACATCCGCGCGACGATGCTGGCGCGGCCTCAGCCCGCTCCGTCGAACGCCGGCGGCCCATCACCGGGCTGACCTGGTGGGCGCGACGGGATCCGTCGCCGCCCGCGGCTGGGCCTCGCAGTGGCCGGCGGGGCGAGTCAGCGGGTGCGGCGGCCTCGGGTCAGGTAGGCGATCGGACCGAACGGCTGGACGAAGAAGGCCAGCACCCACACGGGCTTGGGCCCTCGCACCTGAGCGGCCGGCCGCCGAACCAGATCGAGCAGGGCGGTCGTCGTCAGGACGACTTCGACGGCCCCCAGGCCGACGACGCCGGCGCGCTGGGCCTTCGTCAGATCGCTCCAGCGCTTCTTGTTCCTCGTCATCCGCGGAATGCTAGCTCGCCACCTGATGCATCGGCTGGTACGTGAGCAGGACGTTGCCCGAGTCGAACGGTCGTGCCTGCAGCAGCTTCAGGCCGATCCTCTCGTCCGCCGTCCTGAACAGGGACTTGCCGTCGCCGAGGACCACCGGGCTCACCATGATGCGCAGCTCGTCGACGAGCCCCGCTTTCACGAGGTTCACCGTCAGGTCGGAGCTACCGAGGATCACGATGTCCTTGCCGGGCTGCTGCTTGAGCTTGGTGAGCTCCTCGACGACGTCGTCCCCGATGAGTCGCGTGTTCGCCCACTCGGCCTGGTCCAGCGTTCGCGAGACGACGATCTTGGGGAGGCTGTTCATCCTCGCCGCGACCTCTGGGTCGTCCTGCTTAGCCGCAGGGGTCGGCCAGTAGCCGGCCATGAGCTGGTAGGTGGCGCGCCCGAACATGAGCGTGTCGGCCTCGTCGAGCTGCTCCACCGCGAACTCGTTGAACTCCTCGTCGACGATCGGCCAGTCGAACTCCTCGTTCGGGCCCACGTAGTATCCGTCGGCCGTCGCCACCAGGAACGCGAAGATCTTCCTCATCGGGACTCCCTGTGATCGTTGTCTCGGCGCCCGGTGCGGACGCCCCTTCACCGGAAACGTCGGAGTCCACCACAGGTTCTCGACATGCTCGCGGTGCGGTCGGTCCAGTCCACCTCGGTGGGCACACCCGCCATACCCTTGCCGGGTGGCGAGCTCGTGCGACCCGCGTGGTTGCGACCAGTTCTTCAGCCCTCGCTTCGCCCGCATGGTGGCCAAGCGCTACCGCCGGCGGGGCCTCGACAGGTCGGCGCAGCGGATGGTCGAGTTCCTCAAGCAGCGCGGGATCGAGGGTGCCACCGTGCTCGAGGTGGGCGGTGGCGTCGGTGAGATCCAGCTCGAACTGCTCAAGCGTGGTGCCGCGCGTGCGGTGAACCTCGAGCTCTCTCCGGGGTACGAGGCGGAAGCCGCCGAACTGCTGCGCGCGGCCGGGCTGGCGGGGCGAGCCGAGCGGCGCCTGCACGACATCGCCGTCGATCCGGACGGCGTCGAGCCGGCCGACGTGGTCGTGATGCACCGCGTCGTCTGCTGCTACCCGGACTACCAGCGGCTGCTTGCCGCCGCGGCCGGGCATGCCCGCCGCCTGCTCGTCTTCAGCTATCCGCCGTACCACCCCGTCAGTCGGGCACTCCTCGCCAGCCAGAACCTCGTCTTCAGGCTGCTGGGCAGGCAGTTCCGAGCGTTCGCCCATCCGCCGGCCAAGATGCTCGCCGTGCTCCAAGATGGCGGCCTGCGCCCCACACTCGCCCACCGCGGGCTCGTCTGGCAGGTGGCGGGACTCGAACGTGATCCCATATCGGCTCGGGGATCCTGGAGGCCGCCGGCTGCCGAGGGTTGAATGTGGGCGCTGGGGTGGGAGAGTCCCGGACGGGATCACACCCGAGGAGGGCCTGTGGCCAGGGATCTGGACGAGAGCTGGTACTACAACGTCGATGAGGGCCGCGCCGAGAAGGGACCGGCCAAGCGCACCTTCCTCGAGGCGCGGCTGGGACCGTACGCGACGAAGGAGGAGGCGGAGCGCGGCCTGGAGGAGCTGCACCGGCGCAACGCCGAGATGGACGAGCAGGACCGGAAGTGGGAGGAGGGCTGAGCCGGGACTCCCCTGCGAGGTCGGCTCGACCACCCGGTCTCGCTGACCGTCGCGGTCCGGCCGGCCGCTACACTGTCCGGGCTGGTGCGCCCGCGCGCGCCGCGCCGCCTTAGCTCAGTCGGCAGAGCGATTCACTCGTAATGAATAGGTCGTCGGTTCGATTCCGACAGGCGGCTCCAGGCACATCCGCCTCTGACGTGCCTACACGCTGCAGTCCCGTTGCCGAGCGTCAGGCGGCGCGGATGCGGCAGCCATCGACAAGCCGTTCGGTCGTCGGAAGTCTTGGCTCATGACCTCGGACGCTCGTTGACGTCTGCCGCCATCATGGGTGCTATGGGAGTCCTACGACGGCTCTTCCCCCGGCAGTCCGATAACGCGGTGGCCTCCGAGTCACGATCTGCGTCCGGCGGCACCCCGGCGCGCTCTTCGGCACCTCGCCTGGATGTCGTTCTCTACGGCGGAAGTCACGACTTGGAGGTCGTCGGCGAGAGCCACTACCAGGACGCCCTCTGGCGTGCCGTGGGCGGGCGAACCATGGAACGTGTCCGCAAGGAGGTTCAGGCGGTTCTCGTCGCCGAGAGTGACAACGCCTACGACGCGAACGCGATCTCGGTGTGGATCGACGGGCGGAGGGTCGGTTACCTCTCCCGCGAAGACGCGGAGGCGTACCGTCCCGGTCTCCTCGCGCTCCAGGCCAAGGAACGACAGTCGATCGCGCTGCGGGGTGTCGTCGTCGGCGGCGGCATCAGGGACGACGGGCCAGGTTTCCTGGGCGTTTGGCTGTCGCACGATCCGGCGGACTTCGGCATCGCGGCGGTCGTTCCGCCGCCGTCTTCGGCGATGCGGGCGACCATGCGGACTGGCCTGACCGACGCTCTGCTGACCGACCGGGAGGACGACTCCTACGATCTGTCCTGGTTGGAGAGACTCCCGAGCGATCCGATCGCCGCCATCGGCCGCCTCCGCCGACTCCTTCAGCAGGACCCGGATCCGATCGACCGCCACTTCGTCTTCTGCGAACTGGAGGAACGGCTCTACCGTTCGCGTGACGCGTTCGCGTCGGCTCTGTCCGAGTACGACGACGCCTGCGCGCTTCACGACGCCGAGATGGACGGCATCAGGGACGCGTTGCTGCACAAGTTCGGCAAGGTGCCGCTGCTCGAGACCTACCGGCAGATGGCAGTCCGCCAGCAGAAGGCGAAGAACTGGGCCGAGGCGCTCCGGTGGGCGCAACGGGGACTCGCGCTGTACGCCGGGAATGCGGCGCGACCAGATGCCGTAGACGACCTCGAGAAGCGCGTGGCGGCGTACTCGGCGAAGCTGTCCCAGGGGAGGCACCTCGAGACCTCGCCCCGTCGAGCAAGTCGCCCGACGGTCGGCAGAGCCGGCCATCGAGACCCTCACCTGCGAGAGCTGCGGCGGACAATTCGCCCGCCCGGTCTCGCGGGGACGCAAGCCGAGGCACTGCCCGTCGTGCCGGTAACCGGTAGCCGCGAGCCAGTCGCAGTCGCCGCCGACGCGCGGTCGCCGTCACCGCCGAGGCGCGGCTCCGCCCGGCTCGTGGGCGTACGCCACCCGGACCAGCTCGACCCGCGAGGTGATGCCCAGCTTGCGGAAGGCCTGTCGCAGGTGGAACGAGACCGTGTGCGGAGACAGGAACAGCCGCTCGCCGGCCTGGGCGTTGGTCAGGCCCTCCGCCACCACACGAGCCACCCGTCGCTCGGCGTCGGTCAGGCTGAGCCAGCCGGTGGCGGGCGGGTGCGCCCGGCGCCGGCGCTTTCCGACCCGGCGCAACCGGGATCGCACCCGGGCCGCGTCGCCGCCCGCCCCGATCGCCTCGTAGCCCGCCAGCGCCTGGCCGAATACCCAGCGGGCCCCCGTCTGGTCGTCCTGCCAGGCCAGCAGCCGACCCCAGTCCTCCAGCGCGGACGCCCGCGCCCACGGGTGCCGGTAGTCGGCTGCGGCAGCCGCCAGGGCGAGACGGGTCAGCCAGGCCGCCGCGGCCCGAGCTGGGATCGGATCTCCCCCGGCGGGCGGGACTCCCTCCGTCGGCGGCCGTGCGAGGGCGGGCAGCTAGACGACCAGATGGAGCAGCAGCACCCCGATCAGGCCCACCACCGAGATGATCGTTTCCATGATCGACCAGCTCTTGATGGTGTCGCCGACGCTCAACCCGAAGTACTCCTTCACCAGCCAGAAGCCGGCGTCGTTGACGTGCGAGAAGAACAGCGACCCGGCCCCGATGGCGAGCACCAGCAGCGCCAGCCCCGGGCGGTCCATCCCGGCGGCGAGGGGGACGACGATGCCGGCCGCCGTGATCGTGGCCACCGTGGCCGAGCCGGTGGCGAGCCGGATGCCGACCGCGACGAGCCAGCCCAGCAGCAACGCGGAGATGTGTGCGTTCTTGGCGGCGTCCGCGACGACGTTCCCGACGCCCGCGTCGACGAGCGTCTGCTTGAAGCCGCCACCCGCGGCGACGATCAGCAGGATGCCGGCGATCGCGGGGAGCGAACCGCCCACCGACCCGGAGATCCGCTGCCGGTTCATGCCGGACGCCATCCCGAGCGTGAACATCGCCACGATGACGCCGGCCAGGAGCGCGACGACCGGGGTGCCGATCACGTCGAGGACGTTGCGCACTGTGGATCCCTTGTCCAGCACGAGCTCACCGAGGGCGCGGCCGAGCATGAGGATCACCGGCAGCAGCACGGTCAGCACGGTCGGCCAGAACGCCGGGCGGCGTGCGACGTCCCGGACCGGCCCGCGGTCCACCGACCGGTCGTCGACGACGTCGTCCTCGACCCCGACGCGGGTCGCGCCGCCGCCCGGCGGCCAGGTGAGGCGGCCGTCCCGGGTCCGGCCGGTGCCGGCGGCGGTGTTCGGGTCGCCGAGGTCCTCGTCGGCGGCACCGGCGCCCACGCGGGCCGGCTCCAGCTCGCCGAACAGGGCAACCGGGCGCCCCGTGACGTACCGGCTGATGATCGAGCCGAAGATCGGGCCGGCGATGATGACGGCCGGGATGGCGAGCAGCAGGCCGAGCGCCAGCGTCAGCCCGAGGTCGGCCTTCAGCACGGCGATCGCGGCGAGCGGGCCCGGGTGCGGCGGCGCGAAGCCATGCAGCACGGACAGGCCTGCCAGCGCCGGGATGCCGATCTTCATCAGCGGCACGTCGGTGCGCCGGGCGACGAGCAGGACGATCGGCACCAGCAGCACGACGCCGACCTCGAAGAACAGCGGGATGCCGATCAGCGCCGCGGCACCGGCCATCGCCCACGGCAGTCCCGCCGGGGAGACCCGGTCCACGATCGTCTGCACGATCCGGTCGGCGCCGCCGGAGTCGGCGAGCAGGCCGCCGATCATCGCGCCGAGAGCGATCAGCAGCCCGACGGTGCCGACGGTCGTGCCGACCCCCTTGGTGAAGCTGTCCACGGTCGGGGGTGCCCCGAAGCCGGCGACCAGGCCGAGCACGGCCGAGCCGAGGATCAGGGCGAGGAACGGGTGCACCTTCAGCCAGGTGATCAGCACCACGACCGTCGCGATGCCGGGCAGGGCGGCGATCACGAGAACCGTGTTGCTGGCCGAGTTCGGGGCTGCGAGCGTCACGGCCTCTCCTCCACGTCGTCGGGACGGATCCGGCCCTGCCTGCGGAGCGCGTCGAGCAGGTGATCGACAACCTCCTCCGGCAGGTCGTCGCCGGGGACGGCCTTGCCCGGCTCGTCAGGCTGGAGCGGTTCGAGCGCTGCCAGCTGGCTGTCCAGCAGCGAGGCCGGCATGTAGTGGCCCCTGCGTGCCGTCAGCCGGGCGCGCAGGACCGCGGGCGAGACGTCGACGTGCGCGAACCACACCGACGGATGGCCGTGGCAGAGGAGATTGCGCAACCACGGCCACCGGTCCTCGTCGGTGAGCGGGTGGCCGGTGCGCATCTTCTCGACGTTGGCGGGGGAGTGGAAGTCGTCGCCCTCGGCGTACGCCCAGCCCAGCCGGCGCATCAACTCCTTGGCGATGGTGGTCTTGCCCGAGCCCGACACGCCCATGATCACGAGCGTCGTCGTCGGCGGTGGCTTGCCTATCTCGGCCACGTCTCGTCGTTATCCCCGATGATCGGCTGGCGAACCCGGGACGGCATGGACGGACGGACCGGACCCCTGGGGTTGGGGTCCGGTCCGTCCTCTGGTGGTGGTCAGCCGCCTCTTGTCGTGACCAGTTGTGGCGACCAGCCGCCTGTGGTGGTGGTCAGCCGGCGGGCGGCGGGGTGGGCCGGTCTTCGGGGCGCGCGGGCGTGGGGCCGGTGGGCATGGGGCCGGCGGGCATTCCGCCAGGCATCGGGCCCGCGGGCGCCGGGGGGCCGGGCACCGTCGTGACCGCGTGGCCCTCGGCCGGCATCAGGATCCACAGCACCGGGTAGATCAGGATCTGGCTGCCGGGGATCACCATGAGCAGCAGTACGAACAGCAGCCGCGCCGGCCAGGGGTCGATGCCGAAACGGCGACCCAGCCCGGCGACCACCCCCGCGAGCACGCGGCCGTCGCGCGGCCGGACCAGACCCTGGGCGGCGAAGGCGGCGTGGATGTCGTTCACCGTGGTTCCTCTCCTGTCGGTGTCTCTGTGACGCCCCAAGCTTGCGTTCGCGGGCACCCTCGCCGCATCGGGGACGCACCCTGGTTCGCCCCGGATCCGGACCGCGGTCCGGTCTCAGGGTCACCGCACGCGCGTGGTCCTTCGGTGATCCGCCGCCCTCCCGATTCTGTCGGTGCGTGCCGGCATCCTGCGAGGCATGGCGCGATGGGACGACGTGGAGAGGGCCGCACCCGGCCTTGCCGGGCGGGCGCGGCGGGTGCTGGACGCACACCGGCACAAGACGCTGGCGACGCTGCGGCGGGACGGCTCGCCCCGGATCAGCGGCACCGAGGCCGTCTTCGTCGCCGGAGACGTTTGGGTCGGGTCGATGCCGGGCGCGGTGAAGGCGCTGGACCTGCTGCGGGACCCTCGCTTCGCGCTGCACAGCGCGTCCGAGGATCCGGACGACGAGGACCCCGGCGCGTGGCAGGGCGACGCGAAGGTCGCCGGCCGGGCCGTCGAGATCACCGACCCCGCCGAGGCGGAGGCGTTCTACCAGGAGCATGGCCCGCCGCCGCAGCCGGGAGAGTCCCACCTGTTCCGGCTCGACCTCACGGAGGTGGTGCTGACCCGGGTCGACCCGCCGGATCAGCTCGTCATCGAGTCGTGGCACGAGGGGAAGGGCTATCAGCGCCGGCAGCGGAAGTGAGAGGGCGAGCCTTCGACACACCCAGCCTCCCGGCGAGGGCCTCCGCGTCGAAGGGTGCCCGGACCTTGACGTCGTTGTCGAAGTAGACGAACACGTCCCGCTCCTGCTTAGGCGCCGGCGGCGCGAGGGTCCGGCCGTCCGGCGGCGTCCCGCCGGCCCGCCAGGTGCGCACCTTGGCCGCCCAGCGCTCGATGGCCGGCTCGTCGTACCCGCTGACGTAGAGCTCCTCCGCCCCGTGCAGCCGGACGTACACGAAGCCCGACGTGACGTCGTCGAGCATCGGCCACTTCCCGGCCGCGTCGGCGGTGACCGGTGCCGCACCTCCAGCGCGTGCCGGACCGGCCGGTCCGCGTCGGTCACCGTCAGCGCCCGGCCGTCGAGCCGCTCGTCGTGCCGCTCGGCCAGGGCCGCGGCGGCGCCCGTCGTCCGCGGCAGCAGCCGGAAGAACGCCTCCAGCCGCTCGGGGTCGAAGCCGAGGTTCGGTGGCAGCTGCCACAGCACCGGCCCGAGCTTCTCGCCGAGCGCCAGCACCCCGGAGGCGAAGAAGTTCGCCAGCGGCGTCTGCACCCCCGCCAGCTTCTTCATGTGCGTGACGAAGCGCGGTCCCTTCACCGAGAGGACGAAGCCGGCCGGGGTCTGCGCCGCCCACCGCTGGTAGGACGTCGGGCGCTGCAGCGAGTAGAACGACCCGTTGATCTCGATCGAGTTCAGGCGGCGCGACGCGTACTCCAGCTCTCGTCGATGGGCCAGCCCCGGCGGGTAGAAGACGCCGCGCCAGGGCGGGTAGTTCCAGCCGGAGATCCCGACGCGGGCTCCACAGCGCGGCCAGGCCTCGGGCATGCCCACCTCCTCGCCAGCGGCTATACCCCCGACCCGGTCGGCGCAGCCGATTTCGCCGCCGCCGGCCGGGGTAGGGACACTCACATGGTCATGCCGCCGATCGACCCGGAGCCGCCGACGCCCCGGCCGGATCCGACGCCGCCCGGCCCGGCGCCCGACCCGGTGCCGCCGACGCCGACGCCCAGGCCGGACCCGCTGCCGCCCACTCCGGACCCGGTTCCGCCGACCCCCACGCCCTCCACCGACTTGCCGGGCTCGAGTTCCTTGTAGACGCCGAAGAAGTGCTGGATCTCCAGCCGCTCGAACTCCGGCAGGTGGTGGATGTCCCGCAGGTGCTCCATCCGCGGGTCGGCCGCGGGCACGCACAGCACCTTGTCGTCGCCACCCATCTCGTCACGCATCCGGTACATCCCGATCGCCCGGCAGCGGATCAGGCAGCCGGGGAACGTCGGCACCTGCAGCAGCACCATCGCGTCCAGCGGGTCCCCGTCGTCGCCGAGCGTGCCCTCGACGAACCGGGTGTCCTCCTCGACTCCGGCCACGGGGACGGCCACGGCGGGCTGGAGTGGCCTCAGTAGTGTCCCCTACCGTGAGCTGGCTGCGGCGGGGTACGGCGGCCCTGTGTTGCCTGGCGCTCGTCGGCCTGGCCGGCGGGAGTACCGCCGAGGCCGGATCGGGCACCGGTCCGGACGCGCGGGCGGCCGCCCTGGCGGTCCGGCCGGCTCCCGTCCTGCCCCCACCGTCCCTGCCGCCCCCCGTCCTCGCCTCGGCCACCGACGGTCCGGCGCAGACCGCCGCCGGGGTCGGCCGCGTGCTCGCCGGCCCGCTCGCCGACCGGCGGCTCGGCGGCCGGGTCGCCGCGACCGTGGTGGACGCCACGACCGGGGAGGTGCTGCTGGACCGCGGGTCGGGCACCCTCGTCACGCCGGCGTCGACCGCGAAGCTGGTCACCGCCGTCGCGGTGCTGGCCACGATGCCACCGGACAGCCGGCTGCCCACCCGGGTGGTCGCCGGCGCGCGGCCGGGGGAGGTGGTGCTGGTCGGCGGCGGTGATCCCACGCTCAGCGCCGCGCCGCC
>WNGJ01003265.1_pt1 | contig 21280 bp, 24 predicted proteins | sample 5400611 | NCBI WGS metagenome assembly WNGJ01 (sample SAMN13153375, study PRJNA577476) | soil metagenome | isolation source: 40 cm soil or saprolite under Garry oak tree replicate 1 | place: USA:California | collected 2016-06-15
GCATACGTCCCTCCTTCTCCTGCGCGAGCGATGAAAGGGGAGCTGACAGCGGGTCGCTTCTGTTGGCCGGATGCGGGGCTGACCGTTGCCGCGGATTCGACAGCCTGAGCCTGGAACGGTCGGGGAGCCTCAGGGAGGCGTACATGGCCAGCGGACGACCCTCAAGGCGCCGAGCCTGAGTTGAGTCTGACTCGAGGAGCACACGACCGGTCACCGGAGCGCTCGCGTCCTGGGACTGGATCGCATCCCGCCCGCGGTCGAGCCGGGTGCCGCCGCGGGCGGCGAACTCGAGGGCTGGCGCGGTCCGTAGCGCGCCGACCTTGAAGGGCCGGCCTCGAGCATCGTGAGAGAGACTGAGAATCGCTCTGGCTTCATGTCCGGACATCGCGGACCTTCCTGTCGCTCCGGGCGACGCGCGGCACGACCAGTCGAGGCCATGCCGACATAATTGCTATATTCTTTAGTTGTTATATAAGTTATATCGTGGTATAAGTTAAGTCAAGCGAGATGTCGTAGCAAACCGGTTATCGCGCCAGAGAGGTTGCAGGCCGGCGATGCGCGGGTACTACCCAAGGGAGAGCACGATGAACACCATGCTTCGCTGGTCCCCAACACGACAATTCCACTTCCACCATGATGTCGATGACCTGTTCTTGAGGTTCGTCGACGGCGTCACGGACGAGACCGTTCAGCGCCCTGCTTCGTGGCTCCCGGCCGCGGAGGGACGGATCGAGAACGGCACATATGTCATCCAGCTCGCGCTGCCGGGCGTGGACCCGAAGGACGTTGCGGTGTCCCTGATGGACAACGTCCTCACCGTCAAGGGCGAGCGAAAGGCTGAGCCGGACACTATGGACAAGGACTACTTCGTCCGCGAGGTCGCGTACGGCGGGTTCCAGCGGAGCTTCGCGCTCCCCGAGGGCGTCGACGCGACCCAAGTTGAGGCGAAGTACGCGAACGGCATGCTCGAGGTACGGATCCCCGCGCCGCGAGCCGCAATGCCGAGAACGATCGAAGTCAAGGCCGCCTGATGCGAGGGCGGCGGGGGGCCGAGGCCGTGCCGGTGCCGAGCAGCACGCGCCCCGGCCCCTGTCGCCGCGCGGCCACATCGCGTCCGATTCGTCGTGTTGCTATGTAGGAGGATCCTCGAATGGCGAGAGAACTCAGGTGCGCTGATCTGATACCCGGCTGCGACTTCGTCGCGCAGGGCATGCGTGACAGCGAGGTGATGAAGAAGACCGCCGAGCACGCCAAGCGCGCTCACAGGATGATCGCGATTGCGATGGAGGTCGAAAGAAAGGCGCGAGCGGCGATCCGAGATGTCGCGGCCTAGGAGAGCAGAATGCTGGAGAACAGGACAAGGCTCCTTCTCATTCTTTCGCAGGACCTCTTGGATCAGGCTCGGGTCATCGCGGGCAGAGCGACGACAGCGCTCAAGCTGCCGGTGAGCCTCCAGATCGTCCTGCGTGCGCTTATCTGGGTGGGGCTGAAGCGCGAAAGTCACTCGGCGCTATTTGCCGACATCGAGCGCCAGGCCAGGGCGCTTCGCCAGAAGCGGAACAGAGTGCGGCGCGCAGGTGCAGGCCGGCAGCTCCCGGCTCGAAGTCAGTAGGTGAAGAGAGTACCGAAGCGCTGAGTATCCGAGACTCGCCGAGGAGGCGACGATGTTGAAATGTATCGGGCTGACAGCCTTAGCCATAGCCGTGGCGGTGTTGACCCTCGGTTGCGTGCGAGGGCTTGTGCCGCCGACAGCCCCCCTCGCGGACCAAATCTACATGGCGAAACCGGTGTCGGTGCCGGCGGGGCTCATTTCGAGCAAGGTCACGGTTCTGTGGCGCGACATTGGCATCTACCGCGCCAGTGGGCCCCTGCGGATGGCCGGCCCGACGTATGAGATGACCTCGTACGAAACGAATGCCGAGTGCGAGGCCGCGCAGCAGGCGGCGATGGCGAAAGAGGCACTATCGCGGTTGGGGCCGACGACCGAGCGGCTGTCAGACGGGATCAAAACATGGGACTCGGACCGCCAGCACTACACGACCTTCCGGTACCTCTGCCGGCTTGCTGGCGCGGGCCCGACACCCTTCCGATAGACCTATCGGAGGAAGTCCCAGGTTCGATGGGCTTCAGAAAGGCAGGTACGCGACATGTCCGAACACATCGTGCAGATGGGTCCAATGCTCGTTCTCGCCGGCATCATAGCCGGGTGGGTGGCTGAGGCTGCCTCACGCGCGGGAGGCTATGGGTTCGTCTTCGACATGTTTCTCGGCCTCATCGGCAGCGTGGTCGGAGGCGCGATCGTCTGGGTTTTGACCTCGGGCGACATCGGGATGCTGGCGATGTTGCTGATCGGATGCGGCGGCGCAGCGCTCGTGGTCGCCGTTCAGCGGCGGCTGTGGCGCTCCGCCCTGCCCGGAAACCCGTTGGCCGTCTGACCGTGACACGAGGTGCTGGGGGGTTACGGAGAAATCCGTAACCCCGCCCGACGACGGCTCAGGCGGGGTCCTCGTATGAGCGGCTCGCGACGAGCTTGATCCACGCCTTCGCATTGAAGTTGTACTGATAGATGTTCCCGTCCTTGTCGAGAGCAAACAGGTCGTTTTGCGATGCGCAGATCTGGATGAACTTCGTCGGCGCCGGGCTGACGGTCCCGAGCCGCTGTGAATGATCGTCTCGGTGTTCTTGGGTGTTCATCAACGCCTCTTCGTGGCGGCGTCGCGTCGCGTTCCGCCGCCTTCTCTCGATTTGCTGGCGATCAGCTTTCGCCGCCGTCGTCCATGTACGGATCGCGCTCGCAGCTGCTGAAGGCGTGATCCCGGCGCGAAGCCATCCTCGAGAGCGCCTCCACGACGTCGTCCGGCGCTGTGATCCACCTGTGCTGGGCTTCGCTCCAGGTCATCCGGCCATGCGCCTGAAGTTCATCGAAGGCTGGGTTGCAGCTTGTTCTCGCCATCCACCGGCCGGGGCTCAGAAGGTAGAGCGGAGGTGGCTCCGAGGAGCCACCTCGCGGGGTTCATCATTTGCCCGCGCCGATCGAGACGGGGAAGTTGACCGTTTCCTCCCGGTAGGGTGAAGGGATGTACGCGAACTCCAGGCGGATCTCCTTCAGATTCTTCGGCTTCAGGGCCTCGACGGGGAACTCCACGTCCAGGGACTGGATGGCCTCCTGCCCGGGATCGAGGCGCTCGCTGCTACCGTACGCGGCGAACTTGAAGGTCGGTTCGGTCCGCGCGTTCTCGAGCTTGATGGGCTGTCCCTGGGCATCGATATAGAGAAGCCTGCCCTCGAGCAGCCGCACCGTCTGGTTGGCCGACGTGTTCTTCAGCTTGAGCATCCCCGTGAGCTTCGCGGCCGTGACGATTCGGTCGGACCCTTTCTCGACCCGCTCCGCGACCTTCATGTCGGTGACTTCGCCCGTGACGAGCCCGGCCTTCATCTTCACCGCCGCCGGCGTCACCGCGTACGTCTTTTCCTCGATCGCCGCAGCCACCGCCGCCGGCTGCTGCACGGGGCCGAGGGTCATCCATGCGACGAGGGCCACGAGCATGGCGCCGAGCCCCCACCGCCAGTAAGCATCCTTCTTTTGGGCAGGACGCTCAGTGGCGAAGAACTTGCGCTGAGCGACGATCGGGATCACCGCCACGATGAACGCAACGATGGCCGTCGCGACGATCCCCGCTCCAGGGTAGAACCCCAGGGACCGAAGAAGCCAGCTGCCCCCGATACTCCCGACGAGCCCGAGGGTGATGTCCCAGCTCAGTCCATAGCCTCCGCGCTTCACAACCCACCCGGCCAGCAAGCCGGCCAGCAGCCCCGCGAGAATCCACGTCAAGAACGTCATGACTCTTCCTCCTTCATCTGGTTACAAGGTCTCTTGGTTACAGGTCTCTCGCATCACTTCTCCCCGGTACCGTCGCGCGCGTTGCGCCCTCTCGTGATTTGCGTCCATCGCTCAGCCGCCTCGGCGCCGGAGCGGCCGTCGGCCGATCGCCATTTTGTTGCACCAGAAGGGTCGCGAGCATTTCGATCGCCCGCGGGTCGAGGGCCCGGTCGTCGATCAACACTTGCACGGTGGAACCCGCGAGTCCCCGGACCCGCTCGGCCGCCGCGGTGGAGCAGACGATGACGTCCGCTCGCCGCACCAGGCGACCCAGTGCGGCCCCCTCGGCGGGGCAGACTCCGATGAGCGAGATGTTCGGCAGATTGGCGTTTGCAATCGAGTGTTCCAGATTGTGGGCCGTCTCGACGGTGGTCGAGGCGACGCCGACCCGTGTCCCCGACGGGAACTGGGCCAAGCGGTGGAGGGTCTCGAGATGCGCCTCGGCGAGTAGCGCGATCACGGGCACCCCCTTGCCCTTCAAAAGGCGGTCGACCTGCGGGAGATGACAGAAGCTCGTGACCGCCGCTCGCCAGGGACCGGCTTGCTTCGAACGCCGCGTGGCCGCCACCAGCTCGGCGAGGAGCATTTTGTCGACGCGGACCGGTAGGTGGGCCTCGAGCTGCCGGGCAAAGAAATCGAGCTCCGGCGGGCTGCACTCGACCAGCAAGACCTCGGCGGCCCCGCGAATGGCGGCGGGCCGGACCCCGGCCAAGCTCAGGACGCCCACGGACAAGTCGTCGGCCGTCATCCCGAGGGCCGCCGCCCGGATCACCGTATCTTGCAAGAAGGTCTCGCGCAGGTGAGGGGAGGGACGGGCGGGCGGCGCCGGGGCTACGAACACGCCCTTCCCGCGCCGCGCCTCTACGTATCCACTTCGCTTCAAATCGTCGATGACGCGCGCGACGGTATTCGGGCTCGCGGATGCTCGGCAGCGCTTGGTCCCGCGGGACGCCGCCGGCCTCGATGGCGTGGCGGAGCTGCTCGGTCAGTTGGCGCCGGATCGGGATCGGACTGTGCCCGTTGATCCTGAGGTTCATCGTGCTCACCGTGCTCCTCATACTGTATGACTATATTAGTACACTAGAGCGACGGCGCTAGTCAAGGTGTACTATTTAAGTGGTACACTGCGCCCCGGATGGACGGCCTCCGGCAGGCCGTCCAGGGACGCGAGGAGGCGATCGTGAACGAAGGCGGGGTGGTCCTGGCGCGCGGAGCACCAGCAACTCGTCGGCATTCGCCGGCGCGCCGAGGTCGCCCGGACCGCGCCGAGCCGCGACAGGCGCGCACGGCAGCCGAGCCCACGGACCGTTTCTATACCGCCGTACGGCTCGTCATTCGGTTCTGGCTCTGGTTCTGCTTCAAGCCCGTCGACGTCCGGCACCCGGAGCACGTCCCGACCGATGGCCCGGTGCTCCTCTGCATCAACCATCCGAACAACCTGATCGACTCCCTTGTCGTTGCGGCAGCGCTCCGGAGGAAGATCCACTTCCTCGCCGCGGCGGCGATGTTTCGTCATTGGCTGGCCGCCCGTTTCCTGCGTGCGTGCGGGGCAATCCCCGTTTGCCGGAAGGAGAACGACCCGGACAAGATGGACCCGAATGCGAAAGCATTCGCCGCCTGCTTCCGGACGTTCGACCGCGGCGGCCTCATCGCGATCTACCCAGAAGGCACGACGCATGCCGAGGCATCCGTCCAGCGCATCAAGAGCGGCGCGGCCCGCCTCGCGCTGGGCCACGAGGCGGCCCGTCCGGGCGAGCTGTCGCTCGTCCCCGTGGGGCTCACGTTCGAGGCGCGCAAGTCATTCCTGGGGCGGGTGCTCGTCTCCTTCGGAGAACCGATCCCGGTGGCGCCGTACCGCCACGCCTATCGGGAGGACCCGAGCAAGGCGGTCGACGCCTTGACGCGAGCGATCCAGGGGGCGATGGAAGCCGAGATCGTCCACCTCGAACCCATCGAGGCGACCGAGCTCATTCGTGCGATCGAGGAGCTCTACCGGGGTGGGCTGATGAATGACCTCTCGACCACGCGAGGCCTCGATGCCTGGCAGGTCGATCCCCTCGGGCTGTCCCACGCCATCGTCGACGCCGTGAGCTACTTCACGGCGCGCGACCCTGAGCGGATGGAGCGGCTCTGGCAACGGATCCAGGGCTACCGCGCTCTCCTGGCTGAGTATCACGTGACGGACAAGGCGGTGCAGGCGCGGCTGCGACGGCCACTGCGCCGCGAGCGTATTCGCCGCTCGTGGGAGGCGGTCGTTGGCTTCCCCTTCTTCGTCTACGGCGCCGTCGTCAACGGCCTCCCGTACCTGATTCCCCGCTGGCTGGCCCGCCGGCTCGCCCGGAAAGAAACCGACTACGCGACCGTGCGCTTCCTGGCGAGCGTCGCCGCGTTTCCGCTGTTCTGGACGCTCGAGACGTGGTTGGTCGGAGAACTGTCCGGTGCGGCTGGGGCCGCGGTCTTCGCGCTTTCGCTGCCGCTGACCGGTGCGGTGGCGTATCGCTACCTGGTGGGCGCCGGCCGCCTGCGGAGCCGACTCCGCTTCGGCGTCCTTGCCTTGACCCACGAGCAGGCGGCTCGACGTCTCATGGCCGAGCGCGAGGCGATCATCGCCGAGCTCGAGCGCGCCCAGGCGGACTACCTCGCTCCCGAACGCAAGCAGCCTTCGAGCTCGCGAGCCCTTCGCTAAACTTCAGCGGACGCCAGGAGGGCGGTGAGATCGTCCCGGCTCACGACCTCCCTCTCGATCAGCAGCTTGGCCAGCGACGTGAGGACGTCGCGCTTCGCCGTCAGGGTCTTGCGGACTCGCTCGTGGGCGGCCTCGAAAAGGTTTCGGATCTCGTCGTCGATGCGACGGGCGGTCTCTTCGCTGTACTCTCGCTGAGCCATCGACGGCACGTTGAGGAAGAGCGCCTGCCGGGGTGGCTCGAACGTCGCCAGCCCCAGGGCTTCGGTCATCCCATAACGGGCGACCATGTGGCGCGCCATGTCGGTGGCCCGCTGGAGATCGTCCTGCGCGCCGGTCGAGATGTCGCCGAAGACGATCTCTTCCGCCACCCGACCGCCCAGCAACACGTCGAGTCGATCCAGGAGCTCGGCGCGCGTCATGAGGTACCGGTCCTCGGTCGGTTGCTGCTGCGTGTACCCGAGCGCGGCCACCCCGCGAGGGATCACGGAGATCTTCGCGACCCGATCCGCGTGCTCGCGCGACTCAGCCACCAGCGCATGGCCGGCCTCGTGATAGGCGACGATCTCCTTTTCCTTCGGGTTGATCACGCGCGATCTGCGCTCGAGACCCCCCACCACACGGTCGATGGCCTCGTCGAAGTCCGTCAGATCCACGACCTCCTTGCCCTTGCGGGCGGCGAGGAGGGCGGCCTCGTTGACGAGATTGGCGAGATCGGCGCCGACGAAGCCCGGTGTCCTGGCCGCCACCAGGGAGAGATCGAGGCCGGCGCCCAGCTTGACGTCACGGACGTGCACGTTGAGAATTTTCTCCCGTCCTCTGAGGTCGGGACGGTCGAGCACCACCTGCCGATCGAAGCGACCGGGCCGGAGCAGCGCGGGGTCCAGGATTTCCGGGCGGTTCGTGGCCGCGAGGATCATGACCCCCAGCTGGGTGTCGAAGCCGTCGAGCTCTGCGAGGAGTTGATTCAGCGTTTGCTCTCGCTCGTCGTGGCCGCCCACGATCGGGCTGACACCTCGCGCCTTTCCCAACGCATCCAGCTCGTCGATGAAGATGATGCTCGGGGCCTTCTGCTGGGCCTGGGCGAAGAGATCGCGGACGCGCGCGGCCCCCACGCCGACGAACATCTCGACGAAGTCCGAGCCGCTCAGGCTGAAGAACGGCACGCCGGCCTCCCCCGCGACGGCCTTGGCCAGCAGCGTCTTGCCGGTGCCGGGCGCGCCGACGATGAGCACCCCTTTGGGGATTTTCCCGCCGAGGCGCCGGTAGCGATCGGGGTTCTTGAGGAAGTCCACGACCTCCATCAGCTCACCCCGCGCCTCGTCGATGCCCGCGACGTCGTCGAACGTGACTCCGGTCTTGTGCTCGACGTACACGCGGGCCTTGCTCTTGCCGATCGTCATCAGTCCCTGCTGTGGGCCGAAGCGGCGCATGAGGAGGACCCACACGCCGGCGAACACCACGGCGGGCAGGATCCAGGAGAGGAGGGTGGAGAGCCAGGTGTTCTCCACGTGCCCCGTGAACTTGACATTCGCCTGCTCGAGCTCCGCCACCAGGCCCGGATCCTCGACCCGCGCCGCGACGAAGCGATGCGGTCCACCACCCAGCCGGTTCAACTCCTCGAGCTTCTCCTTCGGGAGCAGGGACTCGAGCCCGTCGGTTGAGAGCGTCCCGCTGATGGTTTCTCTGTCGACGGTGAGGTTGCTAACCTTGCCCTTTTTGGCCAGCGCCTTGAACTCGCTGTACGAGAGGTTCGCGGCCCGAGGGCCAAAGAGCGGGAGCTGAAACACGAGAATCGCAATAAGGGTGATCGCGAGATAGCCGATCGCGAACTTCCGCTGTTTGAGGTCCATGCTCGCGGCCTCTATGCCGCGTGCGCCGGCACGGCGTCGGGCGATTCTTGCGCGCTCTCCTTTACGATTCGGTGCAGGACCCACCCGCTGGCGTCTTGCCCTCCGATGCGCTCGGCCCGCTCGAACAAGCTCAGCCGGCCCTTTCTCGGAGGTGATGGATAGTCCTCGAGCACCGCCTTCAGGCCCAACACGGCCGCGGCCGCTGGCAGCGGCGCCTCGATGGCGTACCGCGCGACCATCCCCCGTCCCTCGTTGTAGAACTCCATGAGCCACCTCATCCCCGACCTCCCTACGTCGTCGCGATCGTTGTCAGCGGGAATCGCGTCGCGCCTGCCGTCGCTGCCCACGGGCGCGGCTGTGGGCCTGGATGGCGCTCGCGCGAGTCTTGGTGAATTGCCGGGCGCTCCGCGTCTCGCTCGCTGCCGCGCTCGTGGCTTTCTGGCTTTGGGCTTTGCGAGCCTCGGCCTGCTGACCGGCGGCGGCTTGCTCCGGCGACGCCTGTCGCTCGGATGCCTTCTTGCTTCTCGTCATCGAGGCGCTGCTTCGGCCCACCTGGGTCAACTGAAGATCCGCCGGACGCTGCCGAATAGGCCTGCGTCCTCGGTCACGACCTGATCGAGCTCACCGAAGTCCAGCCAGACCCCTTGGCAGCGCGAGCACTTGTCCAGCTCGATGCCCCGATACGGGACAGGGATCAGCTCCGCGCCGCATTTCGGGCATCGGCCCCGCACCACGGCAAGAGTGTGCCGAGGTTCGTCTTCGGCCGCCCGGGCCTCCCGTTCGTCAAGAATCTTCCGCTTCCGCTCGAACTCGAGTCGGGCGAAGTACTCGTCTTCCTGCTCTGTCGGCTTCCCGGGCATCGGTATGCTCCTCCTGAAGGCGTCTGTATCACTAAAATAGTACACTAGATCAATTGCGGCAATGTGTACTACATTAGTGGTACACTGGCTTCGCTGGACAATTCCACCAGCCGCGCGCACCACCCACCCGGACGACGAGGGAGGCACCCGCACCATGACTCAGGCAACCACGACGAAGCTGCGGCCGGTTCCGAACCGCGCTCCTGCCAGCCCGACGGCTCAGGCGCCGACGACGAAACTGCGCCCGCTCAATGACCGCGTGCTCGTCAGACGCGTCGAGGAGCAGGACGACAAGCACGGCAGCATCATCATTCCCGACACCGCGAAGGAGAAGCCGCAGGAGGGCAAAGTGATCGCGGTCGGGAGCGGCCGAGTGACCGAGGACGGCAAGAAGCTCCCCCTCGCCCTGAAGGAGGGCGATCGGATCCTCTTCGGCAAGTATTCCGGCAGCGAGGTCAAGCTCGACGGTCAGGAGTACCTCATCATGAAGGAGGAGGACGTCCTCGGCATCGTCAGCTCCTGAACCGGCGGCTCGGCCGCCGTCAACCATTACGCGCACACTCGAGAGGAAGGTCGTCATGCCCAAGCAACTGCTGTTCAGCGAGGAAGCCCGCGCCGCGCTCTTGCGCGGCATCAACACGATGTCGCACGCCGTCAAGGTGACGCTCGGTCCGAAGGGGCGGAACGTCGTCATCGACAAAAAGTTCGGTAGCCCCACCCTGACCAAGGACGGGGTCACCGTCGCCAAGGAGATCGAGCTCAAGGATCCCTACGAAAACATGGGGGCGCAGATGCTGAAGGAAGTCGCCTCCAAGACCTCCGACATCGCGGGCGACGGCACGACGACCGCGACAGTCCTCGCGCAGGCCATCTTCCGCGGTGGTCTCAAGAACGTGACGGCCGGTGCGAATCCAATGGCCTTGAAGCGGGGGATCGAGCAGGCGGTCGACACGGTGGTCGAAGAACTGAAGCACATGTCCAAGGCCACCAAGGACAAGAAGGAGATCGCCCAGGTCGCCACGATCGCCTCGAACAACGACAAGACGATCGGCAACCTGATCGCCGAGGCCATGGAGAAGGTCGGCAAGGACGGCGTCATCACCGTCGAAGAGGCCAAGGCGATGGAGACCACCCTCGAGGTGGTCGAGGGCATGCAGTTCGACCGCGGCTATCTCTCGCCCTACTTCGTGACGAATCCGGAGCGGATGGAAGTGGTGCTGGAGGACGCCGTCGTCCTCATCCACGAGAAGAAGCTCAGCGTGATGAAGGACATGTTGCCGTTGCTCGAGCAGGTCGCGCGGGCCGGGAAGCCGTTTCTCATCATCGCCGAGGACCTGGAAGGCGAGGCTCTGGCGACCCTGGTGGTGAACAAGCTGCGCGGGACGCTCGCGTGCTGCGCCGTCAAGGCGCCCGGCTTCGGCGATCGCCGCAAGGCCATGCTCGAGGACATCGCGACCGTGACCGGGGGCAAGGCGATCACGGAGGACCTCGGCATCAAGCTCGAAAACCTCAAGCTCGATGACCTCGGCCGCGCCAAGAAGGTGGTCGTGGACAAGGACAACACCACGATCATCGAGGGCGCCGGTAGCACCAAGGAGATCCAGGGCCGCATCAAGCAGATCCGGGCGCAGATCGAGGAGACGACCTCGGACTATGATCGGGAGAAGCTCCAGGAGCGTCTCGCGAAGCTCGCCGGCGGCGTCGCCGTCATCAAGGTGGGGGCGGCCACCGAGACCGAGATGAAAGAGAAGAAGGCGCGCGTCGAGGACGCCCTCAACGCCACGCGGGCGGCCGTCGAGGAGGGGATCGTGCCGGGAGGCGGCGTTGCGCTGCTCCGCGCGGCGGACGCGCTCGACAGCCTCAAACTCTCCGGTGATGAGGGCACCGGGGTCAGCATCGTGCGGCGTGCGCTCGAGGAGCCGATTCGACAGATCGTCGAGAACGCCGGGCTCGAGGCGTCCGTGATCGTCGAGAAGGTCAGGGCCACGGTCCCGCTCAACCGTGGCTTCGACGCCGAAACCAACGAGTACGTCGACATGATGGTGGCGGGGATCATCGACCCCACCAAGGTCGAGCGGGTCGCGTTGCAGCACGCGGCGTCGATCGCGTCGTTGCTGCTCACGACCGAAGTGATCGTCGCGGACGGCCCCGAAGCCGGGAAGGCCGACCACGCCATGGGCCACGGTGGGGAGTTTTAAGCCTCGCCGCGATGACCGGACAACGGCGCGCGGAAACGCGCGCCGTCGCCGGCGGGGCCTTCGGCGCTTCGCGGGAGCTCACGTGACACCAAACGCTGGGCCAGGAGGTGCTCGTGAGTTCTGTGCCGACGGCCGATCCGAAGAGGCACGCCTCACTGTCTGAGGGCAGCTCCCAGATGCGAGCCATCGGGACGCTCATCGAAAACGTCGCGGACACGGATGCCACGGTGTTGATCCAAGGCGAAAGCGGCGTCGGGAAGGACCTCGTGGCCAGAGCCGTCCATGCGAGATCGTCTCGGCGTCACGGGCCGTTCGTCAAGATCAACTGCGCCGCGATCCCTGCCGGGCTCATCGAGTCTGAGCTCTTCGGCCACGAGAAAGGGGCCTTCACGGGCGCGCACCGGCGCAAGGCGGGGCAGTTCGAGCATGCGCACAACGGCACGATCTATCTGGACGAGATCGGAGAGCTGCCCCTGGCGCTCCAGGCCAAGCTGCTCCACGTGCTCCAAGACTTTCGCTTCTCTCGCGTCGGGGGTCGCGGGTGGGTCGATGTCGATTCGCGCGTGATCGCCGCCACGAACCGGAACCTCGAGGAGGCGGTGGCGCGCGGTGAATTCCGGGCGGACCTCTACTACCGGGTCAACGTGGTGGAGATCCGGGTGCCCCCCTTGCGAGAGCGGCGAGAAGAGATTCCGGCCCTGGCGTCGTGGTTCCTGGAGAAATTCAACGCGCAGTACGGGCGCCAGGCGCAGCTCTCACCCGAGACGATGACCCACCTCCAGCAGCACTCGTGGTCGGGCAACGTGCGCGAGCTGGAGAATATCGTTCGCCGACTCGTCGTGCTCAGCGATGTCGACCTCGAAATCGAGGCTCTGGTGGCCCGTGGTCGCAACCGGGACGGCCCGGTCCAGCTGCCCGCGGAGGGCTTACGGGAGATCGGGCGCCGGGCGGCGCGAGAGGCCGAGCGTAAGGCTCTCGTGGACGTGCTCGATCGGGTGCAGTGGAATCGAGCCGCGGCGTCCCGGATCCTCAAGGTCAGCTACAAGACACTGCTCAACAAGATCGTCGATTGCCAGCTGACGCCCCTTCGCCGGCAAGCGGCGAACCTCCGGGGCGGAGGGCCCAGCCGGTGAAGCGACGGCGAGCGGCCGCGCCGTACGCGAAGGCGCGCTTTGAGCTCGCGAAGGAGCGCGCCGCGGCCGACGAGGACCTCGGGCGCGTCCGTCGGATGCGTCGCCGTCTCGCGAGGGACTAGGGATGGAGCGGCCTCGGCAACCGCAATGCCCGATGAGCCCTTATGCTGCCGCCGTCGCCCGTGTCGCCCAACGCGTGCGGTCCACATGCTCGCGCCGTGGCGTGTGTCTCGGGGTGACGCTCGTGGTGCTGCTCCCGCTCGTGCTCGCGACGTGGGGACTCGCCCATCATATCTACTTCGACCGGAGTGGCGTTCCAGACCTCGAGCCCTTCATTCGCTTCGAGCTCTCGAGGACCGGCAAGGTCTACGACGCACGGGGCACGGTGCTGGTCGAGCTGGCGCGGGAGTACCGCCAGGTCGTTTCCTACGAGGAGGTGCCGCCTGTCCTCCGCCAGGCGATCCTGGCGGCCGAGGACAAGAATTTCTTCACCCACTCCGGCGTGGACTATCGAGTGCTGCCGCGCGTGCTCTACAAGGCGGCGATGAGCTCCGTGGGCGCATGGTGGACCGGCAAGGGATTCCGGCTGCGTCTTCCCCAGGGTGGCTCAACGCTCACCCAGCAGCTCGTCCGCGGCTACTTCCTTCGGGACCGGTGGAGCCGCGAGAACGACGTGACTCTCTTCCGCGACAACCCGACGTGGCGGCTCCTCTCCGTGATGGTGGGCGTCCCGACCACGAACAAACTCTTCCGGAAGCTGGAGGAGGTGCGGCTGGCGCTCTGGCTCGAGGAGGAGATGACCAATCGCTTTGGATCGCGAGAGCAGGCGAAACGCGAGATCTTCGCGCGCTCCGCCAGCTTCAACTATCTGGGCAACGGCCGGTACGGTTTCGCCGCCGGCTCTCAGTACTACTTCGGCAAGCCGTTGTCGAGCTACACGATGGAGGACGCCGGGAAGGCCGCGTTGTTGGCGGGGATCACCAAGGCGCCGCGAGACTATCTTCCGGTGCCCGGCAACGCGCGGCCCCTGCGCCGCCGCAACGAGATCCTGGCCCTGATGGCGCGCAACGGCGACATCCCCGAGAACCTCGCGCAGCGCCTGCAGGCCGAGCCCGTGCTCGTCGCGAAGGCGACGAGCCCGGTCAAGACGCAGGCCCCCGCTGCGATCGACACGGTCTTCGACGAGCTGAGACAGCGCGGTGCGGGCCGCTTCGGGGTCGAGGATCTCCTCCAGGGGCGGATCGTGATCCACGCTACGGTGGATCAGCGGATGCAGACCATCGTGAACGAAGCGCTCGAAACCGGTCTCGGCCACTACGAGAAGCGGCACCCACAGGCGAAGGGACTGATCCAGGGCTCGGTGGTCGTGCTCCGCAACGCGGACGCGGCGATCCTGGCCGAGGCGGGCGGGCGGTACTTCTACAAGAATCGCTATGCGCGCTACTCCGACTTCAACCGCGCGACGCGCGCGCTGCGGCAGGCGGGCTCGGCGTGGAAGCCGATGGTGTACCTTGCCGCGTTCCGTGAAGGGCTCAAGCTCGACACCGCGGTGCCCGACGAACCCATCGCGGTACCCATGGGGGCCGACCGTCCGGTCAAGTGGATCGCCAACTACGACAACGAGTTCAAGGGGCCGATCCCGATGCGTCAGGCGCTGGCCGAGTCTCGCAACGCCGTGGCCGTGTGGATCACCCGTGAGATCGGCCTGGACAGAGTGATCGGGACATCTCGAGAGCTGGGGATCCGCACTCCGCTCCAGCCATACATCACGACGGCCCTCGGGGCGTCTGAAGTGCGGCTGCTCGAGCTGGCGAGCGCCTATCGCGCGATGGCCTCGGGAATCCTGGCGGAGCCATACATCATCGATCGGGTGATCGACGCATCCGGCGAGGTGCTCTACGAAGCGGCCCGAGCCGCCCTCGCGTTCAACTCCAGCCACCTGAACCTGATCCAGGAGGGATTGCGGGGAGTGGTCCGCATTCCGAAAGGCACTGCCCATTCCCTTCACGGCCACGATTTCCCGATCCCGGTGATGGGGAAGACCGGAACGACGAGCGACTTTCGTGACGCGCTCTTCGTGGGGTCCACCTATGGACCGCAGGGCGTCACGGTGGCTGTCCGGATCGGCTTCGACGACAACCGTACGCTGGGTGACAAGGAGACCGGGGGCCGCGCCGCGTTGCCGATTTTCCGCGAAATCATGCTCCTGACCTACCAGCAGGAGCTCGTCGGATCTGCGCCCTCGTTCCCTCGCGAAATCGAGGACGGGATCGACCAGTACCTGCAGCGGCAAGCGCTGGATCCCGGCGACTCACAGGTCCAAGACCTCAACCGCAACCTCACCGCCAGCCCGCACCACCAGGGAGAGCAGGCTCGATGACACATTCAGAGCGAAGCTACGGCGCCGCGGGCTCGGGAGGAGCGCTCAAATTCTTGACGGACAGCGCGTTCCAGCTCGAGCTCCGGCGGCGAGTCGACGAGTATTTTCGGGCCACCGGCCGGCGGCAACGTGACTGCTGGCAGATGTACCTGAAGACCGCGATTCTCATCGCTGGTCTGGCTGTCTCGTACCTGCTGCTCGTGTTCGCGGCCCAGGCGTGGTGGCAGAGCGTGCCGTTGGCCGTCCTGGTCGGGCTCGCCGCGGCCGGCATCGGATTCAACATTCAACACGACGGCGGCCACCACGCGTATTCCGACCATCCCTCGATCAACAAGCTGATGGCAATGACGCTCGACCTGATCGGGGGCAGTTCGTACATGTGGCACTGGAAGCACGGTGTCATCCATCACACGTATGTCAATGTCACCGGCCACGACAGCGACCTCAACCTCGGCATCTTTGGCCGGGTCACGCCACATCAGCCCCGGCTCGCCTTTCACCGCTGGCAACACCTCTACCTCTGGCCGCTCTACGGCTTGCTGGCGATCAGGTGGCAGCTCGTCGACGATTTCCGAAGGCTCATCGCCGGCCGAATCGGCAGCTATCGAGTCCGCCGCCCCACCGGGGGAGATCTGGTTCTCCTGGTAGCCGGGAAGGCGATCTTTTTCACCTGGGCATTCGGGATCCCGTTGCTGTTCCACTCCGTGCATGCTGTTCTCCTCCACTACGCAGTTGCGGCGCTGGTGCTTGGGACCGCCCTGAGCGTGGTGTTCCAGGTGGCCCACTGCGTCGAAGAGGCGGCGTTCCCGCTGCCCTCCGCGGGCACGGAGCGTATCGAGCGGGCCTGGGCCATCCACCAGGCGGAGACCGCGGTCGACTTCGCCCGCCCCAGCCGGGTCGCTGCGTGGCTCCTCGGTGGCTTGAACTTCCAGATCGAACACCACCTGTTCCCGAGGATCAGCCACGTCAACTACCCGGCGATCTCGAAGGTGGTGGAACAGACGTGTCGAGACTTTGGCGTGGCCTACACCGAGCACCGGTCGTTTCGGGAAGGCGTGATGGCCCATTTCCGCTGGTTGCGGCGCATGGGGATGCCTTCAGCGCTACCCGGTTGAGCTGGACCTCTCGTCCTGCTGTGATGCGCTCGACCTCCAGCTTCCGCCGGGGCATTGCTTCGGCGGAGTATAACTTATATAATAAATAAGACTTATCGAATTGCTGGCTCGCGGGCGAAGTCTCGTGCGGTTGCCCGGCGGAGGATGGCCATGGTCCGGTGTCTCACCTGCAAGCGAGAGCTCAAGGATGACGCGCAAAAATTCTGCAACGAGTGCAACCGTGGCTACGGCAGGAAGCCGGGTCAGGGCACACCCGCGTCACCCGGTAGGACCGCGGCGCGAAGGCGACGCAGGCGTGGACGCTAGCGGGCCAGCATGGCCCCGCGCCTTCGATTCGGGAACGTCGTCGACCGTTCCAGGGAGGTCTTCACGTGCCAAGAGAACTCAGGTGTGCCGATCTGATGCCCGGGTGCAACTTCGTGGCGCAAGGCAACGATGACAGCGAGGTCATGAAGAAGACGGCCGAGCACGCCAAGAGCGTTCACCGGATGGCGGCGATTTCGATGGAAGTCGAGAAGAAGGCGCGCGCGGCGATTCGGAATGTTGAAGGTAGCGCCCGATAGGCTGAGCGCCCTGGGTCAAAGCGCCAGATACTGCCGGCGGATCGAGTCATTCTCGCGAAACTCGCGCGCGCTGCCCTCGTAGCGGATACGACCCTTCTCGAGCACGTAGACGCGGTCGGCGAGGTTCAGCGAGAAGTCGACGTTCTGCTCGGCGAGCAGGATCGTGAGCCCGTCGGACTTGAGCCGTGCGATCTGCTCCTGCAGGTGATCCACGACGAGCGGCGCCAGCCCCTCGGACGGTTCGTCCAGCAGGAGCAGCTCGGGGTTTCCCATCAGCGTTCTCGCGATCGTCAGCATCTGCTGCTCGCCACCGGACAGAAAGCCTCCGGAGCGGTCGCGAAGCTCGCGGAGCGCCGGGAACAGATCGAAGACGCGCTCGATCGTGAAGCCGTCCGAGCGCGCCCGCCGCGCGGCCACGTCGAGGTTCTCCCACACCGTGAGGTCGGCGAAGATCCGGCGGTCCTCCGGGACGAACCCGATGCCGAGAGCGGCCGCGCGGAAGGGCGCCTCGCGCGTGATGTCGCGACCCTTCCACACGACGCGGCCGCTCGACGGCGGCGTGAGCCCCATGATCGATCGCATGGTCGTGGTCTTGCCGACACCGTTCCGGCCGAGCAGACACACACACTCGCCAGGCGCGACCCGGAGCGAGACGCCGAACAACACCCGCGACAGACCATAGGCCGTGTGGAGGTCCTCAACCGTCAGGATAGGCCCGCGATTCGCGGCCATCAGTGCCGTTCTCCGAGGTAGACGCGGCGGACGGCCTCGTCGCGTCGGACCTCGGCCGGCGGGCCGTCGGCGATCACCCGGCCCTGGTGGAGCACCGTGATCTTCTCCGCGATCGAGAAGACGACCTCCATGTCGTGCTCGGTGAAGAGCAGGGTGAGCCCGCGCTCCCGCGCGATGCGCTCGATGAGCCGGATCGCCTCGCGGGTTTCGGTCGCGGACATGCCGGCCGTCGGTTCGTCGAGCAGCAGGATCTCGGGCTCCAGCGCCAGCGCGAGCCCGAGCTCGAGCTGTTTCTGGCCGCCGTGCGACAGGAAACCCGCCACCTCGCCGGCCCGATCGGTGAGGCCGAGCGATTCCAGCAGCGCCAGCGTCTCGTCGCGATACAGGCGTTCGACGGGCGCGATCAGATTCCAGCCGCGGCCGCGATGCGACAGATAGGCCGCCTGGACGTTCTCGAACACGGTGAGGCGCGGGAAGATGTTGGTCCGCTGAAACGACCGCCCCACACCGAGACGACAGAGGTCGTGCGGAGCGATGCCGGTGACGTCGCGGCCGTTGAGCTTCACGTGGCCGCGATCGGGCCGCAGGTGCCCCGTGATCAGATTGAACAGCGTCGTCTTGCCGGCGCCGTTGGGACCGATGATCGCGCCGATGCTGCCGCGAGGCGCGTCGAGGCTCACCCCGCCGACGGCCTGAAAGCCGTCGAAGCTCTTGGCCAGGTCGCGCACCTCAAGCACGGCGAAGTCGACGAAAGAGGCGCCCGGAGAGCGCGCCGACGGCCCCGGCGATGCCGCCGGGGAAGCCGAACAGGAGCACCACCAGGACGGTCCCCAGCACGAGCGGCCAGTACTCGGTGTACGAGACGATCTGCTGGTTGAGGAGGATCAGCACGAGCGCGCCGACGCTCGGGCCGTAGAAGGTCCCCATGCCGCCGAGGAGCGTCATGATCAGCACCTCGGACGACTTCGTCCAGTACGCGAAATCCGGGAACACGCCGCGGTTGAAGATGCCGAAGAGCCCACCGGCGAGCCCGGCGAACGTCCCGGCCAGCACGAACGCGGCGAGCTCGTAGCGCCGCACGTTGACCCCGATGAACTCGGCCCGCTCGGCGTTCTCGCGGATCGTCGTCAGCATGCGGCCGAAGGGCGAGGTCACGATGCGATGGAGCGCCCAGAGGCTCGCCCCGACCAGCACCACGCACAGGAAGTAGAAGTACTCGGCCGTCCGCCAGCCGCCCAGGAGCGGCACGCTCGCGCCGAACCGCTCGAGCCAGCCGAAATCCGGGTAGGGGATCTCGGGCATCCCTTGCTCGCCGCCGGTGAGCTCGTTCCACTTGAAGCAGATCGCCCACACGATCTGCGCGAAGGCCAGAGTCAGCATCGCGAAGTAGATGCGCGTGAGGCGCACGCAGAAGAAGCCGAAGACGAGGGCGCACGCCGCGCCGACCACTCCCGCGGCCGGCCACGCCAGGAGGAAGGGCACCGCGAGCTTCTTCATCAAGATGCCGGTGACGTACGCCCCGACGCCGAAGTACGCGGCGTGGCCGAAGGACACCAGACCCGTGTAGCCCACCAGGAGGTTCAGGCTGGTGGCGAAGAGAGCCCAGATGATCACATCGTTGGCCAGGAACGTGTAGAAGCGCGAGCCGAGCGCGGGGACCAGCAGGGCCGCCACGAACACGAGGATGCCCGCGAGCCCGCGCACGCTCACCGGAGCGGACGGCCCAGGAAGCCCCACGGGCGGATGATGAGCACCGCCGCCATGAGGGCGAAGACCGCGAAGATCGAGAAGCGCGGGAAGAAGAGAATCCCGAACGAGAGCACCTGCCCGTAGACGACGGCGCCGAGGAAGGTGCCCCAGAGCGAGCCGAGGCCGCCGATGACGACGACCACGAATGCCTCGACGATCACCTCGGTGTCCATGCCCGGCGTGGTCGCGCGCATCGGGCTGATCAAGGCGCCGCCCAGGCCGCCCAGGAACGAAGCCAGCATGAACACCCACGTGTAGAGCGCGTCGACGTTGACCCCGAGCGCGCCGAGCGTCTCGCGGTCGAGGGCGGCGGCCCGGATGAAGCGGCCCGCGCGCGTGTGTTGCAGCACGAACCAGAAGGCGAGTGCGATGCTCGGCCCCAGTACGATGATGAACAGGTTGTACTGGGGGATGGTCGCGCCGAAGAGCGAGAAGGAGCTGCTGAGCTCGGGTGGCCGGCTCACCGATTTTTGCTGCGTACCCCAGAAGATCTTCGCCGCGTCGCTGAGGATCAGCCCCAGCGCGTACGTGAAGAGCAGCTGGTAGAGCTCTTCCTTCCCGTACAGATGGCGGAAGAGCACGCGCTCGACGACGCCGCCCAGCAGCGCGATCCCGAGGGCCGCGCCGAGGGCGGCGAGCCAGAAGCGACCCGGGCCCGGCCCGAGCCACAGCATCGCCTGGTACGCCAGATACGCGCCCAGCATGTAGAAGGTGCCGTGCGCGAAGTTCAGGACGCGCAGCACCCCGAAGATCAAGGACAGGCCCGACGCGATCAGGAACAGGAACATCGCGGCCGTGAGGCCGCTCAGGCTTTGCGCGAAGACAAACGACGCGTCGGGCACCTACCTAGTCCATGAACTTCGACGGATCGACGTACGTCACCGGTTTCATGATCGCGAAGGGATACTTGGGATCCTTGACCGTCTTGCCGTAGAGCTGACCGCGGTTGGCCTGATGATCTTTCTCGCGAATCGTCAGCGGCCCGATCGGCGTCTCGACCGTGAGGCCGAGCAGCGCCTTGGAAACCTTGTCGGAGTCGGTGCTGCCAGCCTTCTTGATCGCCTCGGCGAGAAACTGCATGCCGATGTAGCCCTGGATCGCCCACGATGAGGGGTACTCGTCCTTCAGGTACTTCGACAGCCGCGCCGTGTAGTCCCGATGGCCCGGCGTCTCGCCCCAGTAGAACGCGTCGTAGGAGTTGCCCCAGATGCCGACGGGGTAGTCCGCGCCCATCGACTTCGTCGTCTCCGGCGTGGCCGCCTCGCCGACACCGATGAAGTTGTACTTGATGGCGTCGAAGACGCCGAGCGCCTTGGCCTGCTTCGAGTACGTCACGAAGAAACCGCCCCAGATCGACGAGAAGATCGCTTCCGGCTTCTTGGCCATCTGCGCGTTGATGAACGGGTTGTAGTCCTGCTCGCCGAGCTTGGGCCACTGCTGGTCGACGATCTGGACGCTCGGCTTGATCTTCTTCAGGTGCTCGACGAACGCCTTGGTGACGTCCTGGCCGTAGGCGTAGTCGAAGCTGATGGTCGCGATCTGCGTCACCGGCCACTTGGCGACGATCTCGGCCGCGCTCCGCCCTTCCATCGTCGTGGTCGCCGCCACGCGAAACACGTAGGGATGGAGCTTGTCGGCGGCGGTGAGCTGATCGGTCTTGGGGATCGGCGCGATGAAGACGACCTTCTGTTCCTTGGCGATGGCCGAGACGGCCGGCCCTTCGGCGGACGTCAGGGTGCCGACCAGGAAGTCGACGTTCTCTTTCAGGATGAGCTCGCGGGCGACGCGGACTGCTTCGTTGGCGTCAGCCTTGGAGTCGCGCACCAGCAGCTCGACCTTGCGGCCGAGCACGCCGCCCTTGGCGTTGAGCTCCTCCACGAACATTTGCGCGCCCTTCGACGCGGGCTCGCCGAAGAGGGCCGGTGGGCCGGAGAGCGGCATCGGCATGCCGACCTTGATCGGCTTTTGCGCCTCGGCGGCGAGGGGCAGCGTCAGGAGCGTGGCCAGGAGCAGGGTGAAGTGCAGCATGAGAGAGCCTCCTATCGCGAGTCGTTTCGCCCGGGCGACGGTGTCGCTCAGAGCGCCGGCAGCCCCGGGACACGCACGCGAATACGGTATACCGAGGTCGAAGCCG
>WNGJ01003794.1_pt1 | contig 21273 bp, 15 predicted proteins | sample 5400611 | NCBI WGS metagenome assembly WNGJ01 (sample SAMN13153375, study PRJNA577476) | soil metagenome | isolation source: 40 cm soil or saprolite under Garry oak tree replicate 1 | place: USA:California | collected 2016-06-15
CCACCTGGTGTGCGGCCCTCGGTGGACGCCAAAACAGCCGTCACCTGCTGCGGGCGTGTCAGCTCGCGCAGCCGTTCGGGATGAATCTTGACCGCAACTCATACGGTGTGCCGGGCCGCCGTCTCAGGGGCCTGCGTTATGGGGTGGTGCGCAGCGGACTGCGGAGCACGGCGATCGACCGGGGATTCACGGTGAGCTGGTCGCCCGCGTGCAGCATGTGCGCTGCGGCGGCGGCGGCCGGATCGTAGCTGTCGATCTCGATCTGCCAGGTCTGCCCGCCCGCGGCAGGCCCGCCCGCGGCGGGGCCGGGCTGCGCTGCCTGTGGCGGGCGGCAGGCGGGGATCGTGAAGCCGAGCGGCTCCCACCACGCGTTGACCAGGACGAGGAAGTCGTCGTCGACCAGCAGGGAGCCGTCCGCGGCCCGGTCGGGCGCGTCGGAGCCGTCGAGGTAGAGGGCGATGGCGCGGGCCTGGCCGTCGGACCAGTCGGCAGGCGTCATCGCGGTCCCGGCCGGTGTGAACCAGCCAAGATCGGAGGCGTCCGCCTCGGCCAGGAACCGCCGTCGGCGAAACACCGGGTGTGCCCGGCGGAACGCCACCATCTGCCTGGTGAACGCGAGCAACTGCGAGTCCACGGCGGACCAGTCGAACCAGGAGATCTCGTTGTCCTGGCAGTAAGCGTTGTTGTTGCCCTGCTGGGTACGGCCCATCTCGTCGCCGCCCAGCAGCATCGGGACGCCGAAGGACAGCAGCAAGGTGGTCAGCATCGCACGGCACTGACGTGCCCGCAGGGCCAGCACGGCCGGGTCGTCCGCCGGGCCTTCCACGCCGCAGTTCCACGAACGGTTGTCGTCGGTCCCGTCGTGGTTGGATTCACCGTTGGCCTCGTTGTGCTTGCCGTCGTAGCTGACCAGGTCACGCATGGTGAAGCCATCGTGCACGGTGATGAAGTTCACCGAGGCCGTCGGGCGGCGGCGCGCACGGCCGTACATGTCCGACGATCCGCAAAGCCGCGAGGCGAACTCGCCGACCAGCCCCGGCTCGGCGCGCCAGAAGCCGCGCATGCAGTCCCGGTACCTGCCGTTCCACTCGCGCCACAGCGACGGGAACCCGCCCAGGTCGTAGCTGTCCATCTGGCCGACGTCCCACGGTTCCGCGACCAGCTTCGCGCGGGACACCACCGGATCCTGCGAGACCAGGTCGAAGAACGCCGACCGGCGGTCGAACGCCCCCTCCTGGCGGGCGAGAGTGGGTGCGAGGTCGAAGCGGAAGCCGTCGACCTGCATCTCGGTCAGCCAGTAGCGCAGCGAATCCATGATCAGCTGCAGCGTCACGGGGTCGCCGACGTTGAGTGAGTTGCCCGTCCCCGTCGTGTCGACGTAATAGCGCGGATCGCCGGCCTCGAGCCGGTAGTAGCCGGGGTTGTCGAGACCGCGGTGGCAAAGCGTGGGACCGAGATGGTTACCTTCCGCGGTGTGGTTGAAGACGACGTCGAGCAGCACTTCGAGCCCGGCGGCGTGCAGGGCGTCGACCATGGCCTTGAACTCCGCCACCTGCCCGCCGGGGCGCCCGGCCCTGACCGCGGCCGAGTACTGCTGGTGCGGCGCGAAATACCCGATCGTGTTGTAGCCCCAGTAGTTCGTCAGGCCACGCTGCAGCAGGAAGTCTTCCGGCACGCTCTCGTGCACGGGCAGCAGTTCGACGGCGGTCACGCCGAGGCCGGTCAGGTGGCTGATGGCCGCCTCGTGCCCGAGTCCCGCGTAGGTGCCCCGCAGCTCGGGCGGCACGGCAGGCAACCGCATCGTGAAGCCCTTGACGTGCACCTCGTAGATCACCGTGTCCGCGTAACGGTGCCTGGGCCGCGGGCCGCCGCTCCAGGCGTACGAGCCGTCGGTGACGAGGCTGCGCGGCACGTGCGCGGCCGAGTCGAGCGTGCTCGGCGCGGCGAGGTCGCCGGCCGCGTAGCCGAACACCTCGGGCCCGTACGTCACCGCGCCGGCCACCGCACGGGCGTAGGGGTCGAGCAGCAGTTTCGCCGCGTTGAACCGCAGGCCCGAGGCTGGGTCATAACGGCCTGCGGCGCGGTACCCGTATGCCTGACCCGCGCCGGCCCCGGGCAGGAAACCGTGCCAGACGCCCGCGTCATAGTCCCGCAGCGGCACCTGCGTCTCGCCGCCGTCCCCGTCGAACAGGCACAGCAGCATGGCGTCGGCATCGGTGGCGGCGACGGCGAAGTTCGTGCCGCCATCCCTTACGGTCGCGCCGAGCGGGAACGGGCTTCCAGGAAGCGCTTGCAGGGTCTGCGCATCCCGCGTGACGGTCACGGCGTGGCCTCCTTGCCGAGCGCCCGGAGCACGTCACCGGCAGAACTGACCGCGCCGTGGCGGCGGCGGATCACGTCCGCGATGAGCCCGGTCCATCCGGTTTGGTGCGATGCCCCGAGCCCGGCGCCATTGTCACCGTGGAAGTACTCGCTGAAAACAAGATTGTCCTTCCAGGCCGGGTCGTGCTGCAGGCGGTCGACCCACCCGAAGCAGGGCCGCCGCCCGTCCGGGCCGACGACGAAGATCGAGATGAGCCGGTCCTGCAGGTCCAGGGCGATCACGTCGAGGGGCACCTTATATCCCGAACCCGCCGGGTACTCGATGGTGAGCTCGTCGCCGAGGAACCGGTAGTAACGCTCAAGCACGCTGACGACAAGGTAGTTGAGCGGGAACCAGAGCGGTCCCCGCCAGTTGGAGTTCCCGCCGAACATGGCGGTGGTGGACTCGGCGGGCTCGTAGTCGATCGTGGCCCTGATCCCTTCGACGTCGAGTTCGTACGGATGATCGCGATGGTAGGCAGACAGGGCGCGCAGCCCGTAGGGGGACAGGAATTCCCGTTTGTCGAAGAGCTTGGCGAACAGTTTCTCGAGGCGGTCGATGCCGACCACGCTGAGCAGCAGCCGCTGGTCGCCGGGCTCACCGCGCATCAGGCCGAGTTCGCCGAGTTTCTCGCGGTCGGCCAGGCCATGCCGGTCGAGGAAGTCCGCGAACTGCTTGCCGACCACGAGCGATCGCCCGAGCACCCATTCGTCGATGACGGCGGCCGTCAGCATGGGGATGATGCCGACCATCGACCGGACCTTCACGGGAACGGCGGTCCCGTCCGGGACAAGGAGCCGGTCGTAGTAGAGCCCGTCGGCCTCGTCCCACAGGCCCTGGCCGTCCATGGCATCCGTGATGGCCGCGAAGTGCTCGAGGAACTTGAGGACGAGATCGATCGCGGGCCGCCGGCCGCTCCGCTGCAGGACGGCGGCGATGCTCGCCATCGCGATCGCGTAGAAGGCCATCCAGCCGGTGGCGTCGGACTGCTCCAGGACTCCGCCGACGGGCAGGTGCGAGCGGTCGATCGGGCCGATGTTGTCCAGCCCGAGGAAGCCGCCCTCGAACAGGTTGTTGCCGCCCGCGTCCTCCCGGTTGACCCACCACGTGAAGTTCACGAGGAGCTTGTCGAAGACGCGGCTCAGGAAGTCCAGGTCGCGCCCGCCGTCGATGGCGAACACTTCGAGCGCGGCCCACGCCTGAACCGGCGGGTTCACGTCGCCGAAGTCCCACTCGTAGGCGGGCAGCGCTCCGTTCGGGTGCTGGAACCACTCACGGCAGAGCAGGATGAGCTGGTACTTGGCGAACGCCGGGTCCAGATGGGCGAGGGTGACGCAATGGAAGGCGAGGTCCCACGCGGCGAACCAGGGGTACTCCCACTTGTCCGGCATGGACATGATGTCGAAGGCGTCGAAGTTGCGCCATTTGGCGTTGCGCCCGGTGCGGCGTGAGGCGGGCGGAGGCGGCTGGGTGGGGTCGCCGTCGAGCCATCGGCTGACGTCGTAGCCGTAAAGCTGCTTGCTCCACAGCATCCCGGCGAAGGCCTGCCGCATCACCATCGCCTCGTCGGCGCTCGCCTCGGCGGGTGTCAGTTCCTTGTAGAACTCGTCGGCCTCGGCCCGCCGCTGGCCGGTGACACGCTCGAAATCACTCCCGAGGGCATCTCCAGCCGCCCCGGCGGCCGCGTTCCCGGGCGTGCCCGCGGCCGCGTTCCCGGGCGCGCCGGCGGCCGGGCGCAGCCGCAGCCGCAACTGCGCCGTCTGGCCCGGCGCGATCGTTAGCCGGTACCACAAGGCGCACTTGGTTCCGTGCAGATCGGGATTGACGGTGGCCGCCCCGCTGACCATGTGATCGTTGATCCCGTCCTTCGGGTACGGCGTCACCGGCGCCGCGCCGAACAGCCGCGCCGTGTTCGTCTCGTTCTCGCAAAACAGCGGGATCGGGCTCGCGCCGTCCGGGCCCGGGCCGGCCAGCAGCTCAAGCGAGCCGAGGAACGGGTGCGCGACGCTGACAGCGCCGCCGCCTGCCGCCATGAGGACCGGCTTCGGCGCGCCGGCGTCCCAGGACCACGTGTTGCGGAACCAGGCGGTCGGCAGCACATGCAGGGTGTCGGCCTCCGCGCCCGCGTTCGTCACCAGGATGGTCATCAAGATGTCGGCCGGGCCGGCCTTGGCGTAGTGGACCTCGGTGATCCAGTAACGGTCGTCGTCGAACGCCCCGGTGTCGAGCAGCTCGTACTCCGGGTCGAGCCTGCCGCGCCTGCCGTTTTCCGCCAGCAGGTCCGCATAGGGAAAGGCGCCCTGCGGGTAGTGGTAGCGCCACCGGTTCCAGGCGTGGCTGGGGATCGCGTCGAGGTACCACCAGTATTCCTTGACGTCCTCGCCGTGGTTCCCCTCCGCCCCGGTGAGCCCGAAGGCCCGCTCCTTGAGTATCGGATCGCGGCCGTTCCACAGCGCGAGCCCGAGGCACAGCCGCTGCTCGATGTCGCAGAAACCGGCCAGGCCGTCCTCGCCCCACCTGTAGGCACGCGAACGGGCATGGTCGTGCGGCAGGTAATCCCACGCCTCCCCGTCCGCGCTGTAGTCCTCGCGGACCGTCCCCCACTGGCGCTCGCTCACGTAGGGTCCCCAGAGGTACCAGTCGCTGGCCTGCCGCAACCCGTCTTCGAGGTGCCCGAACCCGGTTACCCGCTCACGTTCTGCACCCATCGCGATCCCCTCGGTGCGTGCCGCCGGCATGGCCGATTGCGCTCGTAACCGGGCCCGGCCCGGCGCGGCATGGTCATGACCCACCTACCCGCGCCGGTGACTGATCCATCATCCCGGCCGGATCGCCCCTCCGGCCGGCCGGCTCGGCTTGTCCGCCTTCAGCGAGCCCGGGCGGCCCCGCGTCCCGGGATGGCGTTCCTCAGATGTCGCGTTCGGCCTTGATGCGCCCTGACGCGGCCGCTTGCGCGAGCGCCGCGTGGTCGCGCTCGTTCTGGTCGGCGTAGGCGCTCGCGAAGGCCGCGATCGCCTGGTCGAAGACGGCGCCGCCGCCAAGGTAGGAGGCTATCGCGATCCGGTCCCCGGATCGTGCGTGCGCGCGCGCCAGGGTCCAGCCGCACAGCTCGCCGTAGCGGCGCAGGACTTGTGGGACCATGGCGTCGACGTCAGCCGACAACTTCCAGTCGCGCAACTGGCGGATGTAGAAGTCGCGGGCGGCCCCGTCCAGCCCCGGGTCACTGCGGACCCAGCCGAGGAAGATGTCACTGGACGCCTGCATGAGGCGCTGGCCCGCGACGACCCGCTGGCCCTGGTTGGTGTACCTGCTCGCGCCCGCGTACGCGCTGAGCACGGACCGCTCCGCCTCCTTGATTTGGAGAAACAGCGGATCGGACTCGTCACGGCCGAGCATCAGCATGACCCAGCAGCGGGTGCCGACGCTGCCGACCCCGACGACCTTCCTCGCCATGTCGGCGAACTCGAACTGCGCAAGCAGATAGCGCCGGTCCGTTTCGAGCGTGCGCCGGTACCTGGCGATGAGCGCGTCCATCTCCGCTTCCACGCCGGTCGCGTCCATCTGCTCTGAAAGCAGGTCGGCAAGCGGCACGAGCAGCGGCGGGTCCGCGGCGATACGCGGCCGGCCCTGGACCATATGGGACAGCTTGCCGAACGCCTGCAGGCTGTCCCGCGCCCGCGCCTTCGCCACTCCCTTCGCTATCGCCTTACGCTGCCGGGCGTTCAGCATCCCGCCGTAACGTGCCATGAACTCGTCGACTTCCACGCGGGCGTACCAGACGTCCAGGTTGGACATGCCGGCGAAGCCCCGCATGGCGATCCGGTAACGTGCCACCGCGGCGGCCACGATTTCGCGGCGCTGCGTGCCCTGCAGTGCGTTGCCGCGTGCGGCTACCTCGACGCTGGCCGCGAGGCGCTTGACATCCCATTCCCAGGGCGCCGGCAGGGTCTCGTCGAAGTCGTTGAGGTCGAACACGAGCCGGCGTTCCGGCGAGGCGTAGCCGCCGAAGTTGGACAGGTGCGCGTCGCCGCATGCCTGCACGAGGAGGCCGGTTGACGGCGTGGCCGCCAGGTCGGTGGCCATCGGCAGCGCGGCGCCGCGGAAGAACGTGAAGGGCGACACGAGCATCCGCCCGTACCTGACCGGAACCAGTTCGGGCACCCGCGACGCCGCCTGCTGCTGGAGCAGGCTGACCGGACCGGGGTGGTTCGCAGGCCGTTCGAACATCGCGTGGCTGTCGCGCGGGACCTGCGCGCGGGCCGCCTTGCCACGGGCGGCGCGCTCGGCCGACGTAGGCTGGCGACGCGGCGCTTCCTGCCGCGATCGCTGTCCGGGGGGCGCCTTCACCTGGGTCCGCACCACGGTGTCACGATGCCGCAGCGCTGCGGCGTACGCCTCACCCGCCCTGGGTGAGACCCGGCGCCCGCCCGGCGGGCCGCCGTCGGCTGCGATCGGACATCTGGGCCTGCCGTCGCTCGTCGCATGACACCACTCTGGCAGCAGGTCCCGGCGGCACGCCGGCTGGGGCAAAGTGACCCCGCCCCGACATCACGCGCTAGATTTCAGCCAATGCATACCGTCGCGATCACCGCCTGCCGCCCACACCCCGCCAGGGTCCCCGCCACCCCACCGCCGCCAAATCGCAGAATTACCCTGAACGGCTGCGCGGTTTGGCGCGCGCAGGTGGTGCGGTCTGGTCCTGGTGGTCCTGGCGGGGGCCTGCGTGGGGTCGCCGGCCCGGCCCTGCCCGGCCTGCGCCTTCGCTTGCGGAAGTCACGCTGAGCGGCGGTCAGCCGGATGGACCGGCGATCAGGCGGCTGTCCTCACGGGTCGTGTACGAGAACCCGTGGATGATCGTCCGCGAAGACGAGGTCGAACGGCCCGACGGCTCACGCGGCATCTTCGGCGTGATCGACAAGCCCGACTTCGCCCTTGTCATCCCGGCCGAGGACGGCGGGTTCCACCTGGTCGAGGAGTACCGCTACCCCATCGAGCAGCGCACCTGGAGCTTTCCCCAGGGCACGATGCCTGGCCGCGCGCCCGAAGATCCCGAACGCCTGGCACGCCGCGAACTCGCGGAGGAAACCGGCCTGAGCGCCGGCGAGCTTGTGCATCTCGGCTTCTTCCACTGCTCGCACGGCATGAGCCGGCAGGGCTGCAACGTGTATCTCGCCACCGCGCTGAGCCACGGCCCGGCGCGGCGCGAGCACGAGGAGCAGGACATGCGGCAGGCGTGGGTCTCCAGAGACGCCTTCGAGCGGATGATCACCAGCGGCGCTGTCACCGACAACTCCACCATGGCGGCCTACACACTGCTGCTCCTGCACGAGCGCCGCACCCGCGACTTAAGCTGTCCGGCTGCATGGCGTGCTGTGGCATGCGGGCGGCGGCCCGCGGTGGGAGCTTGACAGAGTAGCCGCGGGTGGCTGATGCGCCGTCCGCCCAATGGCACGCCGGATACCCGGCTTCGCGGCCCGGGCCCACGCCGGGCCCGGGATGAACGTTAGTTTCGCTCCGGTAGCTGCATCTCCAGGAACCGCGCCACCAGGCCGCGGACTACGGTAGCCATGGAGAAACCATGCTCAGCACACCATTCCCGCAGTTGCGTGTGCTGCTCTGTGGGGAAGCGCACGGGCACGACCTGCTGCGCGCCGTGGGGTGGGCGTCCCGCGGGCGGCGTCTGGGCGGTGAAGAAATCTCCCACCAAGCGCGCCTGCGACGCGAGTTCGCCGCCCAGACCAGTTTGGCCCAGGGCGGCCACGTTGATTCTGCGCACGTCCCGGCGCAGAAGCCAAGCCAGTACGGCGTCCCGGTCCTCGGGCCGCAGCATCCCTACCGCCTGCACGAGCAGTGCCGCCGGATCCTTCGCGTCCTCGCTCACGGTGGGCTCCCCAGTCCAGCAGTTCGGTCTTGCCGCTTCGGCCGTCTCCGGTTGACTCGTCTCCGATATCGCTCGATATCGGAGACGATATCACAGCACGATCATCCAGTGGTCAGGGGAAGGGGTTCGCCAGTGATCAAGAGGACGGGTGGCCAGTGATCACAGAGCCACGCCAAGAATCGCATCGGCAGCGTCACGTACCAGCATCGGCGCATCCGGGTCCCATGACTTCGCGGGGGCACCACCAAGCACGGCGTCCGTCCACTTGTCGACGGCGGCGAGCGCACCCGGGGCGTCCAGGTCGTCCGCGATCCGGGAGCGAACGAGAGCGAGCACCGGGTCGGCGGACGGCGCCGCGGGCGCCGCTACGGCACGGCGCCAGCGGCCGAGCCGGGCCCGCGCGTCCGCCAGGCCGGCATCGGTCCAGTCCCATCCGGACCGGTAGTGATGAGCGAGCAGCGCGAGCCGCATCGCCATCGGGTCGGCGCCCGCCGAGCGCAGCGCCGAGACGAGCACCAGATTCCCCAGCGACTTCGACATTTTCTCGCCGTTCAGCCGGACCATTCCGGCGTGCGCGTACACGCGGGCGAAGGCATCCGGGTCGGCGGACGCCACGCGGGCGTGTGACGCGCTCAGTTCATGATGCGGGAACACCAGGTCATTGCCGCCCGCCTGGACATCGAACCGCGGTCCGAGGAACCTCGACGCGATCGCGGCGCACTCGATATGCCAGCCGGGCCTGCCCGCGCCGAACGCGGATGGCCAGGACGGCTCCCCTGGCCGCCGGCCAACCCACACGAGGCAGTCGAGCGGATCCTTCTTTCCCGGGCGCCCGGGGTCGCCGCCACGCTCGGCGAACAGCCGCAGCATCACCTCGGGCGCGAGACCCGACAGAGAGCCGAACGCCGCATCGGAGGATCGCGCGAAGTACACGTCGGACTCGAGTTCGTACAGGGCCCCGCGCTCCCCCAGCCGTCTCGTCATCGCCTCGATGAACGGCAGCGCCTCCACCGCGCCGACGAGGTGAGCTGGCGGCAGAACCCGCAGCGCCTCCATGTCCCGCCGGAACCGCGTGATCTCCGCGTCGGCGAGCGAACGCCAGCCAACGCTGTCGCGCGCCGCCCGCTCCAGCAACGGGTCGTCCACGTCGGTTACGTTCTGAACGTAAAGGACGTCGTGGCCGGCATCCCGCAATCCCCGTACGAGCAGGTCCCATGCCGTATAGGTCGCCGCATGCCCGATGTGAGTGGCGTCGTACGGCGTGATCCCGCACGCGTATATCCGTACGGTATGCCCCTGGGCGGCGACCGCGGGGCCACCGGTAGCGGTGTCGGTCAGCCGTGGCCCCGGGCCGCGTCCAGGCAGGTCGGGGAGGCTGACGGCACGCCACGATTCCATGCGAGCCAGGCTATCCTGACGCCGGCCGTGAGCCGCTGGCGAGACGCCACACTACCGGCAGGGCCGCGCGTGAGCCTGGTAAACCCGCACCCGCGCCCGGCCGGTCCGCATGGCAGGGGTGCGTCACCGGAGCGCGGCCGTTAGGGAAATTCGATTGTCGGAGCGTACGCGGGCGCGCGCCGGGCACGCGTGGCCTGCTCGAACGCTGCCGCCAGGGCGAGCAGGCGCGCATCGCGCCAGGCGGCCGCCATGAACGTCAGCCCGACCGGCAGGCCGGCGATGGTCCCGGCAGGCACGGTCACAGCCGGATATCCCGCCACGGCCGCGGGTGCCGAAGTGTGGAACACGTCGCGATCACCGAGGACCGGGTCGATCGGCCAGGCCGCGTTCGCGGTGAGCGTCACGATGGCGTCCAGACGGCGCGCACCGAGCGGCGTGTCCAGTGCGCGGCGGGCGAGCCCGGTGGCCTGCGAGCGCGTGGCCAGGTACGCCTCCCGGGTCAAGTCGCCGATGGTCGCCTCGGCAAGCTCGAACACGTCCTGGCCGAAGAACGGCATCACCCGCTCGGCATGACGCGCGTTGTACTCGATCACCTCCGCCAGGCTGCGCGGCTGGCCGGCACCGAGGGTGGGCAGGAAGGCGTTCAGGTCGTGCTTGAACTCCTCGCACAACGCGGTGAACTCGGGCGCGACGATGCCGGCGGCACCGGGAAGATCGACCGGGTCGACGAGCTGAGCGCCGGCGTCGCGCAACGCCGCCACCGCGCCGTCGAGGATCGCCGTGGCCGGCGGGCCCCCGTCCGTGCATCCGTCGCGCCATACTCCCAAACGGCTGCCGCGCAGCGCTCCGGCGTGAAGTGCGCCAGCCACGGGGGGCGCCGCCCGGGTGGCCGGATCGGCGGGGTCCGGCGCCGCGAGCACATCGAGCAGCAGCGCCGCGTCCGCCACGCCGCGGGCCATCGGGCCCGGTGTATCTTGCAGATGCGAGACCGGCACGATCCCCGACCGGCTGATCAGGCCCAGCGTGGGCTTGATCCCCACGATGCCGCACGCGCTGGCCGGGCATACGACGCTGCCGTCGGTTTCTGTGCCGACCGCCAGCGCCACCAGGTGCGCGGCAACGGCCGCGGCAGAACCAGAGCTCGACCCGGACGGATTGCGGTCAAGCACGTGCGGATTGCGGACCTGGCCCCCGACCGAACTCCAGCCGCTCGTCGACCGCTCGGAACGGAAGTTCGCCCACTCCGACAGATTCGCCTTCCCGATGATCACCGCACCTGCCTCGCGCAGCCTCGTCACGCAGAACGCCTCAGGCGGCGCCGCGCCACCCAGGGCGAGCGAACCCGCGGTCGTCGGCAGGCCAGCCACGGCGATGTTGTCCTTGACCAGGACGGGGATTCCCTCCAGTGGGCGCGGCGGCCGGCCGCCGCGCCGTGCGTCGTCGCTCGCCTGCGCCGCCGCAAGCGCCTGCGGGTGCACCGCGACGACGGCCCGCAGCACGGGGTCCAGGCGGCTGATCCGGTCGAGGTAGCAGCCGGTGAGTTCGGCCGCGGTGAAGGCGCCGGCAGCCAGGCCCTGGCGCAGGCTGGCGACGGTGACCGTGTCCAGGTCGATGCCGCCGGGCCCGCTCCGGTCGGTGCCATCGCGGGGTGATAGCCGGGCGGTGCCCTGAGCTTCAGCTGCGTCTGCCACCGCTTAATGATGCCGGGTTCGCGGCATCTAAGCTTCCAGGCTATGGACTCGCGGATGGGATCCTTGCACATCGTGCCCGCGCTCGGCCGCCCTGACCTGCTTGCGTCGCCGGTCGTGAGCGCGCTCACCCACTGGAAGCAGGCCACCCCGGCCGCCGAGATCGGGGTGGCGGAGATCGATCCGGAGCTCGCGGACACCGCCGCCTTCTGCGCGCGCTACGGGATCGCGCTGAGCGAGGCGGCCAACTGCGTTGTGGTGGCGGCCAGACGCGGCGGGCAGACGAGGCTGGCGGCATGCGTGGTCCTCGCCACCAACCGCGCGGACGTGAACGGCCTGGTGCGCAGGCAACTCGATGCCCGCAAGGCCTCCTTCGCGCCGGTGGACGCCGCGGTGGCGGAGACAGGCATGGAGTACGGCGGCATCACGCCATTGGGCCTGCCCGGCGGCTGGCCGATCCTCATCGACGCCGCGGTCGCCGCCGCGCCGCGTGTCGTGGTGGGCAGCGGCGTGCGGCGGTCCAAGCTGGCGCTGCCCGGCGCGGCGCTCGCGGGCCTTCCAGAAGCGGTGGTGCTCACCGGCCTCGGCCGCTGAGCACCCGGTCAGGCCACCTTCAGCGCCTGGTCGATGTCGGCCACGATGGCCGGCGGCGGTCGCGCCCAGGTCGAGCGGCTGCTGCAGGAGCCCGGTCGCGACGGTGTTGTCCACCACCATCGGGGCTCCCGCGGCCGCCGCGAGCTCGGCCAGCCGGGCGATGTCGCACACGCGAAGCAGCGGGTTGGTCGGCGTCTCTGCCCACAGCAGCGAGGGCGCGGCCCCAAGCTCGCGCTCGACCCGGGCGAGATCGGCCAGGTCGGCCAGGACCGGCCGGGCACCGTGCGGGCGCAGCCACTGCGCGAGTGTGCGGGCGTTGTAATAACCGTCGGAGGGGAGCAGGATCTGGTCCCGGTCCTTGCCGAGCGCCAGCATCAGGGCCATCGATGCTGCCTGGCCGGAGGCGAAGACGAGGGCGCGGGCCCGTTCGACGGCGCCCAGCGCCGCTTCGAGCGCCTCCCAGCCCGGGTTGCCGCCGCGCCCGTAGGAGCGGGCCGGATCCGGTTCTCCACACGACACGAAGATGCTGGCGGGGACGAGCGGCGGCGGCGCAGGCTCGCCGGGTGAGCGCCGCGTCCCCGCATGGACGAGGACCGCCTCCATGGAGGCTAGATGATCATCCATCGCTTCCCTTCCGGCGTCGGGGATTCCCCACGATGAAATGCCTCAGCACTTGCGCCACAGGGAGCGAGTGCCTTGCCGCCGCCGCTTGCGGCGTGACTCATGGCGTGGCCCGCGGCATGGCTCACGGCATTGGCTCACGGCAGCCAGGAAACCCGGCCGTGCAGCGCGGCGTAGCCGACGAACGCGACGGAATCGATGATGGTGTGCGCGATGATCATCGGCATCACCCGGCCCCAGCGGCGGTAGAGGACGCCGAAGATCGCACCCATCGCCGCGTTGCCGGCGAAACCGCCGAAACCTTGGTACAGGTGATATGAACCGCGCAAGATCGCGCTGGCCATGATGGCACGCCCCGCGGGCCAGCCCAGCTGGTCGAGCCGGTGCAGGAAATAGCCGAGGACGACGGATTCCTCCAGGATCCCGTTCTGCGCGGCCGCGGCGATGAGCACAGGTATCCGCCACCACACCGCCGGTAGCTGTTCTGGCACCACGTTGAGGCTGAGCCCGAGGTGGTAGGCGGCCAGATAGAGCAGCAGACCACCTCCGCCGACCACCGCGGCCAGCACCGCCCCGCGCGCGGTGTCGGTTCCCGGGGTCCGCAGATCCAGGCCGATCACCGAAGCCCGCTCGCCGGATCTGGCGAGCAGGTAGATCACCAGCGCCACCGGCGCGAGTCCCAGGGCAATGTTCGTGACCTGCAACGCGAGGTCGAGCCATGGGCGCCCAGGGGCGAGCGATCCGTTCAGCAGCGCGTGCTGATGGCGAAGCGCCACCGGCCCGGTCACCGAGCCGATCAGCTCGACAAGGGCGCTCAGGCCGCTCGCGCCGAGCGAGACCGCGAAGACGACGAAGATCTCCCAGCCGAGGAGCCGCCGTGGCACCGTGGACGTGCCAGCCGGGGCGGTGGCCGTCGCGCGTTCTTCGCTGTTCGTCTCCGCCTCGCCCACTCCAGGACTCTAGCCGGGACGCGACAGGCTCGTTACGTCTGAGTCTGCTGTGGACGCTGTGAGCTTTCCAGGTAAATCGCGCATATCACCCGAGCCCGGATCACCTGAGCCCGGCCGCTTCGATGGCCCGTAGGGCGCGCCGCGTAGCACGACTGTCAATATGCGCCATCGAGTCCGCCTCAAGACCCATGACCGTGAATGTGCCATTGCGGGTCCGATAGAACCCGCAATGGCACATTCAGGGTCACCCCGCGGCGTCAGGCACACGGTCGCCGGCATGGCCTCAAGATCAACTGCGGCCCCACGTGCACTGATGGCCGGTATGGCACTGAAATAAGGCATCCAACGGGCCATTGCGGATCTGGAGGGCCTTGGCGGCGGTCGCTGGTCCGCCGACACGCTTGCCGGGTCTTTAACAACGTCGCCTGGCGATGCTTAGGTGAACCACGTCACTGTCGGCTATGCAGCCATTACTCAATGAAGTGTGTGCGGCACTGAGCGCGCTGCCGCCCGGCAGGTCTGTCAACTCCGGTTTCCCAGGATCGAAGGGCTGCACCAGATGGCGCGTCTTGGCCGAAGGACCCACGCATCTGCGCTCTGCGCCCCGCGCGGCCCGTTCGCCGCCATAGCCGCCACGACCGTGACCGCTATGGTCACCGCCGCGGTCACCACCGCCGGCGCCATGTCCCCGGGCACCCGCGCCGTGGTGGCGCGCGCCCAGGTCCGTCCCGAGACCGCCGTGGCCCCCGGGACCGCCGGGACCGCTGGAGCCGCCGGGACCGCCGTGGCGGTGGGCAGATCGGTGTCCACCCCGGGCCTGGTCCACGATCCGGCCTCGCTGGTCAATCCATTCATCGGCACGTCCGGTTCTGTCGACGTGTTTCCTGGCCCGGACATGCCGTTCGGGATGCTCCAGTGGAGCCCCGATACCTCGCAGAAACGGCCGGACGGCGGCGGATATGAGTACAGCGACAGCAGCCTGCGCGGCTTCAGCCTGACCCACCTCAGCGGGCCCGGCTGCGGCGCCTATGGCGACGTGCCGATCCTTCCCACCGTCGGCGCCATCGGCGCCAACCCGGGCGCCGCGACCGTGACCTTCTCGCATGCGGGCGAGTACGCACAGGCTGGGTACTATTCCGCGACCTTGGGCAATGGCGTCACGGTGGGCCTCACCGGCGTCACCCGCGCGGGCATCGGCAGCTTCAACTTCCCGGCAACCACACAGGCAAACCTGCTGCTCAAACTGACCGGCAGCGAAAATCCGGTCGATGGCATCAGCGCCCGGATCATCGGCAACGACGAGGTCAGCGGATCGGTGACGGCGGGCCACTTCTGCGGCGCGCCCAGCCTGTGGGAACGCGACTACACACTGCACTTCGACATCCGTTTCGACCGGCCGTTCACGGCGAGCGGCACCTGGGGGGGCGCCACGGGACCGGCCGTCATGCCCGGGGCACGCCGCATCTCACAACACGCGGCGCGCCCGGCGGCGACCGCACCCCCAGCGGCCGGGGCCGCCTCGCCGCAGCCACCCCCAGCCGCCCCGCCCCCGGCACCTCCAGCCACCTCGCCCCAGCCACCGTCAGCCACCGGGGCCGCGCCGCCAGCCACCTCGCCCCAGCCACCGTCAGCCACCGGGGCCGCCCCGCCGCCAGCCACGCGCGTGCCAGCGTCCACCGAGGTCTTCGCCGGGGCCAGGCCACGTTTCGCAGCGCCACAGGACGCGTCGCCCACCACACATGGCGTCATGCCGCAGACCGCTTCCGGCATAACGGGGCCAGGCGGGGTCTACCTGACGTTCGACACTACGCCGAATCAGACGGTCATGGCGAAGGTCGGGATCTCGTTCACCAGTGACGCCGCCGCCAGCGCGAACCTGAACGCGGAGATTCCCGGCTGGGACCCGGGCCGGGTCCGGCAGGCCAACCACACCGCCTGGAACGAGCTTCTCGGCCGCATCCAGATCTCCGGCGGCTCGCACGTCCAGCGGGTCCAGTTCTACACCGCGCTGTATCACGCGCTGCTGCATCCGAACATCGTCAGCGATGACGACCGCCAGTACACGGGGTTCGACGGCCAGGTGCAAACGGCCAAGCCGGGCCACGCCGAGTACGGCAACTACTCCGGCTGGGACATCTACCGAAGCCAGGTCCATGCCCAAGTGGAACCTCGGTGGCGGCGAGTCGTATGTCATGGTCGGCGACCCGGCCGACCCGATCATCGCGGGCGCGTACGCGTTCGGCGCCCGCGGCTTCGACACCTCAGCGGCGCTGAAGGCGATGGCCGCGGAGGCGACGCAGCCGAACACCATCCGCCCGGGCCTGGCCGAACTGCAGCGGTACGGCTACCTGCCCGCCGGCAGCCTTGCCGGGTACGGCTGCTGCAACTTCTACGGCCCCGTGTCGACTCAGCTCGAGTACGACACGGCCGACTACGCGATCGCGGCGCTGGCCAGGGCGACCGGCGCGGGCGCGGCGTACGAGAAGTTCGCCACGATGGCGCAGAGCTGGCAGAACATCTTCGACCCCGCCGTCCGCCAGATGCGGGCCAGGCTCACCAGCGGCGACTGGCTGGGGAGCTTCAGGCCTGGCACCAGAGCTGGCTTTGTCGAGGGCACGTCCGCCCGGTACACGCCCATGGTCCCGTTCAACCTGCGGGCGCTGATCAACGCCGCGGGTGGCAACCACGCCTGGGTGCGTTACCTGAACAGCCTGCTGTCCACGATCACCAGGCCTGGCTCGGCCAATGCCAACCTGGCCAACGAGCCAAGCCTGGGGATCCCATGGGAGTACGACTACGCCGGCGCGCCCTACCTGACGCAGCGAATCGTCCGCGAGGCACAACAGGAGCTTTACGCGGACGCACCGGCCGGCCAGTTCGGCAACGACGATCTCGGCGCGATGAGCTCCTGGTACGTCTGGTCCGAGCTGGGCTTGTACCCACAGACGCCGGGCACGCAGATCCTCGTGCTCGGCAGCCCGGTATTCAACAAGACGGTCGTGCACCTCGCCGATGGCCACACCATCACGATCAATGCCCCCGGCGCCCAGCCTGCCGCACCTTACGTGCGAAACCTCACGGTCAACGGCGTCACTTGGCACAAGGCCTACGTCGACTACGGCGGGCTGGCGGGCGGCGCCACGCTCGACTTCGACCTGGCCGCCGTGCCCGACATCTCGTGGGCGAGCAGCCAGGACGCCGCGCCGCCATCCGATCCGACCGGACAGCAGCCCGCCCTGACGTCGGTTTCGCCGAGCGGCGGGCTGATCCTGGCGCCGGCCTCGTGGGCAGCCGCGTCGCTGGAGGTCACGAACGTGACGGGGCGGCCCCTGACCGTCGGCTGGACGGCGAGCGCGCCGAACGGTGTCACGGTCAGCCCAGCCAGCGGAACGCTCACCGTGCCTGCGCGTTCCTTCGCCGCAGCGGCCGTGACGGTCACCGCCGGCCGCAGCGACGGCGTCTTCCCCGTGACCTTCACGGCGAAGACGGACGCCGGTGACACTCTGCGCGGCGCGGCCCTCACCGCCGACGTAGCGGAACCAGGCGATTTGCGGCTCACGCGCCCGCGGCGGTGACGATCGCGTCGGTGATGAAACCCAGGGCCAGGCCGAGCAGGATGCCCCAGGTGGTGATCTCCTTGAACGCCATCGCCCGCGCCACCGCGAGAAGCTCGATGACGACGTAGAGGATCGAGCCCGCGGCGAGCGCGAGAAACGCAATGGAGAGCATGTCGCTCGTCACCTGCTGGCCAGCAAGGGTGCCGAGGAAGGTTGGCCCGCCACCGATCAGGCCGAGCAGCGCCAGCCTGCCCCAGGACGGGCGGCTCCCCCCCGCCGCGAGCGGCGCGACGATCCCGAATCCCTCCGTGGCGTTGTGCGCGCCGAACCCGATCACGAGCAGCACCGCCAGGCTGAGCTGGCCCGCCGCGGCCGAATCCCCGATGGCCAGGCCCTCACCGAAGTTGTGCAACCCGATACCGATCGCGATAAGGAGTGACAACTCGGCAGCCGCGGAGCGGGTGTCACCGACATGCCTGGAGGCCGCCACGGCTGCGCCCGGCCCCTCCGGCCGCGCCATCCGGGCCCGCCTGGCCCGCCGGGCAACCCAGCGGTCGAAGTAGACCAGGCCCACCAGGCCAACGCCGAGACAGCCGACCAGCAAAGCGCCGTCACGCACCGCGATCGCGTAGTCATGCCGCGACAGCGCCACGCTCGCCGTGGCCCACGCGTGGTCGAGCACATCCCAGAGCAGGAAGATCAGGATGCCGATGGCGGTGGCGTTGAGCAGCGCCTTGACCTTGGGCATCGGGCTGCGCAACCGGCCAAACGGGAGGCCAAGGAAGATCGTCAGGCCAGCGAGGGCGCCGAGAAGCGCGATGCTGCCTGCTGACATACGATGCTCCAAGGCCGAGGGGACGTCACCGTGGGCTTAGGCTAACCTAACTAAGGATTGCCTAACAAGGTCCGGACACGCTCCGCCTCCGCCGTGGCGGCCCCTGTGTATTCTGCGCTGCGCAGGCCGGTCAGGACAACAGCCGGGCTGCGGGACGCCGGTCGGTGCCACGGCGGGCACCGGGCCACGGCGGGCACCGGGCCACGGCGGGGGCCGGGCAGTAAGGTGAGCGCCATGCGAATTGGATTCGGCCTGCCGGTCGCGGGCGCCTGGGCGCACCCGGAAACCATCGCCCGGTTCGCGAGGCGCGCGGAGGACCTGGGCTATGACTCCGTGTGGACCTTCCAGCGGCTGCTTGTGCCCGCCGACGACGAGCCCGCGCCCGTGTACCGCAGCGTGCTCGACCCGCTCACCTCGCTCGCCTTCGCGGCCGCGCACACGTCGCGGATCCGGCTCGGCGTGTCGATCATCAACATGCCCTTCGTGTCGCCAGCCCTGCTCGCCAAGCAGGCCGCCACCGTCGACGTGCTCTCCGGCGGCAGGCTGGATCTCGGTCTTGGCGTTGGCTGGTCACCGGTGGAGTTCACGGCCAGCGGCGCGGACACCGCCCGCCGGGGCGCGCGTGCGGAGGAGTATCTCGCCGCACTGCGCACGCTGTGGGCCGACGAGGTGAGCGAGTACCACGGCGAGTTCTATGAGATCCCGCCGAGCCGGATGGCGCCGAAGCCAGTGCAGCGGCCCGGCCCCCCGGTGCTGCTCGGCGGCGTCGTGCCCGCGGCGCTGCGCCGCGCGGGACGGCTCGCCGCGGGCTGGCTGAGCGGCAGCCGTGCCAACCTCGACAAGATCGGTGAGCAGGCCCAGACAGTTCGCCAGGCCGCCGAGGGGGCGGGGCGCGACCCGGCGGCCGTCCGCGTGATCTGCCGCGGCGTGGTCAGGGCCGGCGAGCTTGTGGGCAGCGCGGCGGAGCCAGGGGCAGACGGCCGGCAGCGCCTTGCGGGCTCCTACGAGCAGATCCGCGAGGATACGGCCTGGATGGAGACCCAGGGTGTGACCGAGGTGTTCTACGACCTCAACTGGGACCCGCTGATCGGTTCGCCGGACACGGATCCGGCCGCCGCCACCGAGCGTGCCGGGGAGATCCTTGACGCCCTCGCGCCCGGCAGCCACCCGGCGCCCTGAAGCCCTGCCAGCCCGCCGGGCCGACCCGGGGACGACCCGGCAACCCCGTCGCCGCCCGCCCGGCCGGGGCGAACTCAGTGGGCTCAGTTGACATATGAGTCCGGCTCACCGGAGGTGCGCACGATGCACACGAGATTTCACGAGATCATGACCGGCCAGGCACGGCTGGCCGACGAGAACCAGCCGCGGCAGGCGGTGCTCGACCTGGCGGCGGACCTGCCCGGGCTGCTGCATCCCTGGAGTGACGTCGAGGCAGCCCTGGCCGGGCATGTCCGGATCGAGGGCTGGGCCGACGACCACGGCGCGGCCGGCACCCTGCGGATCGCGCCTGTCACCGCGCGCCGCATTCGCTACCAGCTAAGTTTCACCACCAACGACGGGCGCCGAATGCACCTGGACGGCTGGAAGTCGGTGAGCTTCGCCCGGCTGCTGCATTCGATGACTACGCTGCCCGCCACCATCTTGGACGAGAAGGGGAACGTCGCGGCCGAGGCACAGCTCCGCTTCGACCTGCGGCGCGCCCTCGGGCCGATGGTCGCGGGCTTGCGGGTACGGCCGGCGGCGCGCCCCGCCGGCCGGGCGCAGGCGCCGCTCGCGTTCCTGTCTCCTCGCTGGCGCGGCCAGCGCGGCCGGCTGGAGGTGTGGTACAGCACATTCACCGATCCGGCGACTGGGACAGGCTGCTGGCTCCACCACGAACTCGTCGCGCCCACCGGCGGCGGCAGCGCGAATGTGCACGGCTGGGCCGCGATCTTTCCGCCGGATGGGGTGCCCGCCCTGGCCAGGTTCGGGCCGCAGCCCTGGGTCGCGCCGGACAGCGACACGGTGTTCGCCTCCGACGACGTGCTCATGACTCCGGCGACGCTGCGCGGCAGCGCGGGCACCGGCCAGGAGCGAGTGCGGTGGGACCTGACGGCCGAGCAAGACGGCCCGCCGCTGTTCACCTTCCCGCGCTGGGCGTGGGAACGCGAGGCACTGCCAGGAGCGCAGATCGTCCCCGTGCCCACGGGCAGGTTCACCGGCACCGTGCGATACGGCGATCGTGAGCTCACCCTGACCGGGGCGCCTGGCGCGACGGCGCACGTCTACAGCCACGGCAACCCGCAGCGCTGGGCCTGGCTGCACGCCGACCTCGGTGGGGGCGACGTCTGCGAGGTAGTGGCCGCCACGTCGACCAGAGCCGGCCTGGGAAAGCTCCCGCCGCTCCCCTTCGTCCGGTTGCGCGCCGGCGGCGAGGACTGGCCGGGCGGCGACCCCCTGGTGCATGCCGCCAGGTTCGTCGCCAAGATCGGCCTGCCCACCTGGACGGTGCTTGGCATCGCCGGCGGCCGCAGGATCCAGATCAAGGTAACCCAGCCCGCGGACCGCACACTGGCCGTCGGCTACACCGACCCGGACGGGTCCACGGCAGTGTGCAGGAACAGCGAGCGAGCCGACGCGGTCATCACCGTGCAGCGCCGCACGGCCGGTGGCTGGCAGGCGGACCGGCGCTGGCGGCTCGATGCCACCGCGCACGCGGAAGTCGGCACACGTGAGTGAACGCGGGCCGGCGAGCCCGGGCGCCGCGGTGGTCGCAGCGCTGCTCGGGATCGACGACCCGCAGCAGGCGCAGCGCGTCGCGGCGCGCGCCGGTGAGGTGGCGGCGCGCCTGCCCGCGCCCGCAGGGGCGGGGATACGCGCGGGAACCGCGGCGCTCGGCCTGGCCTGCAGGCTGATCGCGGGAAAACCGCTCGCCGAGCTTTCCCCGCCGGAACGCGACTGGGTGTGCACGACGGTGGCCAGCCGCGGTGGCGGCCCACTGCTCGACGCGCTCAAGCTGCCACTGCTTCTCGCGGCAGGCGAAGAATGGCACGGCCGGAGCGCGACCGGAGCGGCCGGCAGTGCCGCCGCGGCGGACGCCGGCAGCGGAGAACCGGACGCCGGCAGCGGAGCCTGCGGCGCCGGCCGGCCGCGGCCCGATCCGCCGCTCGACTGCACCCCGGCGGCGGACTGGCCGTCCCGCATGACCGCCGACGCCGTCGTCATCGGATCCGGCGCGGGCGGCGCGATGGCCGCGCGCACGCTGGCCAGGTCGGGCGCTGCTGTGATCATCGTCGAGGCTGGGCGGCGTTACACCGTGGCCGAGTTCCGCGATCGGGCGCCACTGGACCGGTTCCTCGACCTGTACGGTGCTGCCCACGGTGCTGCCCACGGTGCTGCCCACGGTGC
>WNGJ01001813.1_pt1 | contig 21260 bp, 27 predicted proteins | sample 5400611 | NCBI WGS metagenome assembly WNGJ01 (sample SAMN13153375, study PRJNA577476) | soil metagenome | isolation source: 40 cm soil or saprolite under Garry oak tree replicate 1 | place: USA:California | collected 2016-06-15
CTTCCTTGCCTTGAGGGGATAAGACGGTAAGCTTGGCGCGGCCTTTTTGAATATAGAAAACGGCATCGCTAGGCTCGCCCTGGGCGAAGATCACTTGGTCCTTTGGGTATTGCATTATGGTTCTGCCCAACCCGGTTTGAGCGAGGAAATCCTTGGGATCGAATATCCGAGTCTTAAGATGCGACATACAAAATCTCCTCTAGAAATATGATACGCCGACAAGAAACGGATACCGAATCCCACGTTTGTTAGGAAATCTGGCTCTGTGCAGGAATCTGGATAACTCTTCGATTGACAAGGGTTTTCGCGTCTACGACAAGTTTCACATTCTGCGAGGCATGCCAGCCCAGCGGTGGACGAAGTACGGCGGGCAGAGTTCTTCCGTAAAGGAGGCGCAGCGCGGAGATCTGGTGCGGGGCAAGCGCTGGTTGCTTCTGAGCAGCTGGCTCAACCTGGATCGCGGCAAGCGACGTCAGCTGAATGCGCTGTTTGCTCTGAACCGGCGCATCCTTAAAGCCTACCTCCTGAAGGAGAGTCTTTCGCAGTTGTGGAATTACACCTACGAAGGGGCCAGGTTGCGTTACCTGCAAAACTTGATCGACCAGTTGCGCTGGCAGCGACTGAAACCGATAGAGAAACTAGCCCGCATGTTGCTGGATCATCTGGAGGGCATCTTGAACTACTGCCGCACGAAGGTACCCATGGGAGTGATCGAAGCCGTCAACGGCAATCTCAAAGCTCTGCTCCGGCGCGGCCGCGGCTATCGAGACATGAACTATCTGCTCCTCAAGGCGCAGCGCTTGGCGGCGACCAAGACTGAATTCCTTGTTCTTCAGAAAGCCGCGTAGAGCGATAAACCTCTGATTGATCCCTGGTGATATAGTTAACTATAACACAATTCAAAGTCTGTACACTTTGGATCACCTTTGGGAGAATGCCGAAATTAGATCTGACTCACCTTTCGAGGAGAGCCGGACTCTACCTTCCACAGGCTGAGGACACGCGACTGCATCGCTCGATCGCCTTGAAGAAAGGATTCATGCGCTGGTTTGCCAGTTCACACGCCCTCGCTGCGGCGGCGATTCTGCTACCTGCGGCGCTGTTCGCAGCAGATGTAGACGCAAAGTTCCACAATGCTCCGGCTTCGGCGCAGGCGGCGAAGAACCCTTACGCAGGCCAGGAGGAGGCCGCGCAGGTCGGAAAGAAGCTATATGCGCGCAATTGCCTGTCGTGCCACGGGAAGATGGGAAAAGGCACCGGCAACGTGCCTTCGCTGGTGGACGGAAAGCTCGATTCGGTTACGCCGGGTGAAGTATTCTGGTTCATTACGCGGGGCGACAAAGATAACGGCATGCCCGCCTGGGCGTCTTTGCCAGCAAAGCAGCGCTGGCAGATCGTTACCTATGTAGAGTCGATGGGAACGTCGCAGGCCGCGCAGGAGGCGAGCGCGCCGCCACCGCCCGACATGAACCCATCGAAGCTGAAGGCACCACCGCCTACGCCACCCTTCACCGATTTTCGTTACGAGAAGCCGGGAACGTTTCACAAGATTACGGTGAACGATTTACCGCAACCCTATGCGACCAAATCGGCGTACAACTCTCCGGACCTGGTGGCGCGGCCGGGAAACGTGTGGCCGGCGGCGCCGGTCGGATTCAAGGTGGAGTTGTATGGGGCTGGGCTCGACAATCCCCGGACCTTGCGCACGGCTCCGAACGGCGACATTTTTCTTGCGGAAACCGATCCCGGACGCATCCGGGTGTTCCGCGGGCTAACCGCCGGCGGCAAGCCCGAGCAGTCGGCGATCTTTGTCAGCGGCCTGAAACAGCCGTATGGTCTGGCTTTCTATCCAGCGGGTCCCGATCCGCAATGGTTATATGTGGGCAGCGCCGCTGAAGTGGTTCGTTTCCCTTATCACAATGGCGATTTGAAGGCGAGCGGATCGCAGCAACACATCGCCGACCTGCCAGGTCGGGGCTGGTTCGGGCACAGCACGCGGGCGGTAGAGTTTTCGCGGGATGGCAAGCGAATGTTTGTCGCGGTGGGCTCGGCATCGAACGTGGACGATCCCGACACCACGCCGCGAGAGAAGGACCGGGCGGATATTCTGGCCTGCGATCCGGAGAATTGCGTGCTGAGCGTGTATGCCTACGGCATTCGCAACGCGGGAGGTGGGATTGCGGTGAATCCGCAGACGGGCGAGTTGTGGTGCTCGGTGAATGAGCGCGACGCCTTGGGGGACAACCTCGTCCCCGACTACATCACGCACGTGCAGGAAGGGGGATTCTATGGCTGGCCGTGGTGGTACATCGGCGCGCATCAGGATCCGCGGCATCGGGGCAAGCATCCGGAGTTGAAAGACAAAGTCATCGTGCCGGACGTGCTGCTGCAATCGCACAACGCGTCGCTGGAGTTTACTTTTTATGAAGGCCAGCAGTTCCCCACCGGGTACAAGGGAGACATTTTCGCCTCCGAGCACGGCTCCTGGAACAAAGCGGTGCGCGTGGGCTATGAGGTGATCCGAGTGCCGCTGCACCAGACCGGCCACGCCAGCGGGGAGTATGAAGACTTCCTCACCGGTTTCGTGCTGCCAGACGGCAACGTGTGGGGACGTCCGGTAGGCATAACCGTGGCTTCAGATGGATCGCTGCTGGTGAGCGACGACGGATCAAACTCGGTGTGGAGGGTTAGCTACACGGGGAAGTGACGGGAAACTTTCCCGGAAGCTATGGTTCGGATGATGGGGGGCTCCGCGTCCGGGTACTCGCCGCCTACAAGGTCTCCTCACCCTCTCAAAAGACGCTGACATTCCCGTTCTGAAGGAAGCCAAAAGCCGAGTGCGCCAAGCTGCTCAGCGCTGTCTTTGAGCTGTCCTCTGGGTTTCGGCGTGGAAGCTAGTCGTGAAGAACGACGTTCAGAAGTGAGCTGTGGACTTGCAGGCCGCTCTCGCCATAGTCAACGAAGCCTAACTTTCTGAACCTGTTCATGAAAAAACTGACCCGCGACCGGGTTGTGCCGATCATCTCTGCGAGGGTCTCCTGACTAATCTTGGGGATCACAACCTCGGGCAGGCCTTCCTTGCCAAAGTGCGCCAGCAACAGCAGCATCCGAGCTAGTCTCTTTTCGCTGGAATTGAAGAGCTGGTCAACTAAATCCTCTTCGTATCGGATGTTCCGCGCCAGTAGATACGCGACGAACAGATCTGAGAACGCATGTTCTCGGTGGAGCGCAAGCATCATTGCCTTCTTATCGATTTGCAGAAGTTCGCAGTCCGTTATTGCGGTTGCAGACCCCATGCGGAGAGTTTGGCCCGCAAGCGAACCTTCTCCGAAAAACTCTCCCGCGCTCAATATGCCCAGGGTTGCTTCCTTGCCAATCTTGGATACGACACTGAGCCTAATCTTGCCTTCCTGGATGTAGAAGACGGCGTCAGCCTCGTCTCCCTGTGTGAAGATTGTTTGTTTCTTGGGAAAAGCCACGACTTTCCTACCCTCGCCGATAGTGGCAAGGAATTTCCTTGGGTCGAAGTCGTACTTTTTCTTGGCCGGCACGGTTGGTGCTATCAATGGCTTCTCCTGGCGCAGAGCGACACCCTTAAACATTTTGTCAGAGCGGTGATCACCAAAGATGTTCACTTTTGCTCACAATTGTTACATCGGCGGCGGACCCATGAAAACCTCTGAAACCTCCGCAGCGCGAATGTGTCCGAAATGGAACAGCTTTCCAACTGTGGAAGACTGTAACCTGTCGCGGTGAAAACAAAGGACCTCACCCTCAAACAGATATTATCCGTACCTTGTCCTACTTGTGGTGCAACCAACGGTGGGGCTTGTGAACTGCACACGGGTACCCCGCGCACCGAGCCACACCGGGATCGGAAACTTTCCGCCGCCGAGGCCGTGGAAACCAAGCCGGGCAAACGATAACAGCCTGTGAAGTACGGGCTTTGATGGGCATTGCTCGCCCTCCAGGATGACCAGCAAGATTCTGTCCGCGGGATCGAATTCGGAGTAGTACGGCACGGAGTTTGACCGTGAATGCCTAGAGATCCGTGCCCTCATCGTCAACCATCTTTTGCAGATCGAAGCTGGCTTTTATTTGGGTTGTCCCTGCCTGGCTGACGAATTTCAACTCATTGTCGTCAATGGACAGCGTGGACGGCGTTACCAGTAGCTTCTTCGGAAAGCGGAAGAGGATGCCCTTGATTTGCACGGCGCTTGGGCTGATTCTTTGCTTTGATTTGGTGAGAAGGAGGAAACTTCTGGCGCGTAGAGTGGCCTCGTCGAGCTTTGTGAAGGAGCTGATATCATGGCCCACAATCAACAGTTGGGAATCGTCGGAGGGTAGCGCTTTTCCGCCGTATGTGTCTGTAATCGGTTTGCACGCGCCAGAGCGCCGGACTAAATCTCTTACTCCCATGTCCGGCGGGTGGCAGAACCAGGCCTCTTCTTCGAGAATTGCCGGCGCACGATGCTCAGCAAAGCTTGGACCGCGGGATTGTCGAGGTTAGGCTTCAACCCGATGTCGATCGACGTCCAATGTCGAGAACGCACCTTCTTGTAGACGACTCCCGGCATTGCGAAATTTGCGACACAGGCTGGAGCCAAGGATATACCGGACCCGGCGGCCACCAGGCGCACTACGGTTGGCCACTGTGGAGCTTCCTGCACAACATTTGGCCGGAACCCTTCTGCTTCGCAACATGAGATAGTCCGATCGAAAGCAAGGGGCCCCATCCGCCGCGCGAAAAGTACAAAGGGCTCGTTTCGAAGATCTCGGGGACGAATTGTGGCACAGCCGGCAAGTTTGTGGCGAGCCGGGAGTACCGCAATGAATCGTTCTCGCAGGATCGATTCAATCGACAGCCCATCCCGCGGTTCGCCGTCGCGAAGGAAACCCAGATCCAGTGTTCCATCCAGCAGAGAGGGCATTTGCTCAGCGGTGACCAGTTCTCGCAACCGCAATTCAACCCTCGGATACAGGCGGCGATAGCGTTCGATTGCTTTGGGCAGTGTGGTGAGCATAACCGAACCGCTGAATCCCACTGTCAGAACACCTTCCTGGCCGCTGCCCAACCGCCGTGCCATTGCCATGTCATCGTGTATCTTCGTGAGGGTATTCCGCGCACCCTCCCTGAAGTACTGACCAACCTTTGTCAGCCGGACACCGCGGGTTGTGCGATCGAACAGGGGATACCCCAGTATCCGTTCAAGGCTCCTGATCTGCTGGCTCAGCGGCGGTTGTGCCATCCCCAACTGCGCTGCCGCCTTGCTGAAATGCAAGGTTTCGGCGACGGCGAGAAAGTAACGTAAATGTCTTAACTCAATCTCTTGCTTCATATTCATTTCGTCTCAGTGTAGATAATTAAGATATTGGACATATTCTCACCACAGATTCTATCGTCGATGATCAAGGGAAGGGTTATGCACATGAATCTTGCTAAAGAACAGCCCCCGCCGGTCGCCCAAATCGGCATCCGCCAGTTTCAGCCAGGGGATGCGGCTGCATTCCGCAGGCTCAATGAAGAATGGATCACCCGCTTCTTCCGCATAGAGCCAAAGGAGGAGCTCGTTCTTGCCGATCCGCAGGGAACCATTCTAGACATGGGTGGAAGGATTTTCTTCGCGACTGCCGGTGAACGATGCGTCGGCTGCTGCGCACTGATTCGTCTGAGGGACAAAGAATTTGAGGTGGCCAAGACGGCTGTCGAGCCGTCGTACCAAGGAGCGGGCATCGGTCGCAGGCTACTTCACGCAGCGATCGCTGAGGGGCGAAATGCGGGCGCACAAAGACTCTATCTGGAGACCAACCACGTGCTGACGCCCGCGATTCGGCTGTATGAATCCGTGGGATTCAAGCACCTCGATGCGAACCGCATAATCCCCTCCCCCTACGAGCGGGCCGATGTGTACATGGAGTTGATTTTGGTTTGAAAACGCCGGGCCGGGTGATTCGCGACCAGAATGCCATGTCCCGTGGCATCTTCACTTGACGTCACCTCGCCTTCTGATGGATCGAAGCTGCCATGAGCCCGTGCCGGAAAGGCTGCCCCGATGTTTGTCTCCGATGTTTTCCCGGAGCGGAAGCAACCGAATTACTAATCCCTGTTTGCCGCAACCCGGGAGCATCGCATGGCGGCGGATGGAACACTGAGTGTTACCACTTCTACAGACGTCGCGTTACCAGGCGAAAGGGCTCGTCACCGGATGGACACCCATTTAAATTCCACTCTGGCGGTTGATTGAGACGACGGCAGTCCTGTAGGGTTGTGTTGGAGCTGCGCCTTGGACATCTATCTCGTCGACGGCACATACGAGTTGTTCCGGCACTACTACGCGCTGCCGTCGATCCGGGATTCGGATGGACGGGAGGTAGCCGCCGTCCGAGGTGTCCTCGCTTCAGTGCTGGGCATGATCAAAGGCGGTGCTACGCACATCGCCGTTGCCACCGATCAAGTGATCGAATCTTTTCGCAACGACTTGTGGCCAGGCTACAAGACCAGCGAAGGCGTCGAACTCGACCTGCTGGCACAATTTCCACTGCTCGAAGACGTCCTTACGGCGGCTGGTATTGTCGTCTGGCCGATGGTTGAATTCGAGGCCGACGACGCGCTCGCGGCCGCGGCGGCCGCCGCCGCTCGAGACGAGCGTGTCAAACGCGTGATCATTTGCACCCCGGACAAGGATCTTGCCCAATGTGTGCGCGGCTCACGCGTCGTCCAACTGAATCGCCGGACGCGGGTCACGTTAGACGAAGCTGGTATCGTCCAGAAGTTCGGCGTCTCGCCGGCATCGATCCCCGACTATCTGGCGCTGGTGGGCGACGCGGCGGACGGTTATCCGGGCCTGAAAGGCTGGGGTGCGAAGTCTTCGGCTGCCGTCCTTGCCAAGTTTGTCCATCTTGAATCCATTCCTCTGGACTGCCGCGAATGGCGCGTGAACGCCGCCAACGCGAGTGCCCTCGCAGACACTTTTTGCCGCGAGCGGGACCGCGCCCTGCTGTTTCGCACGCTGGCCACGCTCCGAACCGACATCGCGCTCTTCCACGAGGTGGACGAGTTACGATGGAATGGCCCCACACCCGCCTTCGCCGAGCTCGCAGCTCGATTGGACGCAGCCGTTACCGAGCGCCGGCACTCCCGGGCCGTGGGATCCTGAACTCGGATCCATGGCGCGGCGATGCGCGGCGACGTTCCGCAACGCCCGCACAAGACCTCAAAGAGCGCTCCAAAGTGACGAGAGACACGAAATCATGACCTCACCCAGCCGAAAACATGCGGGCCCAGGGCCAGCGAGTGACCAGTCTACGGTCCCTGAGCCTACATTCGCCGAGCGGGCGCGTACCCTGACGCACTTGGGTCGCATAGGTAGCCTCTCGACTATCTCGCGGAAACAACCGGGGGTTCCCGTTCGGATCAGTGATGCCCTACGGTTTGGACGAACGCGGGCGTCCCATCTTCCTTATCAGCACGATGGCCATGCATACGCGGAACTTGCAGGCAGACGCTCGTGCGAGCTTGCTCGTGACTGAGGACGACGGTGGCGGTGATCCGCTTGGCGTATCCAGGGTCACGCTGCTGGGAAATGTTCTGCCCCTACCGGCGTTCGAGGTGGCCGAGGCTCGCAAGCTCTACTTGGCAAGTTATGCCGACAGCAAGTATTGGGTAGATTTTGAAGACTTTTCTTTTTATCGCATGGACGTGGTGGACATTTATTACGTGGGCGGCTTTGGAGTGATGGGCTGGGTACCTGCTTCCGAATACGACCGCAGTCAACCCGACCCTCTCGCTGACTCGATGACCGAAATCATTCAGCACATGAACACCGACCACAAGGATGCGCTCGTACTGCTTGCCCGGGAATTTGCTCGCATTGAGTCACAGGAAGCGACCATGATCACAGTCGATCGCCTCGAGTTTCATGCGCGCTTGAAGACCCAGGAGGGCATGCGTGGTGCCCGTGTTGCATTTCTGCGAGAGGTAAGCAATCCGGCAGAAGCCCGAATGGTCTTGGTCGAGATGGTGCAACAGGCGCGCTCGGGCGCCAAGTGAATAATTGCTACGAGTAGCGCTTCTTAACGGCCACTTGACTCTAGTGACTTGAGACTTGCAGGGTTGTGGTCACTGGTTCGCTGGTGCAGTCGCGGGGGACACGTGCCACTGAGACGCTGAGTACGGTGGTCAGGTACGACGCCAGCGAATCAAGAGCGGTTGTCCTAGCTTTTGCAAAGCTAAAAACAACAGCGTTGCACATGCGAACCTATAGCGGCGACCAACATTGAACGCCGTGTTCCTGAAGGGAGATTATGGTGCAGGATAGCGTGCGGCAATCGGAGTCGGGGTGATGAACTTCAACTGGTCCAGTTCGCTCAATACGTTTTTCCAATCATCCTCGTCCTTCCTCATCTCGATGGGTGCTGAGAGGTCAGAATAAAAGTCGAGAATGTTGGCACGCAGCTCCGGCGAAATCCGATCAAACTTGCGCTCTGACAATTGACCTAACCACTTCGCATAAGCATTGTCCGCGAGCGAGTATTCCGCTGCCTTGGTCGGTTGGCCACTATCAAGATCACAGTTGGGCAGCACAAGTGTGTCAGTGCCCACATCCTCGAGGAGGCGCCGGTATTGATCGACGGTCGTATTGATACTGTTGATGTACAGATCTTCTGTTTGCCGAGTTGGGTTGCTGAAGGCTAACCCTTTGAAAGGGCCTATCCTCGGCATGTAGCGTAACAGGGTTGACAAGATGCGGGTGCCCACGCCCGGCTTCACGTAGTCCTTACCCCATTCCTTTTCATAATTGGAGCGCGAGAGACGATACAAGAACCTCCGTTTCGCGAAATTTGGTGTTTCTCGCATCAGATCTTTCTTATGAGTCTGCAGCGCAACTTGAGTCATTTGCGGAATCAGCCGGCTGACCGCGAAACGATACGAACCCACGGCCAGATCCTCGTGGGTAAGCACATCTTTCAACTCCACTCCGTACACCACGGGGAAAACTCGCTCCAGCAAGGATTTGGACACCTGGAATCCGATGAAATCGTGGTACTGCTCCGACGCATAACGATTCTTCGCGACCTGCACGGTGTCGAACCCGAACTCTATTTTTAGATGCGCCGTCTTGTCCTGGGCGTAGCGGACTGACTTGCCAAACTTCGCTCGCAGCTTGGGATACTCGATGGCAACGGCCTGGTTGACCGCGGGGTGGCCGGCGATATCCGCCACATAGTGCGAAAATGCGCCCAGCGCAAAGGCGTATTCGTTGACATCTTGGCTCTGCAGCAACAACTCGCGAACGAAGTCTCCGCTGCGGACGTAATGCACGAGGTTGCTGAATTCTTTATTGCCGAACGGGTAATAGCCGAGATCCTGGATCACCGCGCCGCCGTACGCATAGGCATGGGCTTCCCTGATCTGGTCTTCCGACAAGCCCGGATATCGCGCGAGCAGGAGAGGCTGGATCTTGTCAGTCCACAGCAAATCCACGATTTCCTCGTGGGTGAGAACGGAGTACGCGGACAGAGCGCCGCTGCACGCGAGAACGACGAGAACAAGCGCGGCAGCAGGGGCGGAAAGCAGTCGCAAGCCGATCATGAGGATGCGCGATGCTGAGCCGGATGGCACGGTTCAGATGCGCCCCAGAAGCAGGAGAATCACAATAACGAAAAGGACCACTCCCACTCCTCCGGTGGGGTAATAACCCCAGTCACGACTATGCGACCATCGGGGCAGCGCCCCTAGAAGTGCCAAAACTAAGATCACGATCAATATGGTTCCAAGCACGTATTTGCTCCTTGCGTTCAGGTGCAGACCGGAAGATCAAATGCCAGTCTCAAATGGCGTTGTTGATGGTTGAGAACGGCGTGGAACCCGAACAAGACGGGTCCCCGCCGAGTATGAGTTCCTAGCGCAAGCTTCCTGTCGTCTCATTAACCGGACTGCCGATGGCTTCACCGGATACGAGAAGTTCGACTCTACGGTTCCGCTGCCGACCGGCGGAGTTATCGTTGGAGGCGACCGGCAAAGTGTTACCGAAGCCCCGGGACGAAACCGAATTCGTCGATACCCCTTCTCGCACCAGGTAGTCGCGCACGGATCCAGCACGATTCTCCGACAATGTTTGATTCATGGCATCGCCGCCCACATTGTCCGTGTAGCCGCCGACTTCAATGTTGAGCCCAGGATAAGCGAGCAAAATGCCGGCTACTTTCGCCAGCTTCTCCCGTGCACCCGGCTTCAACGAATACTTTCCGGTGTCAAACAAAACGTCGGACATGCTGACAATCAGGCCGCGTGCGCTGTCGCGAGTCTGAAGAATTTTGTTCAGCTGGTCGGACAATTTCGTGCGCATGGCTGCTTTCTCTGTTTCCGCTTGTTGCGCCCTCAACTGCGCCTGCTGTGCCGCTAAGCGGGACTGGTCCGCATCAGCCTGGGTTGCGGAGAGCGCAGCTGCTGCTGAGGCCTGACTGTCTGCCATATCTGATTTGGCCTTCGCCGTCGCGGCCTGCGCATCAGCGGCGTCGGTCCGGGCTCTTGTTGCATCAGACTCCGCCTGAGCCCTTGCGGCTTGGGCATTTATTGCATCAGACTGGGCCTGAGCTGTTGCGGCCTGAGCTTTCGCCGCGTCGGACTGGGCTTGCTGCTTCTGCCGAGTCGCATCATTAGCCTGCTCTTGCGACTTGGCCTGCGCATCCGATGAATCCTGGCGTTCGTTTGCCAAGCGCACTTCGTCCATTTTCTTGACCGCGACCGCGCGTGCATCTTCAGCAGTCTGGACTGCTTCTCGGGAGACTGCGATCAGAGGCTTTTTATCGATATGTTTCCTCGTCGCATATTCATCGGCATGGTTCATCAATTCGACGGCGTGCTGATAGCTCTCACCGGCATACTGCTCGGATCCCTCGGATTGAGCGATGCGCAGTGCATTACGCGCCTCGAAGAATTCCAATGGCAACTTGGCATTCAGAACCACCGGGTCGAACTTGTAGCCGGTGGGAATGTAGCCGCCCCGCTCCATCAGTTCGTACCTTGCATTTACTGCCTCGGTAGTTCCCTTAGTGTCTTCGCGGACCACATTCTCCAGCACAACCACGTTGCTGGGCTGCCGCACCGCATAGTAGGGTTCCGCGGTAACGATCAGCGCGAAAGCCTGAAGATCTGTGGTTACATGCAGTTTGCTGCGATGGTTGCCGCCCAGTAACACTTCGCCCAAATTCACTGCCCGGCCCTCGGGCGAAATTGCCCACAAAATGTAGGTCAGGTACTCATTGCCAAACGTAGTTGGTTTTTCCAGGTTGCCAAACTCGGCTTCGATCTCAATGGCTCCCCTCTTGCTGTTGACCTGGGCTTGCCCATTGGCGAGAGTCATCAGGTTTGTGCCTGCGAAATCCAGCTTTGTGGCTCCGCTACGGTGCCGATAATTGACTGCCTGCACGCTGCGGCTGATCACGTTGACCCGAAATGTAGGCGTCGGGCTCATGGGCTCGACGGTCAGGCTTGTTTGAGAAGTAGTTTGAGCCACTGCGCTCAAACTGAGAGCGATTCCGGCGACTAATAGCAGCATATTCTTCAAAGTGTCTCCTTGAGGCAGATGTCTGCCGTATTGCGTTGTATCCGAATCTTGCGTTAAAGCGTTCAGCCCTTCTAGACCGGTTTCCTTTACGACATCGCTTACGTTCCGACGTGGATCCGGGAAAGGGAGTGGAACAATCCAAAAACGTTCAGCAGCCACAGAACTACGGCAATGACCACAACACCGTTCAAAATCGACTTGATGGATCCCTGCATGGGAATGAAGCGATTCACCAGCCACAAAAGAACACCCACCACGATGAGAACTTCCAGGAGTTGAATTAGAGGCATGACCTTTGACCTTCCTTCTTTCGCGAGCGAACGCCTCTCATCCGCCTGGGGGTGTTGCCCTGATTTCAATATTTGCCAAACCTTTTAGGGTCGAATCGTGTTCCGCCGTGAAGTTTCGCGGCATACACACGGATGAAGAATGCCGATCGGCTGGATGTGGTCGCTTCGCCGTGACTTGATCAAGAACCGGCCTGCAGCGATCTAAGAATGAGAGCTACGAATCAGCGTTCGGTGCTCCCTCGACACACTCAGGAGACTAAACAATGACAGGTGCTGGCCTTCGCGTCTGAGCAAGATAGCTCATATGGGGAGACTAAGATTGCGGGCCTCGGACGCGATCACACTACCGAGACGTCGGCGCGTTTGGCGGTTGGCCGGCGACACACAAAGCCATGGTCAGCACCATTTGACCTTAGAGAGTGCGTCACGGCCCACGAACACTCCAGCTCTTGTGCACAAGCCAAGCAGACCTGGCACGTCCTTGACCGTGAATGGGCGGCTCAGTTGGCCGTGATGGCATGCGAAGGCAAACTGGAACATCCCAAGAAGCGGTTTCATCAATCCTGCGCTCGCTGCCGGCGCTCGCAACTCCCATTGGCATCCAGCCAATTTAGCAAGGAGCGCACACTAGCCCGAGCCAGAGCAATTGAGCAATCCGCAGCTCCGTAGTAAAGATTGATCGTGTCGCCATCGGGAGCCATGGTATAGCCGCATGGGAACACAACATCGGCGACATCGCCGAGGCGCTCGTACTCGGCCTCCGGCCCAAAGATCCAGGAATCTCCTCGCAGCAGGCATTTCTCCGGATTCGCAATGTCAAAAAGGGCCAGGCCCAATCGGTACAGACAGCCCGAAGGCGTGTGCCGCACTCCGTGGTAGAACACGAGCCATCCTCTGGAAGTCTCGATTGGCGGCGGCGATAAACCGATTTTGTTGGCATCCCACCAAGCGCCGCGGCGCGCTTCTAACATAAGCCGGTGTCTGCCCCAATGGCGCAAATCAGGAGAGTAGGAAATCCACATGTGCGCTCCGAGGGTCGTCATGGGCCGATGAATCAGCGCCCAGTGTCCGTTAATTCTCCGGGGCAGAAGGGCTGTGTCTTTGTCGTCTGGTGGCATAATCACGCCGTAACGCTCAAAGGTTCGGAAGTCTTTAGTCAGAGCCAGCGACACTCCGGGGCCACCCCGCGAATAGGAGGTGTAAGTGACGACGTATTGCTGCAGCTCGGGCACAAACGTAATGCGAGGATCCTCGATGCCCCAAATTTCCTCGGGATAATCGTTTGGGCTGGGCATCAATGTCGGTTCGCTATCGATTTGCCACCCATCTTCACCGTTGCGAGAGCGCGCGGCGCAAAGATGCGACAAACCGCGGCGATCCTCCACGCGGCAAAGCAGTAGAGTGGAACCATCCGCCAGCAGCGTCGCCCCCGCATTGAACACACTATTGATAGAGTACGGCCAATCCTTACCGGTTAAGATGGGGTTGGCAGGATGCCGAAGAAGCAGTGGCTCGTAGCGGGTTGTGGTAGCAATGCTCATGGGTATCTCCCTCAACAGTCTCACTCCGTGGTAGCGATGACATCAGCACTAGCAGCAAACACGTTACCGCTCGTTCCCAGAATGTCCGACGCTGGCAACGAGCGCATGTCGAGCAATGCCATCAAGAACGATAAGGTCGATTCTGCGCCCTGGTTCTCGTTGGCGCGGTCGGGATGCAGGCCGTCCCGGCAGCCGCCGGTGACGGAATCATAAAGCGGAAGTTGCAGATCGTTGTCGCCAAGGAACCAGTTGAATGCCGACCAGGCTTGGCTGCGCCAGCCGCTCTCACCGGTTACGCGATAGGCCTCGAGACACGCAGAAACTGCGCCGGCAGCTTCAATCGGCTGTTGATCGAAACGGGCCTTCTCTCCACCCTGGCGATAAAAGCCCTGAGATCCGATCGGCACAAAGTGGCCGTTGGTTTCGCAACGCTGCGTTTCCATCAGCCATTCCAATGCTTCGAGACCGGCGGAAACCATACGATCATCCGAGCAAGCCGAGCCGACCAGTAGCAGGGCTTGCGCTAATCTCGCGTTGCCGTAGGCCAGAATGGTTTCGAACCACTTCCAATCCGGGCTTCGAATCGACTCATACATTTCGAGCAATCGCCCAGCCAGCGCGCATCTTACTTTCTGTGCGTCGCGGTCTCCGGGATACGAACCGAGGTATTCCTGAATGCCGAGCAGAGTGTAGGCCCAGGCACGAGGGCTGCTGAACTCTATAGCTGCGGGAAAAGAAAACTCAAACAATCGCCCGGCCGCGCATCTCAATCCCCGATCCGTGGACCGGCCTAAAACCGTTCCAAGTCCCCACAAGGCGCGCCCATGACAGTCTTCGGACCCCACAGCTGCGTTCCACCGGCGACTGTAGCCGAGAAAGTTTCTGAAACTACCTTTTGCGGGATTAAAGGCATGCTCGAGGAACGACAAATAACGGAAGGACAAATCTGGGAGAACCAGATCCGACACAGTCGAGCCGGCGTTCTCCAGTCGTTCTTTACCCAGTTGTGCCAGCAGCACGGTGAAAATAAGTGCGCGAGCATTGTCGTCTGTGGTATAGCCCTCTCCACGGTTCGGGATGGTGAAGATCGCGTGCTGCAGCATCCCCGTATCATCGGTCAGCCGATTCATGTGATGGAGTTTCAATGCAGGCAGCCGGTCCAGCGATTTCGGAGGGAAACGGGCCAACGATTGAACGCGTGGATTCTCCATTCGGTCGCTACGCACCTTGGCAAAACTCTCCATGTAACCTTGCGCTACCCTTTTCCAGATCATCTCCCGGGCAAACAAGTAAGCACGTTTACGCATGGCATGGCGTATCGCGGGGGTATCCAAAAGTTCGATTGTCTTTTGCGCGATGGCAGCGGGATTTTGGAAGGGCACCAGCGCGCCACGGCCGTCGTCTAACAACTCGATGGCGTGCCAATATGGAGTCGAGATAATCGCCTTGCCCGCACCTAATGCATAGGCCAGCGTTCCCGAAACCACCTGCGCCTCATGGCGATAGGGAGTGATGTAAATGTCTGCTGCCCCAATGAACTGAACCATCTCATCCGGACTGACGAAGCGGTTGTGGAATATTACTTGTGATTCCACTCCCACTGTCTTAGCTAAAGCTTCCAAGCTAGATCGATACTTCTCACCTTCGCGACGGAGGATGTGAGGATGGGTTGCACCTGCGACCATGTAAGCCACATTCTTGTGTTTGGACAAAATCTGCGGCAACGCTTGTATAACGCTTTCGATTCCTTTGTTTGGTGAGAGCAGGCCGAACGTGAGTAATACCGCCTTTCCTTCCACGCCAAAGCGGTCCTTATAGAAATTCGGATCCAGGAACGGCAGGTCGGGGACGCCGTGAGGAAGCATGTCGATCTTGCTGCCGGGCACCTTGTAGATTTCTTGCAAGAACTGGGAGGAGAGCTGGCTCATGACAATGAGCCGATCCGAAAGTTCTGCGATCTCTTCCATGACCATGAGTTGGTTAGGGTCTGGCTCGCGCAGAACCGTGTGCAGCGTCGTCACCAACGGCATCTTCAAGCCGCGTAGCAGACGCAAAATGTGGCTTCCGGCTGGACCGCCAAAGATTCCATACTCGTGCTGCAAGCACACCATGTCGATGTTGTTGAAGTTCAGGAATTCAGCCGCTTCTTGATACGACGTCAGGTCATCCTGGGCGAGCGACCACCGCACCCGTGCGGGATAGTCATATCCGTTCTCGGTGTCGTTCACCGGCAGCGCCAACAATCGAGCTGCGCCATACTCCGCCGCTATGGCCTCGCACAGGTCCGTGGTGAATGTAGCGATGCCACACTGTCGCGGAAGATAATTTCCGATCACCGCGATTCGACTAGGCAACGATGGCTTCGATTGCGATCGGGCGCGAGGCACCGACGCGCCGTCTCCCACGATGGGACGCGGGTTGACGATTTCCAAGGTTGCCTTGCGAAACACGGTGGTGGCTTGCGACATTTGTCCTTAATTGTGACGACAATTATGCGTAAGGAGCCACTTTTCAGATCAGCTCCTAAGCGATCGCCCGCGCCGCTTTTGAAAAATTGTCTCTTGTCAGTATTCAACCAAAGTGGAGTTGCCGGCTGATCACTATTGACCATGTTGTTGCTGACGATCCCTGCATGATGTCGCTATGAAGGCAAACGTGGAAGACGCCCTTATGGTTCGTTGCTCCACGTGTGGCGCCAAGCCGGAGCGAAATGTGAGCTTAGCACTGGCATGCCCCGCACAGATCCGCATCGAGACCGGCGCTTAGCGGCTTCCGAAAAGTAATGAGTCCGCGAATCGAAGTGACCCACCCGATTAACCCGGAGGTTGCTGAGTTGCTCAACCCCTGGCCCAGTCGGCGGTGCCTTGCGACCTGCGCCGTGCCTCGGCGCCATCGAGGTGGCAGCTCTGTTGGACGTGGCGCGAGTGAGCTGAGACGGTCACATACGGTACTCCCAAAAAACGCTTGGCAACGATTCCAGTGACTTCGAGGCCATTGAAGTCCTGCAGCTTTACCTTGGCTAAAATCCGTCTCAATGCATTATGGATCTTCTTCGCTCCCAGAGCGCCGAAGAACATCACCTTCACTTCCGCTGCCATGAAAAAGAAGTTCCATCCCGCGGCGTGGATCTTGCGCTCAAGGGCGAAGCCATCCAGGGCCGTGACCGTGCTCCAGTTCCCTGCGTAGGGCTCATTTTCCAGTCCCAGGAGTTCGGTCATCCGAGGCCACTCCTTCATCAGAATCGTGCCGACTTGAACTGTTGGCGGCATGCATCCTCCTAAGAAACCCCGGCGCAGGGTTAGCCGCGCGGGGTTTGAAACAAACAGCAGTCGCAGTGGTGTCTCGGCTTATACCGACTTCAGTTTGCGGCCGACAATGCCTGCAACACCGATCAATCCCGTGCCCAGAAGAGCCAGTGTGCCAGGCTCTGGAACAGTAGTCACGATGTTGGTGTCACCGCTCGAAATGTTCGTCTTACCATTGAAAAAAACCACGACCTGTGTTGATGGTGAGCTGGACAGTGGCGCCATTGCCGGTAGTGCCGTTCTGCCAGGTTCCCAACAAAGAACCGGTCAGAGTGTAGTTGTGTGTCCCGTTGGAGAGCGTCACCAGCGTCCAAGTCAACGGTCCCGTGAAGGAGCCGTTGAAGATCACGCCATTCGGAATGCCGCTGGTTCCATTGCCCGTGATGTTAAACATGTCCCCCGCAACAAACGTTCCGCCCATCTGCAAAACTGCCGCTGCTAAGCTTGCCCGTACTAAAGCTCAACGTCCCGAGATCAGTCCCGGTAATCAGCCCGCTGCCAAGACCATTAACCGCAATAAGTGTGGATCCCGCTAGGGTCAGGCCGCTATCGGTGCCCGACAGTGTGCCGCTGCTGTTGGTGAAGTCAACGCCGTTGGCGAAGGCTGTCAACGGAAAAGCCAGAATCAGAATAGTGAGGAAGACCGAGTTCTTGATCATTTGTCAGTAATGTCGTCCTGCGTAACCACGAGATCCGGGAGAAGAATTTCGTGAGCCGCAACGAATGGTTAGGGTTTTAGTGGGGATTTGTCCGTCCGTTTGCAGTACCTATATTGGGCTAAGTGGCAAGCTAAAGACTGCTCAATAGAGATCACTCTTGCTAGCGCTGAACTTACAGCGCAGCCACCCGACTGAAGGCAGTGACAACGATCGCTACCAGGGTAATGAAAATCAAGGTGGCGCTACCTAGCAACACGATCTCGCTGAGCAGATCAGGGTTCATCAGGTCGTTCCGGTGCATTTCACTCCTCTTGGCGGCGGAACACGAACGCACCCCGTCCCTGTTTCTGCCAGCCATTGATAGATTCGTCTTTATGGTGGCGAAATACTGTGCACAATGGCTCATTGCAGCAGAAAGAGCAGGCTGACCTACAGCTACAGCACCAGCGCTGGAGACATTACCGGCAGCACCGCCACCGCTACCCTGGACAGCCGGGGTGCACAACCTGGGGCAATTACCGTAACTTGCAATGTAGGCGATGACCGCAATCCGCCGCTCACGGCTCCTGCTTCACGACGCTGAACATGGAATCCCCACCTCCACCGCCGGATGTTACCGCGATTGAGAGGAGGGTTGCGCTTCACAGGGTTTATTTTGCGACCGCCAAGCCTACGCTCGAGAGTCCCGACATCGGCCTGCTTGCGATCCAGGAGAAAACTCTTCGGGCACTCGCTGGTGGCTTCCAGATCTATCTCCAAAGCAAGCCAGACGCACGCTTGACTCCTCAAGGTCACGCCGATCCGCGCGGTTCTGTGGAGTACAATCAGGCGCTTTCGGAAACGGCGTGTCGAGCGCACCAAGCGCTTCCTGGTCGTGGATTTGACCCCAACATTTTCCTCGCGACCATGGGCGATGGCAGGAAGATCCTGGCTGCTCCGAAAAAGCAATTGATATTTGCGCAGGGGGACAGCGCGGATGCTGTCTTCTATATCCAAACAGGCAAAGTGAGGCTCACGGTCGTATCCAAGGTCGGCAAGGAAGTGACGATCGCGATAGTGAACGAAAGGAATTTCTTCGGCCAGGGCGCGCTGGCAGGTCAGGTTCTTCGTATGGGCTCCGCGGCGGCAATGACGGATTGTGAACTTCTGCGCGTAGACAAGAAAGCGATGATGAATGCAGTTCACGGCGAACACGCGTTTTCCGACATGTTCGTGGCGTATCTGCTGGCGCGCAATATCCGTTACGAAGCGGATCTGGTCGACCCACTGTTCAACTCCAGTGAAAAGCGACTGGCTCGCGTCCTTTTGTTGCTCGCTCATTTCGGCAAGGAAGGTATACCCCAAACCGTGGTGCCTGAGATGAGTCAGGAAACCCTGGCGGATTTCCGGACGAAACGTAATGCCGACTCGTCTCGCTCGCAAATGGTCTGAGAGATTCTCACTTCGGAGAGTTAGAATCTGCTCACAAATGCTCAGTTCGAGATCTGCGTGTCCAGGCCTTGCCGCTCAATGGGGTTCTGCACGATTGAGCGCCTCTACGTATGCGATCCTTGTATGGCCTGCATCGATCGCAATCTGACCGGCATCTACGGCAGTCACGGACTCCCATTCGAGGGGCGACAAGTGACGAGCACCCGCTGGTTCTGTTGCTTTGTCTTGCCTGTGACCGCAGGACAGACACATTGCTCCCACTTGCCTGATCTCAGTCTCCTTGGATATTTCATTCTCTCGGACTCCCAGCGAGCCGGCAATTACCGGGCCGGCACACTGGTCACAAGAGTAAGCGGAGAGATGAAGGTACTGTTTTCTCATCGGTGTCCTCCCCAAAAGGGCATAGCCACGCTTCAGATGCTATGGTCTTGAGCTCGATAATGTCTGTTCACAATTGCTCTGGTCGAGGCGGCGCTCTAGAAATCCCCGCCGAAGAGGTAAAAGATCACTGTCCTCAATATCGCCCCGAGATCAACCTGTACAACAGTTGCCCTGAAAAGTGTGCAATTTTGAACAGCCAGGGCCGCCCCACATCGTCAATCATGGTGATGTGGAGAGCCCACATGAGGTCCGATTTCCCAGAACACAAAACTATTCTGTGCATCGACGATGACGGCGGCATGCTGGGGTACCAAAAAGCGCTGCTCGAGCGGCGCGGATATAAAGTGCTCACGGCTGACTCTGCCCGGCAAGGCTTACAAATTGCAGCAGTGTGCGCTATTGCCGCCGTGATCCTCGACTATCACATGCCCCAGATGAATGGCGGTGAGGTCGCAACCGAAATAAGGCGCCTCCGGCCACAAGTTCCTATCGTCATGCTTTCAAGTGACGACGAGATTCCAGAACAGGCCTTGAATGTGGTGAACGCCTTCGTTTCCAAGAACGAAGCATCCCGCCGGTTGCTGCCGGTGATCAGTCGAATCTGCGGTGAAAACCCCTCAGGGTCCCAGGAAGTCAGAATCACGGCCCGAGAATAGAGCTCACTCGGGGAATGCTGGGTTTCATCCGTTCTTCCTTTCCTCCGTCGCGTTGATTGAGCAATTTTGCACAGAAACTCGGGAAGCCTGCTTATATACCTGACCGGCATGGCTACCAACCACACTCTCCTGTGCATACATCGAGATCCAGCCCAACTCAGTTTGCTGAAGGAGAACGGATACGAGTTGGTAACCGCCGGCAGTGGATCCGATGCTCTCCAACTTTTGATCTCGCTGTCAGTAGACGCAGTTGTGCTGGACTACGAATTGAGCCTTTTGCAGGGCGCGGCCGTCGCGGCAGAGATGAAGAAGGTCAAACCACAGGTTCCCATAGTCATGCTGACCGATCACCTGGAATTGACCGACGGTACTTTGAAGTCCGTAGACGCACTCGTGACAAAGTCTGACGGTCCTCACTTCTTGTGGGCGACCTTCACTTCATTTTGAATGTGAAGCCGGCCCAACACCTCGAAGGAAGCTGAGCGATCAAACGCCGGTACGTCTGCGTCGTCCCGGCAAGTCACGGCAGGGGTGGAACGGCGGCCGGCCAACCCTGTCAAATTAGCAAGTGACGAGAAGGCTCTCCCCTTTTCGCCAAGAGTTTGGCAAAGCATTCGGAATGGAGCTGTCCAAATTCTGAGCAGACCCGCAGTACCGCTTTAAGCAGGTTTGAGCGACTTGCCGCACTCCAAGCAACATGTCTTGCGACGTGATGTTATTAAGCCGCAGAATGGACACATTCTCTGTGATGCGAAATCCCCGCTGCTTATGCCAAAGATCTTCCTCAATGAGTCGGTGATTAAGGCGAGCACGATGTTACGCTTATGCACGACTGGGTCCATGGCTAAAGTTCCGCTTTTCCTAATTGGCTGCCCATTCGGCGGCGCCTAATGGGTGTAAGAGCGCTGAGAAGTGAAGTTCGCCAAGACCCACAATGACACGTCAATGAGGGTGATTCTGAGCAAGATTGCTCGCATTGCAGCATGAACCGCCCAGATCTGGACCATCTATTTCTTTGCGCCAGCGCGATCATGATGTTAGAGACGAGCACCTCTTCTCCCTCTTTCAGGTTCTCTGAGCTAAGTCAGCCCACTGGAGTCTTCTCCTCTTTCATGAAAAAGACAATGTCAGTGTTGTTGATGGGCTTCATGGCCTGGTTGGAACTTTCAGGTGGATTCGAGTCCTACCTGAGGAGCCATTCTTTTGTTTAGCTTACGGGTACCCTCGATTTGGGGTGTCCAGCAATATTCAGCAAAACCACCGAAGATTTTTCCATTCGACCGCTTTTTGCAGAGTTTGCAGATCGCGTAGGCACGCACCTCGATCACTTCAGCACACTTCGGGGAATGTGGAGGATGTGTGGTTGCACCTTCAGAACTCCTGATCTCGACCCGTGATTTCCGCCGAGCGAGGAAAATCACATGGTG
>WNGJ01003603.1_pt1 | contig 21255 bp, 23 predicted proteins | sample 5400611 | NCBI WGS metagenome assembly WNGJ01 (sample SAMN13153375, study PRJNA577476) | soil metagenome | isolation source: 40 cm soil or saprolite under Garry oak tree replicate 1 | place: USA:California | collected 2016-06-15
CAGGTGAAGAACTTTTGCCAGTCATCGCTGATCCACGGAACGAGCGCGAGCGGCGCGCCCGAGTCAAGGTCGGCGAGCGTGCCGTCGACCGCGGCGTACCGGACCGCTTCCGCGGCCATCGTGGCCCGCGCCCGGTTGCCGCTGACGATCACCGTCAGCGCTCGCTGGTCCACCGTGTTACCGCGGAACCTCGTGAGGATGTCGGCGTATCGCCCGAGCACGTCCCGGAGCACGGCGTACGTGGGCTCCGCCTGCGACTTCACGTCGATGAGCAGCGTGCAGTCCGGTCCCTGCGGATAGAGATGCCCGTCGTTGCGCCAGACGCGCTCGCGCAACGGATCGAGATAGAGCGCCTCGAGCGTGTGGTCCGCCCGCTCATGGTCAGCGTCGTGCGCCACCAAGAGGTCGCCGTTCACGAGAAAGACGTCGGCCTCGACGCTGCAGAAGCCATGGTCCAGGGCGTCGAGGAGCGGCCGGGCATGCTCGTAGTCGTTGTGCGCGTGCGCGTTCACGAGCGCGACGAATGCGGTGTTGGGCGGCCCGTCCGTCCGAGCGACGAAGACCGCGGTGGCCATGACGACGGCGAGGAGCAGCGCGCGGCGGGTCAACGCGCGCGCGATGCGGGCGCCGGACCGGTCGATGCGCGCACCACGAGGTGCGGCTGAACGACCACATGGTCGACGGTCTCGGTACCGTTCAGAACCGCGAGCAGGAGGTCCACCGCGATCCGCCCCATCTCGATGCGCGGCTGGTGGACCGTCGTAAGCGGCGGGTCGACCCATTCGGCCATGACGATGTCGTCGAAGCCGACGACCGAGATGTCCGTGCCCACGCGGAGCCCGGCCGCGCGGATGGCCTGATAGCAGCCGACGGCCGAGCGGTCGTTGTACGCAAAGATCGCGGTCGGCGCGTCGGCGAGCTCGAGCAGGACACGTGTGGCCGTGTGGCTCTCGTCGAACCGTCCGTCGCCCGTCGCGACGAGCTCGGCGTCGTACCGCAGGCCGGCATGCTTCAGCGCCACGCGGTAGCCGGCGAGACGCTCGTCGCGAGTCGGTAGACCGGGCGGACCCGCAATGTGTGCGATGCGCCGGTGGCCCAGGCCGACGAGGTGCTCGATCGCGAGCGCGGCCCCAGTGCGGTTGTCGATCTGCACCGCGCGCGGGAACTGCTCGCGCGACCCGTTGATGCACACGACCGGCACGTCCTCCGTTCGCAGCTGCATCGCGTAATCGGTCGTCGTGCGGTCGGAGGCGACGATGAGACCGTCGACGCGCCGCTCGAGGAGCCGCTGCACGAGGAGGTCCGTCCCTCCCGTGTGAACGGAGGCGTCACCGAGGAGCACCGCGTACTCGGAGACCTCGGCCTGCTCCTGGGCGCCGCGGACGATGTCGGCGAAGTACGGATGGAGGATGTCGGAGATGAGCAGGCCGATCGTCCGGGAACGCTGTGCGGCGAGCCCACGAGCCAGCGCATGCGGCCGGTAGCCGAGGCGGCGCATCGCGGCCTGCACCCGTGCCGCCGTCTGGGGCCGGACGGGCCCCGTCGCGTTCGCGACCCGGGACACCGTCGCGATCGAGACGCCTGCCGACCGAGCGACGTCGTAGATGCGCGACGTGTGCCGCGTTCGTGCCGAAGCCATTGCGAGGCGGGATTGTAAGCGCTTACAGCAGTGGCTAAGATGCTGCCCGTCGCATCGGAGGTGGCGGCGGGTGACCACTTGGCACACAGATTCGAATTGAACATACGCGGGGAGGGACTCTTGGAATGACAACGCTCACGCGTCGCAAGTTCCTGATCTCGACGGGCGCGCTCGGCGTCGCCGCGGCGTGCAGCACCACACCGATCGGCAGCGCAACTCAGGCTCCGGCGGCGACCGCGGGGACGCTGAAGATGGCCGCATGGACGATCGGCCCGGACGCACCGTCCTATTATCGGCGCGACAACCTGCTCTCGGCGGTCGATCCGCTCAACAAGAAACTCGCCGGAAAGCCCACGGTCGAGCTCGACGCCACGTTCGAGAGCGGCGGGCAGTGGGGCGACTACCTGCAGAAGTTCACGCTCGCCGCGGAGGCGAAGACCTCGCCGGACATCATCCTCGCCGGGCACGAGAACCTCGCGCCGTGGGTCGGCCCCAACTACATCATCCCGCTCGACGACCTGATCAAGAAGTACCAGAGCGAGGGCGACATCAAGGACGTCATCCCGAACCTCTGGAACGCGATGAAGCTGAAGGGCAAGACGTACGGCGTGCCGCAGGACACCGAGGCGCGGCCGATGTACTACCGCAAGGACCTGCTGGCGAAGATGGGCTGGTCGAAGGACAAGATCGACGGCCTGCCCGACGCGGTGAAGAAGGGTGACTGGGCATGGCCCGACTTCGTCGCGACGGCGAAGGAGGCGATCGCCAAGGGCGTCGTCGGCCCCGGCATGGGCTGGTACACCCGCACCAGCAAGGGCGCCGACGTCTACATGTTCTATTACCAGAACGGCGGCGAGATGCAGGACGCCGCGACGGGCAAGCTCGTGATCACGAAGGATGCCCTTCAGAAGCATTACCAGGTGCACGCGGACGCAGTGCGGAACGACAAGATCCTGACGCAGGCGATCTACGGCATGGACGGCAAGATCTTCGACCAGACCGTCATGGACGGGAAGGTCCTCTTCTTCAACGCCGGCACCTGGAAATGGTCGGACTGGCAGACGACGTACAAGGTCCCGGCGCAGTCGCTTTGGGACAACGTCGGCTTCATGCTCATCCCCGCGGCGTCGAAGGGCGGCAAGCCGGTGACCGTCTCGCACCCGCTCGCGTATGCCGTCACGAGCAACGCGAAGGATCCCGACCTCGCGTTCCGGCTCATCGCCAACGCGACCACGCCCGATCTCAACTCGCGGCACTCGGTCACGAGCGCGCATCTCGCGGTCCTGACGACGCAGGCGGATGACCCGACGTACAAGCAGGACAAGTTCTTGCTCGCGACCGGATACATGCTCGACTTCACCAAGTTCATCCCGAACCACGCGAAGTTCGGCATCTACGACGACGTGCTGTACCGCTTCCTCGGCGCGGTCGAGCAGGGACAGGTCACGCCGGCGCAGGCCGTCGACAGCGCGGTGAAGGAACTGCAGGGTCAGATCGGGGACGAGCTCATCGTCAAGTAGCCGAAGTGGCGCGTATCGAAGAGATCACGCTCCCGCATGAGCGGCAGACAGCGGCGAGGTGGCGCTTCAACGCCACCGCGCTGCTGTTCATGGGCCCGGCGATGGCGCTCGTGCTCGTCTTCTTCATCGCGCCGGTGATCATCACATTCGCGATGAGCTTCACCGACCTCGCGACCTCGACCGGTCTTTCGAACTGGCAATGGATCGGCCCCGAGAACTACGCGCGCATCTTCCGCAGCCAGTTCTGGCTGCCCATCCTCGGCAACACCATCGTCTACGTTGCGGTTGTGCTCGCCTTCAACGTCATCGTTGGTCTCGGCGTCGCCCTGCTCTCGGTGCACATGGAGCCGAAGGCGGGCGGCGTCTTCCGCGCCCTATGGCTGCTCCCGCGCATCTCGCCCTCGGTCGTTTACGCCCTCATGTGGACCTGGGCCGCCGCGTCGCCGCCGTTCGGGATGCTCAACTACGTGGTCGCGCCGTTCGGCCTGGAGCCGCGCTACTGGATCCAGACGGATCCGTGGCTCATCGTCATCCTCATCAATGGCTTCGTCGGCGCGTCGTTCGGCATGCTCATCCTGACGAGCGCGATCAAGGCGATCCCGGAGGACCTCTTCCGCGCGGCGCAGGTCGACGGCGCGTCGGCGCTGCAGGTGATCCGGCGCATCACGCTCCCGCTCATCAAGTGGCCCATCCTCTTCGTCCTCGTCTATCAGACGATGAGCCTGTTCGCGTCGTACGAGTACATCTATCTCACGACGAACGGTGGACCGGGTCTGTTCGCGACGGAAACGTGGAGTCTGTGGGCATTCCACACAGCGCTCTCGAACTACTACGGCAACCTCGAGTTCGCGTACGGCGCGGCGATGGCCGCGATCCTCGTGATCATGGGCCTCGGCATCAGCATGGTGCTCCTGCGGGTGTTCCGGTTCGGGCAGCTCGTGGCGGAACCGCGGGTCGAGGTGGAGTAGTGGCCACGGTCGTCGCTCCAGTCCCGGGCCGGAACCGGTGGCTCGCGCTCGCGCCCTACGTCGTCCTCGCGCTCGCGACCGTTCCGATCCTCGTCCTGTACGTGTGGCTCTTCTACTCGTCCTTCTTCCCGCGCATCGAGGGCTTCCGGCCGATCGGCGACTTCACGTTCGACAACTGGCGCTTCCTCTGGGACCCCGCCTCGGTGCCGCAGATGCGCAACCGCCCGCCGGTCATTCCGCTCACGGTGAACACGCTCCTCTTCGCGACCCTCACGTCGCTCATCAGCCTCCTTGTGTCGTCGATGGCCGGGTACGCGTTCTCGCGGCTGCGGTTCAAGGGGCGCCGCGTGTTCCTCGGCGGTGTCCTGCTGCTGCACAGCTTCCCGAGCGTGACGCTGCTCATCGCCCTCTTCGTCGTGCTGCGGACGCTCGGCCTGTACGACAAGCTCATCGGGGTCATCCTCGTGCAGACCGCGTTCGCGCTCCCGTTCGGGATCTGGATCATGAAGGGCTTCTTCGACAACATCCCGTGGGACCTCGAGATGTCCGCGCTCGTCGACGGCGCCGGGCGACTGCGGACGTGGTGGCGGATCATGCTGCCGCTCGTGAAGCCGGGCCTGCTCGCGCTCGGGATCCTCCTCTTCGTCGAGGGCTGGAACCAATTCCTCCTGCCGTTCGTGTTCATGCCGAGCGGCAGCCAGCAGACACTCTCGACGCTCGTGCGCGGCATCCTTGGCGAGGGACGCTTCGTCGATTACGGGCTGCTCACCGCGGTGGGCCTTTACTACATCGCGCCGGTCCTCATCCTCTTCGTCCTCGCGCAGGACCAGCTCATGCGCATCTACTCCGGCGGGGTGAAGGGCTGATGCGCGTCGTCCTCGATCACCTGAGCAAGAAGTTCGGCGACGTCGCCGCGGTGAACGAGCTCGACCTCGAGATGCGGTCCGGCGAGTTCGTCGCGCTCCTCGGCCCGTCGGGCTGTGGCAAGACGACGACGCTGCTCATGGTCGCGGGCATCTACCGCCCGACGAGCGGCACGATCGTCTTCGGTGACCGACGCGTCGACCACCTCCACCCGAAGGACCGCGGCATCGGGATGGTCTTCCAGAGCTACGCGCTCTACCCGCACATGACCGTCGCCGAGAACATCGGCTTCCCGCTCGAGCTGCGGCGTTCTGTGGCGAAGTCGGAACGCGACGAGCGCGTGCGCGAGGCGGCGGGGCGCGTGGAGGTCGGCGATCTCCTCGAGCGCCGGCCCGCGCAGCTCTCAGGCGGACAGCAGCAGCGCGTAGGCGGACAGCAGCAGCGCGTCGCGCTCGCCCGCGCGCTCGTGAAGCGTCCGGACATCCTGCTCCTCGACGAGCCGCTCTCGAACCTCGACGCGCGCCTGCGCCACGACATGCGCGGCGAGATCAAGCGTCTGCAGAAGGAGATCGGCATCACGTCGATCTTCGTGACGCACGACCAGCTCGAGGCGCTCACCATGGCCGACCGGGTCGCGGTCATGCGCGACGGGCGCCTTCAGGCGTACGCGACGCCGGCGGAGCTGTACGCGCATCCGGCGAACCGCTTCGTCGCGGGCTTCATCGGCGCGCCGCCGATGAATTTCATCCCCGCGGATCTCGCGGCAAGTGATGGCAATCTCGTCGCGCGGGCGGAGGGCATCGAGCTCGCGCTCCCGCCTGCGCAGCGGCCGCGCCCGCAGGCCGGCGCGAGCGCGACGGTCGGCATTCGCCCGGAGCACATCGCGCTCGTCCCGCCGAGCGAGGGTCACGCTGCGGGCGAGGTGTATGTCGTCGAGCCGGTCGGGCGAGAGCAGATCGTCGACGTGCAAGTGGGCCAGCACAAGCTGCGCGTCGTCGCGCCACCCGGATACGGCGGGAAGATCGGCGACCAGATCGGGCTGCGCTTCGCGCTCGATCGCCTGCACCTCTTCGACCCGCAGAGCGGCGACCGGCTGGCCTGATCACGTCGCAGCCGTCTTCCGCGGCGATCGTATCGCGCTCGCTCGCCGACGCGAACCCGCGGTCGATCATCGGCACGCGCGACGGCCGCGTCGTCGAGCTGAAAGCGCACCGCGCGCTGTGGAGCGGCGCGCATCCGCCGAACTCGCTTGCGGGCCTCCGCGAGTGCTACGAGGAGAAGCTTGCGCGCGTGGAGATCGACTTCCGCACGCAGGACGGCGATCTCATCGTGTCACATGACGCGCGCAGCCGAGAGGGCGCGCTCCTGCTGCACGACGCGCTCGAGGTCGTGCGCCAGGTCCCGCCCGGACCGACGGTGCTCATGCTCGACGCGAAGGACGACGCGCCGTGGACCGAAGCTGAAGTCCGGCGGATCGCTTCGCTCATCGCGCCGGTGCGCGACCGCATCTTCGTCGGCAGTCCCGCGGACTGGAACCTGCGACGTCTGCGCGCGGTCGACGCGGACGTGACCCTCGCGTTCGATCCCATGTATTACCTCGACCACAAGAGCAGCCGGAGCCCGTTACCCGGTGCCGGGAGCGCGTACGGCTACCACGACGCGCACCCGCTCGCGTTCCGCCGCACGGTCCCCGCGGCCGAGTACCTGCGCGAGCGGCTCGAGGTGCTGCTCCACCTTGTTCCGGGGATCCGCGAGCTGCACGTCAACCTCAAGCTGTTCGAGGAGATGCTGGTCGACGGCGTCGACGTGTCCGCGATCGTGCACGAGGCCGGCGCGGTCATCGACGTGTGGACGCTCGACGCGGGGACGCCACAGTGGCACGAGCGCCTCCAGCGCGCGCTCGCCGCCGGAGTCGACATCGTGACCACGAACACGCCTCGCGAGCTCGCTGCCGCATTCGCGGCGTGACGTGATGCACGCCACGTCGTACCGCACGAGCTTCCAGGGCCACGGCGGGAAGCCGCAAAAATCAGATCATCTGATAACATCTATCTCGTGAAACGAGTCACGGCGACCGCAGCATCAAGAGGCTTCGCCGACATCCTCGACCGCGTGGAGCGGCGAGGCGAGCGATATGTCGTGGCGCGCCGCGGCAAGGAGATCGCCGCGATCGTGCCTGTCCGGCGGTCCGCGACGGGCGGGTCGACTGTGGCGGACATTCTCGGCGCGCTTCGGAGCGCACCGGCGGTAGACGAACGATTCGCCGTCGATCTGCGTCGCATCCGCCGGTCGCAGGGAAAGCCGCGTGATCCTTGGGCATCATCTTCGACACGTCCTACCTGATCGGCCTGGAGCGCCAGGCGCTGGTCCCTTCCGGCCGCGAGGAGGCCGCCATCGCCGCGATCACCGTCTCTGAGCTGCTTCACGGCGTCCTCCGCGCGGACGATGCCCACCGTGCTGCGCGACGGGCTCGCGTGGAAGCGATCCTTGGTTCGGTTGACGTCGTCGCATTCGATGATCGGGTCGCCCGCGTTCACGCGGAGCTCTGGGCCGAGATGGAGCGCGCCGGTCGCCCCCTCGGCGCGCACGATCTCCAGATCGCTGCGACGGCGCTGTCTCTCGGCTGGCGTCTTGCGAGCCTGGATCGACGCGCGTTCGATCGCGTTCCGGGCCTTTCGCTCTGGTCGCCCGTGTAGCTCGCTACCGCAGCGCGGTCGCGCCGACCTCGTCGATCTTGGGCTTCCACTCCCGCTCCCAGCGCTCCTCGATGGCGTCGCGCCAGCGCTCGGCGGCGCCGCGCAGCTCGGCGACGAGCTCGGGTCGCGCGTCGCGCAGGTTCTCGCGCTCGCCCGGATCGGGCACGAGGTCGGCCAGGAACACATCATCCACGGGCGCGAGTGGCGTGCCGGTGCGATCCGACTCGACGATCTGCCCATTCAGCACGAGCTTCCAATTCCCGCGCCGCACCGCGGTCTGGCGGCCCATCTCCCAGAACACGTCGCGGTCCGGTGATGGCGCGCCGTCCGCGATCATCGGCAGGACGTCGCGGCCGTCGAGCTCATACGCCGACACGTCGCCACCCGCCGCCGTGAGCAGCGTGGGGAAGATGTCCATCGCGAGCCCCAGCCCCTGCACCTCCGAGCCCGGACGCACGCGCGCCGGCCACGAGAAGATCGCCGGCGACCGGATGCCACCATCGAAGAGGCTGAACTTGTGGCCCTTGAGCGAGCACGCGCCAGCGCCGTAGTACGGATCGGTGCGGCCGTTCAGCCAATTGCGCGTCTCGCGCGAGGGCCCGTTGTCGCTCTGGAAGAAGACCGCGGTGTCCTCGCGCAGGCCGGTGCGGTCCAGCTCGTCGAGCACCGCGCCCACGCCGTCGTCCATCGCCGCGATCATCGCGGCCATGATCCGGCGGTCCTCCGGAAGATCGGGGAAGCGGTCGAGGTATGTCTTGGGGGCGTGCAACGGGTAGTGGGGCGAGCTGTACGGGAGATACAGGAAGAACGGGCGATCCTCGTGCGCCATGCGGCGCACGAAGTGGACGGCCCGCTCCGTCACGAGCTCGGTAAAGTACTCACCGTTGCGCCACACTTCGTCGCCGTTGTCCCAAAGATCGTGCGTCGGATCGTGGCCCGAGTCCATGTCGAAGTAGAAGATGTGCGAGTAGTAGTCGACGCAGCCGGCGAGGAAGCCGAACCAGTCGTCGAACCCGCGGTCGTGCGGCCGCGAGCCCTCACGCACGCCGAGGTGCCACTTCCCGTAGAGCGCGGTGCGGTACCCGAGCGGGCGCAGGGCGGACGCGATCGTCGGCACGTCCGCCGGGAGGCCGCTCGCGGTGCGATGCCCGCGCAGGATCGAGCGCACGCCCGCGTTGCCCGGGTACCGGCCGGTGAGCAGGCTCGCGCGCGAGGGCGAGCACACCGGCGAGTTCGAGTACCACGAGCGGAGGATCGCGCCGGAGGCCGCGAGGCGGTCGAAGTGCGGCGTCGCGAGGTCGGTCGCGCCGAGGCAGCCCAGGTCGCAGGCGGCCTGGTCGTCGCTCAGGAGGACGACGAAGTTCGGACGCCGCGCGACGCTCGTCATGACCCGCCGACCGTAGCGCACGCCGGTGACGGGTTCCGTTGTCTCGGTCCGCGCTCGCGCGTCACTTGCTAGTGTAAGCGCTTACATTCCGGAGACATGAGCCGTCGAAGGGGTTCTGACGGCGAGGCGAGCAGCCGACGGGCTCGTGACGACGACCACCGCCACTACGGACTGAGGAGGGCGAAGACGCTGGACGCCGATCGTTCGCGCGAGCTCATGGACGTCGCCGCTGATGCCGCGCGCGACGTCGGCGACCTGCTGCGCGCGGCGTTCATCCGCGGCGGCCCGGCCGGATGCAAGCGGGACTTCCACGACCTCGTCACCGTGCATGATCGCATGGCCGAAGACCGCATCGCCGCGTTCGTCCTCGCGCGCGTCCCGGATTCGTCGGTGCTCGGCGAGGAAGGAGGACGTCGCGGGACCGGACGAGTGCGGTGGCACGTCGACCCGATCGACGGCACGAACAACTTCGCGAGCCAGATCCCCTTCTTCTGTGTCTCGATCGCGGCCGAGGAGGACGGGCGGATCGTCGCCGGCGCCGTCTACGACCCGATGCGCTCCGAGCTCTTCGCCGCCTGGGATGGCGGTGCGTCGTGCAATGGGTCGCCCATCGCCGCCCGCGGGGCCGCGACAGAGCGCGACGCCCTTCTCGCCACCGACTTCCCCGCGCCGACGAGCGCCTCACCGCGGCTCGATGCGTCGGCGAGCGCGTCGCTCGGGCTCGACGGGAAGGGCGATCTCGAGCTTTTCGGCGGGATGGTCGAGCGGTTCGGGAGCGTGCGCCGCCTGGGCTCGAGCGCGCTCGCGCTCGCGTACGTGGCGGCTGGCCGCGTCGACGTGACCTTCGGCCTCGCTGCGAAACCGTGGGACATCGCCGCCGGGCTGTTCCTTGTACGCGCCGCCAACGGCGTCTGCCGCTCGTTCCCCGAGGGCCAGACCGGTGGCGCCCGGCCGTGGTCCGCCTCGGGCTACGCCGCCCACGTCGCGGGCTTCGACTACGCCGGATCCGTCCTCGGAGAGCTCATGCCCGCGCGCCTGCCAGTCGGCGGTGGGTAACGTCGGCGCGCGCCGAGCGCCGCGCACTGTCGGTCATCGCGGCGCGCGCGCGCTCGCGCCGGAGAACACGCTGCGCGCGTTCGAGATCGCGATCGCGCGTGGGCTCGACATGGTGGAGCTCGATGTCCACCTGAGCCGCGACGGCGAGGTCATGGTCATCCACGACGCCGAGGTCCGCTATCCCGACGGCCGGCGCGTGGCGGTCGCGACCCTGAGCGCCGCCGAGCTCGCCGCGATCGACCTCGGCGAGGGGCAGGGCGTGCCGCGTCTGGTGGACGTGTTCGCGCTCGCGCGCGGGCGCATCGGCGTATACGTCGAGCTGAAGGGGCAAGGCACCGGCACGGCGCTCGGCGCGCTCGTGCGCGCTGGCGCCGCGGACGGCGTCGAGCTCGTCTCGGGGTCGTTTCTGACCGCGCTCGTCGCCGAGCTACGCGCTGCGGCACCGGAAGTGCCGCGGAGCGTGCTGTTCCATCGCACGCCCACGAGCGAGATGATCGCGACCTGTGCGGCCGTCGGTGCGGCATACGCGCACCCGTGTTTCCGTCCCCTCGACGCGGCGCTCGTCGACGCGCTCCACGCCGCGGGACTCATCGTCATGGCGCCGCACACGAACGATGTTGCCGAAGCGCGCGCGTTTGCCGCGGCCGGGATCGACGTTCTCGCCACCGACGACCCCGGCGTGCTGGCGCGCAGCGCAGTGTCCTCAAGCGAGACGCAGAGGGGCGCGCACAACGGTTCGGTGTGACGGATGCGGTGCCTGCCGCCCGTCTTTGCGCCGATCCTGAATGATTCGTGTGCTTTCGTATTGATCGAGCGCAAGAAGTTACGAAACCGCTGCTCTACCGGCTGAGCTACGTCGGCTAGGAGGCCGAGAGACTGAGTTTACTCAGTCCGGCCGAGGACGCCGACGTGAGCGTAGCGATACGTCGGCGCGGATTCCCTATGGACTCTCGCATGTTCTGAACGTGAACGCGACGATCCTGAAAACCGTTGCTCATCCCTTTGGCGTGCCCGGGCGTGAATCTCCTCATGGTCGCGACTGACCTACTGAGCGGTCACGCAGCGGTTCATCGTCCGCGCACAGTAGTTGTGGCTGTTGCGGTTTTCAAGCGCGAAGTGGTTGGACGCCTTCGCGACCTACTGCTCTCGCACTCGCGATATTAGGTTCGGCTCGCGAACCCAAGACCTTCAAGCAGCGCGGTCCGACGCCCATCGGGATTGGTGACCACAGAGTCGGCGATGTAGACGGAGGTCGTGACTTCAGCGCAGTTGCCACCGTCACACAACATCTGCTCACTTCCGCGCCGCGTCGCGAGCCCGCCGAAAATCGCGTCGATCTTGGCGTTCGTGGTGACCGCCACGACCAGCACCTGCTGACTCACCTCAGTCTTCGCGACGCGCACGGGCGCTCCGACCGGCAGTGCAGACGATGAGTTCTGGACGTGACGTGAGTTCGTCACGAGGAACACCGGCGCAGTCTGAAACGCGCTTACGGCGTCGACGGCGATCGCGGGTGTGAACGACGCTTTCAGCTGCATAAGGGTCGTGTCGAACAGGGTCGTGGCCTGAGCGGCGTTGGCCGACGCGGCCGGGTCAACGTAGACGCAGACGCGTAGCGCGGTGCGTCCCGTGTCGGAGAGCAGATGTCGCAATGCCTCAACGCGGATGGACGCGGTCGCGCCAACGGTCGGTGTCGCGGTCGCACGCGCCGATGCCGACGGCGGGTTGGCCACGGTTCCCGTTGGGCCGCTGCAGGCGACTACCGACATTGCGAGCGCCGCCACCATTGAGCCGAACACCCGGACGCTAGCGGGTGACACGCACACCACGCGTCGGTGGCCGCAGGCCGAGCGCATGCTGCGATCGAAGCCGAGGCCTTGGTCGCTGCTGACGGAATCGCAACTGTCGGCGGCGTCGCGCAGCTGAGAGAGCTCCGCCCAAGAGGAGGGCTAACCAGCGAATCACGTTGTCAAGTTTTGTGCGCACGACAGCCTCCGGCATCTGACTCTTCGCGCCGCAACTCGTATGCGCCGGCTTGCACAATGGTTCACCTCGTGGCCCAGCGGGGGCCAAAAGACAGGAAGTTCCAGCTTCGGGTCGCGCCCGGCGCGCCTTACGCTATGCTGAGTAAGGAGATTGCAAGCAGTAAGGAGGAAGCCATGATTAAGGAAAGTCGGCCGAGTCGGACTGCGGCTGACGCGACACTGACGAGCAAGGGTCAGCTCACATTGCCTGCGCCCGTCCGCGAGGCGATGGGTGTCGCGCCGGGCGACAAGGTGCGTTTCGCCCCCTCGGAGGGAGAGAGTTTCCTGGTGACTCCAGTGCGCCGCGGAGATGTGCTGGCGCTCGATGGCGCCTTCGCGGCGGGAAAGCGCCTCGGTACTCTCGAAATCCGTGAACTGCGCCGCCGTGCAGCCACCGGACGAGCGAAGGCGCTCGCAGCGCGCCGCTAAGCATGCCGACCGTCGCGGTCGACACCAACGTGCTGGTCCGCTTTCTCGTGCGACAGCCACCAAACCAGTACACGCGCGCCCGGGCGCTGATGGAGAAGGTGAGCGGAGGCCAGGTCGAGATCCGCATCTCCGCGGTCGTTGTCGGCGAGGTCGCGGCGATCCTGCACCACGTCTACGGCCAACCCCAAGCCGAAGTGGCGGAAGCGTTGCTTGCGCTCGTGACCGCACGTGGCGTCCAACTCGATGAACAGGCCATCGTCGTCGCCGCGCTCGAGCGCGCGCGCGATCTCAGGGATATCGACTTCGTCGATGCCTACGTGGCGGAGAAGGCTGCGGGCGACGGCCTCGCCGTCGCTAGCTTCGACAAGGCGCTGCACAAGAAGCTCGGCACGACGATCTTTCCACTGTAGTCATCGAGCCTCGATGCGGGGCCGCGGGCATCGCTTGCCCGCATCGCGGCCTTCATCAACAAGGGCTGCGAGGTGCACAAGAGTTCGGTGTGGCGGATGCGGTGCCTGCCGCCCGTCTACTTGCGCTTATCTCTTCGCGGCTGCCATTCGCTCAGCTGCCTCGTACGCCGCGGCGTCCATTGGGCTCATGAGCTGGAAATAGTTGTTGTCGGGATCGGAGAACGTTGAGATCAGCATTCCGCTCCCGTCCGCGTTCCCCTCGGCCGGGTCGTACGGCTCTTTGACCACGGTTGCGCCGGCCGCCTTGAGCTTCTTGAACTCGCCTTGCACGTCGGGCGTCTCGATGTTCCAGAGGATCCGACCGGGCTCGCGGTTCTGGCCCTTCACCTGATCGTGCGGCCCCACGGTGACGGCGCCGCTGCCGAGCTGCCAGCCGAAGTAGGCGCCGTCGTCCCAGGTCGGCGCGCCAAACAGCTTCGTGTAGTAGTCCTTGAGGCGCTGCGGATTCTCGGAGCCGATCAAGATGCTGTTCAGGTTCATTGCTGCCCCCTTGCCATTGCTTTCGATGTGCGTCCAGCCTAGGCCGGACGGCGCCGTCATGCGTCCGGGGCCAAAGCGAACGCTTCCGTCAGCCAGCGCCGGACCGCTCTGTTGTCCGTTCGCCCGAGGCGAATGCGACCTCAAGTGCGTCGAGTGTCTGCTGCAGGAGTCGACGAACGGCCTGCTTCAGAACGACCCTGTCCACTACGCCGCGCAAACCGCGTCGCGCCTCGTACGCGACCGACAAGTTGAAGGTAAAGCCGTCGCCTTCGGCGGTGAACGTCCGCTCGTGATGCGCAACGGGCAGGCCCTCTTGTGTGCTGGTGTAGGAAAAGTCGTGGTGCGGCTCTATTCGCTCGAGGGTCAGCGTGACGCGTCGTGTACGACCAAGGAGTTTCGTGGTCAGCGAGGCAACGTCTCCCGCGGCTGTCCAACGCGACTCCGGATCGAGAGCGATGAAGCCTGGGAAGAAGTGCGACCAATTCCGCACGTCTGTCACGAACGCATATCCACGCGCGACGGGAATGCCGTAGTGACGTGAGACTTCGATCCGCTGCATCGAGCCGATCGTATTCAAAGGCGAGTGCGTCACAAACACCCGGAACGACGAGCGACGGTAACCGAGAGCACTCGCGAACGACGCCGACCATGAACGGTCGGCGATCAGAGGGCTCCGATGTCCCTTTCGGCCGCGCATTCCGCCGCTCGTCTCTGAAGCAGCTCGCGCTCGCGCACGTTCTGCGTCAACGACGCGGCGCGCGCGAACTCGGCGCTGGCGTCCGCGAACCGGCCGAGTTTTCGCAACAGGTCACCGCGGACGGCCGGCAGCAGGTGATACGCCTTGAGCGATGGCTCGGGGACGAGCGCGTCCACGAGATCGAGTCCGGCGGCGGGACCGAACGCCATACCCACGGCGACCGCTCGATTCAGTTCGACCACCGGCGAAGGGGCGAGCTCCGCGACGGCGTCGTAGAGCGCCACGATGCGGGGCCAGTCGGTCTCGGCTGCGGTGGTCGCTCGTGCGTGGCACGCGGCGATCGCCGCCTGAAGCGCATACGGGCCCATCGCGCCCCCGAGCCTTTCGGCGCGCTCGAGCGCCGCGAGGCCGCGACGGATGAGCAGGCGGTCCCAGCGCGTCCGGTCCTGATCGAGCAGGAGGACGGGCTCGCCGGACGGTCCGACACGAGCATGCAGACGTGACGCGTGGATCTCCATCAGCGCGACGAGCCCGTGGACTTCCGGCTCGGTCGGTGTGAGCTCGGCCAGGATGCGTCCCAGACGCAGTGCGTCCTCGCACAGCGCCGGGCGGACCCAGTCCTCGCCCGCGGTCGCGGAATAGCCCTCGTTGAAGATCAGGTAGATCACTTCGAGGACGGATGCCAGGCGCGCAACACGCTCAGCGCCGCCCGGGACCTCGAACCTGACGTGCGCCTCGGCGAGGGTCCGCTTCGCGCGCACGATGCGCTGGGCGATGCTCGATACCGGAACGAGGAACCCGCGCGCGATCTCCTCTGTTGTCAGACCGCCGAGCACGCGAAGGGTGAGCGCGACGCGCGCGTCCTTCGAGAGGACGGGATGGCACGCCATGAAGATGAGGCCGAGAAGATCATCCCCGACGTCCTCGTCCAGCGTGGTGTCCAAGTCCGTGCTGTCCTGCTCGCGCTCGACCTCACGTCCGAGCTCCTCGTACTTGCGCTCGAGCGTCTTGCGTCGCCGGATCAGGTCGGTCGCGCGGTGCCTCGCCGTCGCCATCAGCCAGCCGCCAGGCCTCTCCGGCACGCCTGAGGTGGGCCACTGCTCGAGCGCGGCCACGAGTGCGTCCTGCGCGAGCTCCTCGGCCGTGCCGATGTCGCCGACGATCCGAGCCAGCCCGGCGATGAGCCGGGCCGACTCGATCCGCCAGATCGCTTCGATCGCGGGGTGAGCTCCGGACGCTATCGGGATCGCTCCTTCACACGCCCTCGCTCATCGAGATCTCGCGGATCTCGAAGGTCCCGCCGTCGTACGGTGCCCGCTTGAGCCACTCGAGGGCTTCGTCGATCGAGCGCACCTGCCACAGCCAGTACCCAGCCACGAGCTCCTTGCTCTCCGCGAATGGACCGTCGATGACGGTGCGCTTCTTCCCGTCGAACCGTACGCGCTTGCCCTCTGAGCTCGGGGAGAGGCGGCCGGCTCCGATCACCACGCCCGCCTTGACGAGCTCTTCGTTGAACCTCTGATACTCGGCCATCGCCTCCGCCGTCGGCGGGCTCGCGGCCGCGCTCTGATTGCCTTCCTTCGCCAGGATCAGCACACGCATCTCTATCTCCTCATATTGGACGTAATCCATAGCGTCTTCGTTCGGGTTGATCGGGCCTCATCCATATATCGAATGGCACAGAGCCTTTTCGACAGGACCGATCGCGTAAGTGTCCAGGGTGCTGTACACACCCCTGCCGCACTTCAAGTGCACCCTCCCATTTGCGACCGGCCGTACGATTTCGCGTGCGATGGTGGTCCATCCCTCACCGGCCCGGCCTGTCGCGGCCGCCTTCGAACAGGAGATCAGATTCTGTCGGGGGCAGGACGGCCTGCGTCTGGCGTACGCGATCCACGGCAGCGGCCCGCCGCTGGTCGTCGTCTCGTGCTGGCTCAGCCACCTCCAACACGACTGGCAGAGCCCGGTCTGGCGACACTTCCTCGACCAGCTTGGCGCGATCGCGACCGTCGTCCGCTACGACGAGCGGGGCTTCGGCATGTCCGATTGGACCGTCGATGACTTCTCGCTCGAGGCGCGCGTCGGAGATCTCGAGGCAGTGCTCGCCGCGACCGGGCTGGAGCGGTTCGCGCTGCTCGGGATGTCGGGCGGCTCGGCCGTCGCGATGGCGTACGCGACCCGACACCCGGAGCGTGTGAGCCGGCTGATCCTCTATGGCACCGTCTGCGGCGAGCCCGTCACCTTGTCGCCTGATGAATCGGCCGAGGAGGAGACGTATCGCAGCATGATCCGGGTCGGTTGGGCGAGGGAGGACGCGGACTTCCGGCGCGTCTTCACGAAGCGCTTCATTCCCGACGCGACCGAGGAGCAGATGCGTTGGTTCGACGATCTCCAGCGGATGTCGACGTCGCCCGCCAACGCCGTGGCCAGCCGGATCGCCCGCCAGCAAGTGGACATCATCGACGACCTGCCACGCATCGCGGCACCGACCATCGTCCTGCAGGCGGTCGGCGATCGGTCGACGACGTTCGACAACGCGGTGAGCGTCTCGTCGCAGATCCCCGGGGCGCGCCTCGTCTCGCTCGAGAGTCGCAACCACATCCTTCTGGCCGACGAGCCGGCTTGGCGCGTGTTCATCGACGAGGTGTCGGCGTTCCTCGAGCCCGAGCGTGGGGCCCACGATGAACGAGTGACTGATCGGCCCACCGAGGAGCTCTCACCTCGCGAGCGCGACATCCTTCGGCTGGCCGCCGAGGGCCGAACGAACGACGAGATCGCCGTCGCGCTCACCCTGAGCGTCCGGACGGTGGAGCGTCACCTCTCGAATACCTACGCGAAGCTCGGGTTGAGCGGCCGCGTCGCACGCGCCGCCGCCGTCGCGGCGTACCTCAAACATCAGGTCTGATCGCCGCCTGCGTGCCAGCCGCCATCGGCGGCGAAAGTTCGCACGCTCGATTGGGTAGTGGCACGGTTCCGCCGAGCGCGTCGCCTCGCGTACGGTCCGCCCAGCTGTCCTGACGGACAGCGCGGAGGTGTGTGATGAACGCAACCGTGCTCGCGGAAACCGAGGCTCGCTTCAAGGCCGATCCGGCGACGGCGCGATCGAAGCCAACGGTAACGGCGTCCTTGGTCAATGGGCGGGCGCGCCTTTCAGCGGGGCCTTTCAACTGGGACGCCGATCTGCCGCTCACCCTCGGCGGTCAGAACCTCGCGCCCAGTCCGACGGCGTACCTGCTCGGAGCGCTGGCCGGGTGCGCGGTCGCTTTCCTCAACGACACCCTGGCGCCTCAGTTCGAAGTCGACATCGTTGACGTGACCGCCGTTGCGCGATGCGCGTCTGACGCGCGCGGCCTGTTGGAGATCGACGGCGTTGCCCCCGATCTCGCGGACCTCGCGCTCGAGATCCGGGTCTCGTCGCCATCGCCTGAGGATCGCGTCGCGGCGATGCTCGCCGCGTGGCGCGAGCGCTGCCCGATCTACCTGGCGCTGATGAAGCCGCAGTCCGTCACGTTGACGGTCGCCGCCGGTGCGCCGGCCGGTTGAGCTCCGGCGCGGGCTACCCCGCTCGTTTGGAAGACGCCTTCGATCTCTGCCTCTGCTTCGCGGCCTCGACACTCGTGCGGAGCGCGTCCATCAGATCGCTGATGTCAGAGACGGCAGACGACGGGATGACCGGCGCTGGGGCCGCCGGCGACTTGCTCCGGAGCAATGTCAGGAGCTCTTCGCGGTACGCGTCCGCATGGGTCGTGGGCGACCACGCTGTCGCCATCGCGTCGATGAGCTGACGGGCCATCTTCACCTCGCGCTCCGATACCGCGACGTCGGCCGGTCGCACGCCAAATTCCGCGGGGTTTCGCACCTCGTCGCCGAAGAACAGTGTCTCGAGGGCGAGAGTGGTCTCCAGCGGTCGGATCGCGACGAGGTGCGGCTTGGTCCGCAGAACGAAGCGCCCGATCCCGACCATGCCCGCGCTCTGCAGAGCCTTGAGCAGGAGGACGTAGGGCTTCTCGGCGCCCATCCTGCGCACGGGCGCGACGTGATAGCTCTTCTCGTAGAAGACCGGGTCGATCTCGGCCAGCTGCACGAATTCCTCGAGCTCGATCGTGCGGCTCCGCTCGGGCGCGAGTGAGACGAATTCCTCGTCAGTGATCGTGACGAGGTCACCTTCAGGGAGCTCGACTCCCCGTACCATTTCATCCGCTTCGATCGGTTGGGCACCTCGCGCAGATTCACGAACACTCTCACGTGCGGACCTGGTCGCCGGGAGTGACTCGGCTTGGGAATCACCAGAGCGCGGCGCGAACGCAGGATCCGGCGCGAACGTCGCTGCCTCGTCGGCTCGCGTGACTCGCTCGTAGCGGACACGCTTCCCGGTGCGCCGGTCGTACAGATGGAAACGAACGTCCTTCGGCTGCGTTGCCGGATAGAGCCTCACTGGGATGTTGACGAGTCCGAAGGTGATGCTCCCAGACCACACCGCTTGACCCATATGGCGCGCCACGCTCCCTTTGAAGTCCGCTGCCTAATTGTCGCTCACGCACCACGCACGGCCAGCGGCACGGACGCGAGCGAGAATATCGTCGTGAAAGTCGAGGCCCGGACCGCGGCGGCGCCGGATTCGTTCGAGAGCCTCGCCGAGCGGCACCGCCGCGAACTCCAGGTCCACTGCTATCGGATGCTCGGCTCGATCCATGACGCCGAGGACGTCGTCCAAGAGGCGCTACTCCGCGCGTGGCGCGGGCTCGACGGATTCGAAGGACGCACGTCGTTTCGTGGCTGGCTCTACCGGATCGCGACGAATGCCTGTCTCACCGCGCTCTCGCGTCGCGCGCATGGACGCGTCCTGCCGGAAGACGAAGGCCCTCCGGTCGCCTTTGCGCCGCTTGGCAGCCCGAGCAGCGACGTCGCGTGGCTCGAACCGTATCCAGATTCCGCGCTCGAAGGCATCCCGGATGACGCACCAGGTCCGGAGGCGCGATACGAGATGCGTGAAGCGGTGCAGCTCGCGTTCGTCGCGGCCCTTCAGGAGCTGCCACCACGACAGCGCGCGGTCCTGCTCCTGCGTGACGTGCTGGGTCTGTCCGCGACCGAAGCGAGCGCGACCCTCGATGCGTCGGTCGCGTCGACGAACAGTGCGCTGCAGCGCGCGCGGGCGACGCTGAAGCGGCGGTGGTCGAATGGTAGCGACACCTCGCCGATCTCCGACGAGCGACAGCGCACCCTGCTCGCACGCTATGTGAAGACGTGGGAGGAGCGGGACGTCGACGGTTTCGTCGCGCTCCTCAAAGAGGACGCGACCTGGAGCATGCCGCCGTGGCGCGAGTGGTTCGTCGGCCCGGCGAACATCGGCGCATTTATGGATTGGGCGTGGAGGAGCCGTCGCCGGCAGCTTCTGCTGCCCATCGCGGCGAACGCCCAGCCCGGCTTCGCGTACTACCGCTCCGAGGGCGAGGGTTCGGAATGGCGCGCCTTCGCGATCCAGGTGCTGACGCTTCGCGATGACACCATCGCCGCGATCACGAACTTCGTGGACACCGACCTGTTCGTTCCGTTCGGTCTGCCGCCGGCACTTCCGTCGGACTACCGCCCCGACCGATGAGTTTCGGCCCGATCGCGGGTCGTTATCGGCAGGAGGTAGTCACATGGCACCAACCGCCGTCACCCCGAGCCCGGGCTTCATCTCGATCCAGGTCAGCGACGTGAAACGGTCCGCCGAGTTCTACGAGCAGCATCTCGGCGCCGTCCGGGACACCTTCGACTTCGGCCCTGACGCTGTCGCATACGTCGGCTGGCCGACCTTTGGCCTGAACGCCGCGCGCCGACCCGGTCAGTCCGGTCCGTCGCCAGACACGACCACCATCCAGCTCTGGTGGCGCGCGAGCGACGCGCAGGCACTATTCGAGAAGGTGAAGGCGGCCGGCGTTCGCATCCTCGCCGAGCCGCTCGACGGTCCGTTTGGTCGGACGTTCACGATGGCCGATCCCGACGGCTACCGCGTCACCGTGTACGAGAAGGACCAGCCGCTGTTCTGGCCGCCTAAGGCACGCTGAGATCGCTGTCCACTACGTGCGTCGCGGGTTATCGGTGTGGATGATGACGCCGTGCGCCTTCAGAACGCGCCGTTCCTGGCGCGCGATCTCGGCTCTCACGCGATCGTGATCGCGCCGCCGCGGATATGCCTTCCGGAACTCGGGCGATCCGAAGAGGCGGCTGTCCTGCACGCCGTCGAACGATGCGTCCGCCAGAACGTCGAGGGCGCCGGGCTGACCGAGATCGGCGCGATGGTGCTCGAATCGCTCGCCCTCGAGATCGCCGCTGTCGACCGCGACCGGCTCTGCGCCCAGCTCGAGCGCCAGTCGCGCGAACCACGGCTCGAACACTGCGGTGCGCTTGCCTGTCCTTGGCGACTGGCTCGAGTTCGAGCCTGACGCGATGTCGAGAATGCGTTTTCCCTGAACGCCCGACAGCGAGCCAAACGCGCGCTCCAGGCGCCCGATGAACTCTTCGAGGATCCCTTCGAGCTCTGGCTCGCGCGCGGCTTTGCACGCGAGCGCGTACCGGTCATCCAGGCGCGCGAGTGCGTCGGCGAGGACCGCGCGCTCCGCGCGAGCTCGCGCCAGACGTGCCAGGCGGTCGAAGATCGTGTCGTCCATTACCGTGAGTCCATGCCGGATTCTCCTGCGAAGGGGCCATCCCACGAGGAGCTGCTGCGCATCTACGCGCAGCCGAAGACCATCGCGGTGGTCGGCGCCTCGAGCGCGGTCGGCAAGGCCGCGCACGACAAGCCGCGCTATCTCCAGTCGCAGGGGTACCGGATCGTTCCGGTGAATCCCCGCGGCGGAGAGATCCTTGGCGAGCAGGCGTTCGCATCGCTGCGCGATGTGGACGTGCCGATCGACGTCGTCGATGTGTTCCGTCCACCGGCCGAGGCCGAGGCCGTCGCGCGCGACGCGGTCGCGGTCGGCGCGAAGGTCGTCTGGTTCCAACCGGGGACCGACACGGACGCGGCAGTGGCCGTGGCGACG
>WNGJ01001815.1_pt1 | contig 21254 bp, 17 predicted proteins | sample 5400611 | NCBI WGS metagenome assembly WNGJ01 (sample SAMN13153375, study PRJNA577476) | soil metagenome | isolation source: 40 cm soil or saprolite under Garry oak tree replicate 1 | place: USA:California | collected 2016-06-15
CGCAGCGAGATAGTGCAGGCTGGCTGCAAAGAAGCCGCGCTTGTAGGATGGCGCATCCTCCAGGAGGGTGGTTCTGCGCTGGACGCGGTTGAGGCCGCCGTGCGCGCGCTGGAAGATAACCCCAGTTATAACGCGGGCACCGGAGCCTGTTTGAATAGCGATGGAAATATCGAACTGGACGCTGGCATTATGGATGGTCAGGGGCTGCACGTTGGAGCCATAGCGGGTGTTGAGCGCATCAAAAACCCCATCTCGCTGGCACGCAAAGTGTTGGTAAGCCCACACGTCCTGCTCGTTGGCAGGGGAGCCGAGCAGTTTGCGCAAGAGCAGGGCATTTCTCAATGCGCGCTGGAAGATCTGGTGACGGAGCGACAGTACAAGATATGGCAGGAACAGCAAGCTCAGCAACCCCAGCAGGTCCAGCATACCGACAAGCACGGGACAGTAGGCGCGGTTGCGCTCGACGCATCGGGCGTGCTGGCGGCGGCTACCTCGACGGGGGGCATTCACAATAAGTATCCAGGGCGCGTTGGTGACTCGCCCCTCGTGGGATGTGGCTTCTATGCAGATGAATACGCCGCCGTTTCCTGCACCGGAGACGGTGAAGATTTCGTGCGCCTGCTCATCGCCAAACGAGCCGCTGATGTTGTCGGAAATAGCAAGGGAGGCCAGACCGCGCGCGAAGCAGCGGAAGCCGCCATAGCGGTCCTCGGCGCGAAAGCGACGGGAACCGGCGGCCTGATCGTAGTAGACCGCAAAGGCAACGTCGGCTTCGCCTGGAACAGCCGCAACATGTCTCACGCCTACATCATAGAAGGCATGGAGGAACCTATCGCAGGTCTGTAATACACATCAACCGAAGCCGGAAAGCCAGGTAGGAGGCCGGATGATGCATATTTGATGCCCACAAGGGGCATCACTACATTTGGATTTGCCCATCCCCCGCCATCCCCACCAGGAGACACGCTCAGGGGAGGGGTGGAGGGGCTGGTTGAAATGTAGTGATGCCCCTTGTGGGCATCAGGCGTGTGGGCCACTCCCAAACTGGAAGCAACAGGACGCGCGCTACGGACGTTGATGCCTATCAGGAACCTGTATCCGATCTTTGCGCGAGCCGATTCAATGAATCAAATACTGTCCGGCGAAGTAGCCCACCACAAACAGGAGCCCGAAAGCAAGTAGACCAATCAACAGGATCATGAGCAGCGATGAACGCCTACTGCGCGCAAGCGGCTCAGGATACGCCGCTTGACGTGCAGCCGCGAGCTTAAACGACGCGTCAGCAACAGTTGGCGCGGATGGAGCGATATTAGCGACGGGTAATTTTGCACTCTGTCCCGGTGATTGAGGAGGAAGTCCAGAACCGGGATGGTCAGCATCCCTGGTTGGCAGAGCAGTAGCCAGTTTACCGCCGACGGCCGGAGCTGGAGAGAGTTGCCTGGCGAGGGCAGGTTCATTCTGCGCATAGCTGCTCGTGACCGGCACAGCTACAGGCACCGGCGGTTCCAGAGTCTCAGCCAGGGTTTTCAATTCCGCGTACAGGTCTTCAGGCGTATTGATAGCCTGGGGGTGCTGGCGAACAACGGCACGCGCCACCGTCTCACACAACTCAGGCGGAACATTGCGCTGGAAACTCAAGCGCCCGTCCTGTCGCGGTTCGACTGCCCGTGTACCCGGCACGCGGCTGGCAAGCAACTGGTAGATCAGCAGACCCACGGCCCGCGTATCGTCGGCGCGGCGTCCCTCACTTTGCGTTCCCCAGGGAAGTTCGCTGTCAGAAACAACGGTATCACCGCCGCCCATGATGCTCCAATGCTCGAAATAGGTCAAATCACTGGGCAGAGCAAAGTTGTTGATGCGCACCAGGCCCGTATGGTCACGTATCACAGCGCCTGGGGTCAGGTCTCCATGCGAGACGCGGCGCGAGGAAGCACCTGCATATATCAACGCCTGGCAGATCTGACTGCCAATGCCGGCTACTATATGCGGCATGAGCGGCAATTGCAGCAGGGCAGCGAAATCATCACCCTCAATATATTCCTGAACTACGTACAGCGTTTCGGCTTCAATGACAAGGTCATAAAGGCCGACAATGTTGGGATGAGAAAAACTCGCCGTCAACTTCACTGCCGCGCGATAGACCGGTATATGGGGTGCGGGAACAGCTTTCACCGTCACAACACGCTGCAATACCTGGTCTATTCCCTGGTAGACAACGCTGTACTGCCCCTGTTTTACAAGGCGTTGCAACAGATAGCGCCTGTTAATAACCCGGCCTGTTTCCACAATTTGCCTCGTGTTCTGTATCGGCCTGGAGGCCCATTTATATATAGGGACGTGGATTTTCACGCCCATGTATCAATCAATCTCTCAGATATCTTGCAGGGCCAGAGTGACTGCTCCTACAATATTGGCCTCTGTTCCCAGAGAGCCGCCAACTACGCGCACAGATTGACTGGCAGCTTGCAGGCACAAATCTTGCAATCGCGCCTGTAGAGGTAGGGTCAAGAGTTCTCCTGCCTGCGCTACCTGGCCACCCAGAATAATTATACCTGGGTTAATAATATGAACGATATTTGCCAGGGCAATTCCCAAATACGTGTACACATCCGAGGTGATACCCTGCGCGACTTTATCGCCCTCCGCAGCCAATCGAAAAACCTGCTCGGCGGTGATGCGCTCGGCCCTGCCTCCGGTAACGCGGCGAATAGCCGCCTCTGTCTCAGGATGCTCGACTGAAAGGCCGATCATCGCACGCGAGATAGCCTGGGCGGATGCGATAGCTTCCAGGTGTCCATACCCGCCGCACGAGCATTTCGGCCCGTTCTCTTTCACGAATATATGCCCGATTTCTCCGGCAGTAGATGACATACCATGATAAATCTTGCCGTTAACAACCAGGCCACCGCCAATGCCCCGTCCAAGCCCAACATAGAAGGCGACCCGCTCTGCAGCGCGCGTAGTGCCATCGCTTCCTGACGCAGTGCCGAAAACAACTTCGGCCAGCGCTGCCGCATTTGCATTGTTATCTATTATACAAGGCCTATCAAGACGTTTAGCCAGATAGTCCTGTAATGGGAAATCATTCCAGCCATGCGCATGATGCAGCGTACGCACGATGCCGCGTGACGCATCAACCAATCCACCAACCGCAACGCCCACGCGCAGTACTCGCCCCTCGGACAACCGCTCCGGCGTCAGCGTTTCCTCCAGCATCTCGTCAATGAGGTTCAGCACGGTTTCGGTATCCGGCACATACTCCAATGGACGACGCGCCCGGTAGAGTATCTTGCCCTCCAGGTCAGCCAGCGCCACCGATTGGCGCGAGCCGCTCCCGCTAATCTCGATTCCCACCACGTACCCCTGCGTTGCCAGCAGCTTCCCGGTTATCCTGGTCGCCCCCTGCGATGTCAGCGGCCCGGAATCCCTGGCTAATCCCCCGAATGTGTGCTGTGTAGACATCGTTTCATCTCCCTCGATACGCTCACCAGCCTGGAAGGTTGTCTCCCAACACCTCACGCCTGGCGAACCTGGTGTGCCTTCTCCATGCAGTTATGCAGGTAAATCACCCTACGAAAATGCTCGTCTGGTACTGCCTGGCATGGAGAGACACTCTCTGCAACAGCGGATTCAGTATACCATATTGCGCTCTACACGTCACGTTGTTACAATATCAGGGTGAGATTTTATTTTGCAGGAAGCAGGGGTTGCCAGGACAGGAGCACGAACATCACCAGGGCGGGGGCAAGCCCAGCCCCTACCCTATACGGGTGGGGACACGCTTCGTATAGGGTAGGGGCTGGGCTTGCCCCCGCCCTGGTCGTCCCGCTGGCATATGCAATAGGTCTTGGGAGAGGTCTCATGTCATCAGCTACCGCACAGGAACACACCTTTATCGGGCCAGGGCTCAGCCCGTTCAAACGCATCGTCACCATCATAGGTGTAGTGGGAATAACGGCGCTGGTTCTAGCGATCGCGCTGCACCAGGGAGCATCGGCCATCGGCAGCACTATTGCTGCTGTGCTGTTCATCCTCGGCTTCGTCATCTACCTGCGCATCGTGGCCCCCGTCCCTTTTACCATCACCCTGGAACCAGAGGCGGTGGTGAAGCGCAACAAGAACGGAGAGGTGATCGAAGTGCGCTGGGAAGACCTGACACGGGTCAAAGAAGAGTTCTTCCCCAACGGCAAACGCATCAGCGTCATCGTCTATCGCAAACCAACCTCGCCGGAGCAAAAAGCCAAAGCCTGGGCCGTCTACCGCGACGACGTAACCGACCTGGATGGCCTGGCAGCCTCCCTGCGACAGGCCATCCCCGAAACTTGTCAATGGCAAAGCGAAACGGTGCACGAGTGAACGCGATTCATGCCCCTACGGTAGCTATGAATCTGTTGTCAGTCGATCATCACCTGGTCAATATAGCACCAGAGCCAATCTTCACCAGGTTGAAACGACTGGACAATCGGGTGGTTAGTCGCGTGGAAATGTTTGGTGGCATGCTTATTCTTTGAAGAATCGCAGCAGCCAACATGACCGCATTCGAGACACAGGCGCAAATGCACCCAGGTATCTCCAGTTTTCAAACAATCCTCGCAACCGTTGGCGCTGGGCGTGACCTCTCGAATCTGGTCAAGATGTGTGCATTGAGTTACCATCTTATTCTCCTTCTTTAGGAAACTTCTGTCGGACTACTTAAAGACGATGATTGCGGCGCTTTCGTTTCACCTCGTACCTGCTTCCCCTCGATCAGCAAGAATGAACTGAGCGCGCTTACCAGGGCTAACCCGGCCGCAATCAACATGATCACACGAAAACTGCTGACGAACGACTCATCGATGGCTCGTTGCACCGCTGCTTGAGTTGTACTACTCAACCCTGGGGGGATAACAATGCCGACTAGCTTACTCTGTTGCGCGAGCAGCATATTACGTACTTCAGCCGGGATGGGCAACGCTGTCAGCCGACTGTCCAGGCTGGCGCTGAAGACAAGCAGGGCGACAATACCCAGAACCGCTACTGCCAGTAATCCGGCGGTGCGAGCAACGGCATTGTTGATACCAGAAGCAATACCGGCCCTCTGTGCGCTTACCGCGCCCATTACCGCCGTCGTCAACGGTGCAACACTGATCGCCATGCCTATTCCCAGCACGACCACCGCCGGGAAAAAAGTGGTCCAATAACTGCCACCAATATCCGGTAAGGCGAAGAGCACGAAACCAATTGCGGCGATAATCGGGCCAATAACGAGCGGGAGTTTCGCGCCATAGCGGGCCACCAGCCCTCCAGACCAGCGCGAAAGGAAGAACATAATCAGAATAAAGGGCAGATTCGCTGCTCCTGCCGCCGTCGGAGAGTAGCCCTGCACGCGAATCAGGTTGAACGGTAGGAAGAATAAGGCTCCTCCCAGGGCAGCGTATAGCAGGAGCGTCAGCAAATTTGCGCCACTGAATGTTCGAGAGCGAAACAGGCTGAGTGGCACCATCGGGTTAGGGCTGCGCGCCTCCACGATAAGAAACGCGATCAGCGAGGCGACCCCAACCACAAGCGCCAGAATCACCTGTGGATCACCTAAGCCGAGATTATTGGCTTCAATCAGCCCGTAGACAACACCTCCCAGGCCAAGCGTCGCCAGCAACGCGCCCCGCCAGTCCAGCCTCGCGCGCGCATCTTCTTCACCGTAACTTTCCGGTACGCGCCAGAAGAGCACGATGAGTACGATGATCGCCATAGGAACATTAATAAAAAAGACCCAGCGCCAGGAGGCATATTGGACCAGCCACCCTCCCAACACGGGACCGAGGGCCGAGGTAATTGCTGTGAAGCCTGACCATGTGCCAATCGCCTTCCCACGCTGCTGGCTATCGAACGAGGCGCTGATGATCGCCAGGCTTCCCGGAACCAGCAGTGCGCCTCCCACCCCCTGGATCGCCCTCGCCACGATCAGAACGGTTACATTCGGCGCAAACCCACACACGACCGAGGCCAGCGTGAAGAGGATGATCCCTGTAGCGTAGATGCGCCTGCGTCCATAGTGATCGCCTAACGACCCGCCCACCAGAATGAGCGCCGATAGGAAGAGAGCGTAGGCCTCGACCACCCATTGCACATCGGCAACCGTCGCCTTCAGATCTGTCTGGAGCACAGGTAACGCGACATTCACGACCGTACCATCGATAAATGCCATGCTCGATCCAAGAATAGTGGCCACCAATACCCAGGTGCCACTCGGCCTTGCCACAGGCTGATAAAGCTTGCCCGTCTGCGGAGCCGCCTGGATGACACCTTCGTCACACGGGGTTTTTACAATGTGGGCCATGTAATGCTCCCTTTCTGACCTCAGGTAGTACGGGCAAATTGCAAAAGAGCGGCTATGGTAAAATCTCCCTTACGCGCACTCGGCAGCGTAGGTACCCATTCCGTATCTATGTTACGATAGGAGGTCGCATCGCTGTCAAGCAGCGCAAGCAACACTTCAGCGACAATGCGCCCACCTACCTCGCCCAGGTGTTCACCCCCATACCGAACCTCGGCTTCTTTGAGAATATAGTAAAAGAGCGGCGTTTCACCCTGATAGCCCAGTTTATTCAAGCTCACCTCTTCCAGAGTGAGAGGTTCGACACCCATAGCCCTGGAAATAGTTTCGCCGGAGGGAAGATCTAGTGCCAGGCCCCGTTCAAGATCACGATAGGCCAGCGAATGTTGTTCGGGTATCCCTGTTTTTCCGACAACCGACTCGGGGAGGTTGATCAGCGAATGCGCCAGCGAGGTGTCGATTTTCTTGCTAGCTTGCGGCTTTTTATCGCCGCGTACCTCGAAGAAATATGACCAGTCTATGACGCGATCGTGGAGAACTGGACATGTACCGGCACAATCGGGGAAGACATTGCCTTTGGCTCCAGAATCATTCAACGTGTATAGCGAGCGAATCTGGCTATGCCCGAAGCGGTAAGCGGCATCGGCGAACTCCACAGGAATAAATGGATTGCCATCATAGGGATAGTAGCGCAGTCCATTCGTCAGAATATCAGCCACAAGCACTTCCCCAACGCTCAATGGGAGGAACTCATGAACGATGATCCACTGGTAGTGCCATCTCACCAGCCTTCGCGCTTCATTGAAAACCTCTGAACTCCGCACACCCTCTTCCCTCAGCCAATCCACGACGTGGTTGTGAAACTTAAGGAAAGCCAGGTGCAGCTGTGAAATAATCAGGTGTACATCGTTGCGCGGATCACCAACCAGTGCGCGTCCCTGGCGGTTTCTCGGCAAATCGTCCATATTACCTGCATCATTCACACCCAGAAGAAACTTATCGAGATCGTCCATGTCGTACAGGTGTGGGTCACCGGTGGGACCAGCACCGTAGAGGCAATCGAGATCGAGACGAGGCGTGCGAAAGTTACGGAGTTCTTGAAGACGAGCGTGGTGTAGGAGAAGGCTGCGATCAGCCGTAATATCGTGTGCGATAAATTGTCCAAAGACAGGAAATCCAGCAGCGATGCGCGGATTATCAGAAGTTCCTTCTGTACCACCCTGAGTCGAATCTACATCCATGATAGACCCGGCCCTACCTAATGCCAGTAAGTACTCTTCATCGGTCTCCAACGCTGGCAGATACGAAAACATCCTGCCATATTTACCGGTGTCTGCCGTGGAAAGCGAGTCCTTCAAATGAGGAGCAACGACACAACTATGCGTACTCATGAAACACCTCCTTGCTGAAGTGGAGAGACGTTTGATTCTGTCAAACAGTATACACAACAAGCTGACGATTGGTACCGTTCATTCGACTAGTTATTCCCCTGCACAAAATAGCAGGTTTCGCAGACAAACTTCACGTATAAGCCCTGGCTTCAGTCGCCTTGAACGCTGCATAAAGGGTTTTCCCTTCATGTAAATCCATGCGGTTGGCCGAGGCTTCGGTAATTTCGGCGGTCAGCGGCGTAGAGTCCGCGGAACCATCCAGCAAAATACTCACGCGTACCCGCCCATCACGCTCTCCCCCATTCCCCGTTGACGCGCCCAGTCGCAAGAGTTGAACGATTTCGCCATGAAAGACATTGCGCGCCGAACTGTCCGGGCGTGTTGCATAGAGCGTAATACTGCGCGGATCAACCACCACAAAGGCTTCTTCCCCAATCCCTGGCGTTTGCGCCCGTGCATGTTCCTCCAACGCAGCGCTCACCTCAACTCCCTCTCCGCCATTGCCATGAATGCGGATCGTGCAGAGTGCATCCGTCTCACAGTAGAGAATCTGGCCGCGAAAGAAATTCATGCCGACGAGTTCAGCAACATACGAGGAACGCGGATACTGCAACAGGTTCTGCTGGCTTCCCTCCTGAATCACACTGCCTTGATCGAGTACCAGGATGCGCTGTCCAAAAAGCAAGGCCTCCAGATGTTGATGTGTCACCATAACAGTTGTGATACCCGCGTGGGAGAGAATCTGGCGCAGTTCCTGCCGCACCTCGCGCCGTGTCTGCACATCCAGGGCCGCTAGCGGCTCATCGAGCAGCAACAACTGTGGGTGCAGAGCCAATGCGCGCGCAATCGCCACCCGCTGCTGTTGACCTCCTGAAAGCTGCGCCGGGCGGCGCGCATCGTATCCCACCAGCCGCACCTGTTCCAACGCCTCGCCCACACGCTGCCGTATAGTCCCTCGCGGCATTCGCTGAGCGCGCAGCCCAAAGGCCACGTTCTCAAAAACGCTCAGGTGCGGAAACAGCGTATAGTCCTGAAAGACATAACCAAATGGCCGCGCCTGTGGTGGCACACTGATACGCTTTTCGCTATCGAAATAAGTCACGCCATCCAGCGCAATGCAGCCCCGTTCTGGATGCAGCAGACCCGCCAGCAAACGTAAAACCGTACTTTTCCCAGCCCCACTTTCACCCAGCAGCACCGTCGTCTGCCCTCCATCCGCAGTCAGACTGAGATTCAGGTGAAACGTATTAAGATGTGTATCAAGTTGCGCCTTCAGCATGGTTGTAGTATATGCGAGCCTGATGAAGAGATGCAATATTCACTTACTTTTCGTTAGTAACAACGGTTGCCTTAGATAGCAAAACATGGTATACTAGGGTATACACAAAGATCGATTGATGCCCCTTAACAAGGCATCAAGGCTATGCTGGTCAGCTTATGACTGGAAAGGCCAGGCAAGGAGACATGGCGACGAAGCCAACCGAGACTATGAGTCTATCAACAAACTATCACATGTGCCCACGTTACGAACAGGCCTTCCAATTTTTGGGCAAGCGCTGGACGGGGCTGATCCTGGACACGCTAATGGACGGTCCACGCCGCTTTTGCGAACTGACCTCCACTGTCGAGGGTCTTTCCGATCGTGTGCTGAGCGATCGCCTGCGCGAACTGGAAGTCGAGGGTATCGTCGAACGCATCGTCTACCCACAGATTCCCGTGCGCGTTGAGTATCGATTGACCGAGAAGGGCCGTGACCTCAAGTCAGTTGTGCAGTCCATCCACACGTGGGCTGAAAAGTGGATTTCCCTACCGGAAACCGCCACAGCAGATAAATAAGCGCAATGGAAAATTTGTGGGCGCCCTGGCGCATGGAATTTATCGCGCCGAAAACACTACGACCCCAGGAGTGTATCTTTTGCACGCAGCCCGCCGCTCATCGTGACGATGACTATTACATCTTGTATCGCGGCGAACACTGCTACATGATGCTCAACCTTTACCCCTACAACAGCGGGCACCTCATGATTGTCCCCTACCAGCACGTGGGATCCATCGAAAAGCTCAGCAGCGCAACCCTCACCGAATTGATGTCCCAGGCGCAACTGGCCTTACGCGCCCTGCGCCTGACCATGAAACCCGACGGTTTTAATATGGGTATCAACGAGGGAAAAGTTGCCGGAGCAGGCTATGCCGAACATATGCATTTCCACATCGTCCCGCGCTGGAATGGCGATACCAACTTCATGCCCGTCGTCGCCGACGTCAAAGTCATCCCTGAACACCTCGCCAACACCTACCAGAAATTGAAGCAGGCGCTGGAATCCTTACAGGGTCTGTGAATGACCGCCCTGGGCATCAATCGTGCGGAAGTGTATATGCGCAAGGGCCTCTTTGGAGAGGTCACACCGGTGAGCGGGATCGAATGCGTAGGACAGGTGGAAGAGGACCCATCGGGAACCCTGCAACACGGTCAGACGGTGGCCACGATTACGGGGGGCATGGGTCGCACGAGAAACGGGAGCTACGCCGAATATACCTGCGTGCCTTTACAGAACGTTTATCCTCTCCAAACCGATCTGGACTGGGCAACCCTCGCTGCCATCCCAGAATCCTACGCGACTGCCTGGAGTTGTCTCTTTGCCAATTTGCGCATCACGGCTGGCCAGGTGCTGTTTGTGCGCGGCGGAACATCTGCACTGGGACAGGCTGCCATCACTATTGCCAAACACGAGGGAGTGACGGTTCTCACCTCAACCAGAAGCGAAAACAAGGTGGCGTTGCTCACTGAGCTGGGTGCAACCCGCGTCCTGATTGAGAACGGCAAGCTCAGCGAGACGGTCAGGGATTCCTATCCTGACGGCATTGATGATGTCCTGGACCTGATCGGCAATAGCACGCTGCTCGATTCTCTGCGCATGGCAAAGAAAGGTGGTCGCGTATGTGTGGCAGGCTTTCTCGGAAGCATTGAGCCAGTCCCATTCAATTGGCTGGCAGACATGCCTTTTGGCGTCGACTTGAATGCCTTTGCGAGCCTGCTGTTTGGAACGAAGGACTTTCCTCACTCCGACGTTCCCATGCAGCAGATCGTTGATCGAGTGGCTGACGGTACCTATAAGGCCAGGCCGGTGAAGGTTTTCCCCTTTGAACAAATTCCAGACGCCCATCGACTGATGGAATCAAACCGCGCCAATGGAAAGATTGTTGTTGTACGCTAGATAGGAGACAGTCCCACCAGGTACATCGCTGGAGATGACGCATCTCCCTTGAGAACATCCACGGCATCATGACATGATTAGAGAACTTTGTTATGCCATGATGCCCATGGAGAAAAAAGACTGCTCGTTTGTTGCATTTGTTGTAATTATCAGGTACCTTATCCTATGGCGCATCTTTCTCCCACGTATTTGTAGGTTCTCAGCCCCCTCCTGAGGTCTTCAGGTAAAGTCCAACTCTTTCTACCAGCAAGGAACCGTAACCAGAAAGGAGCCTCTTTCATGTCAATAGAAGACAACATCGCCATCGTCCACCGGTATCTCGATGAAGTGGTGAACACAGGGAACCTGGACGCCGCACGCAACCTATTTGCCACCGATCATGTTGCTCACTACGCAGGTTTTCCCGCGCTGCATGGCCACGACGATTGGAAGCAACTCACCTCCATGTCCTACACCGGCTTTCCCGACACCTATACCACCTTTGAGGACGAGATGGCCGTGGGGGATAAAGTGGTGGTACGTTATATCGTTCGTGCGACCCACAAAGGAGACTTCATGAACATCCCTGCCACCGGCAAGCCGGTGAAGTACTCAGGTATAGCCATCTTTCGCATCGCCAATGGGAAAATTGCGGAACAGTGGCAGGAAGCCGACGTGGTGGGGCTGATGCAGCAACTGGGCGAGAACACGGCGCAACCTCGAACAGAACCGCTGGGCCAACAGCAGACCGAGGGTCTTAAGCAGCAGGTGAATGTCAATTCGCCGATAGAAGAGGTCAGGTAGTCATCTCCCAGAAGGGAAAACCTCAACCGCTCGACAAAAGAGAAGCCCCTCTTCCCCAAGTGGATGAAAACTGGCCGATTAGACCCGTTGTTATCTTAACGCTGGGCCCCCCCTGCTGCGCCAGCTCTAGCTGTAAACGACAGGATGAAGTTTTCACATTCACACACCTTACACAGTGGTAAGTAAGCCGCGACTTGCCAGGCCTGACAAGCGGTCCAATACCATCATTAAGTCTTCACTTAACGAGGGAAGATCTTGAAGCTCCCACAGGAGTTCCGCATTGGTCCAGGCCGTATCGCGAGCCGTTTTCACGCTCCACATCGCCAGCAAGCGGCCAATCGTGCCCGTGTCTTGCGCAAGCTCGCCGAGCATGCCTGTCGCAAGAACGTTGAGGGTCTCGGGCATGACCTCGTTGAGAAGGCTATTCACTATCATCCCAACCACCCGCTGGTGGTTTCTCGTCCACTGCCTGAGTGACACGGAGATAGAGCAGGTTGAACCACTTCAACCCATCGCTGGAGAGCAACATGTTGTCCAGATCCTGCATGACCTGTATCACTCTCCGATCGTAGCAAGAGCAGCCCTGTTGGCAAGCAGTGCGAGGATTTTTTGACAGGAGTGTGGATCTTCGTTCATCAGTGTCCGATTCCCCTTTCGCTATCTACGAGAGCGTTTCGTGACCTGCGGCTCTCACTGAGAGACCATTCCAAAACGGTGTCAAGGATAGTTACTACCCACATTCACTCACCTTGACATCCTTAACTTCTTTGCTTATACTCAGTAATTGAGTATTTACTCAAAGAGCAGCCGTCTCTGGTAGTCTTCAACAAGTACGCGCTTCATCCTGCCAGAGACGATTAGAGGAACCACCGTTACACGACTTATCATTGGGAAGTACTCTTTTTGCTTCTAGATTTCCACATAACGAGATAAACGCCATTAAGAAGCATTATTACGGCTCGCGCCTCGCAACAAATCCGTGCTGCCAGGCGTAAACAGCCGCCTGCGTCCGATCCATCATATGCAGCTTGCTCAAGATATTGCTGACATGCCCCTTGACCGTCTTTTCGCTGATGACCAGCTTTTCGGCGATATCGGCATTGGAAAGTCCATCCGCGATCAGGCGCAAGACCTCCAATTCGCGATCACTCAGGTCGGTAAAGAGGTTCGGAGTATCCTTCCTGGTGCCGCGCAGTTCCTGCACCACCCGCGATGCCACACGCGGATGTAGCACCGACTCATCACGCGCCGCCTTGCGCACCGTATCGGCCAATTCGTCCGGGCCGACATCCTTCAACACATACGAAAGCGCACCAGCCCGCAGAGCGGGAAAAATGTATTCGTCTTCGTGATAAGAGGTGAGCACAATCACCTGCGTATGTGGACTGACCTGCTTCAACTGCCGCGTCGCCTCCACCCCACCAATACCCGGCATCACCAGGTCCATCAACGCCACATCAGGCACAAGTTCCGCCGCCATGCGCACAGCAGCCTCGCCCGAATCCGCCTCGCCCAGCACAATAAGGTCTGGCTGCAGCTCTAAAAAAGCGCGTATCCCCTGTCGCACGAGCGCATGGTCGTCAATTATCAGAAGAGAGATCGTGTCCGTCATATGTTTTGTACTCCAGGTGTATGCGCCAGGCCCTTTACATCTTCGCTGCCTGGCACAGCCGAACCATCACTTTTATCAAGCTCCGACCGGCTACAATAGGCCACTACACGCGCCCCCTTTCTCGGCGCACTCTCAACCCGCACATCTCCCCCGAGCGCCTTCATACGCTCCTGCATCGAAAGCAAACCTACGCCCAGGTGTCCATGTCGCGTTGTATCAAAACCCTGTCCATTATCGGCCACCGAGAGCGTTACTGTCTCCTCGGTCATTGTCAGGGTCAACTGTACCAGCGTAGCGTGACTATGCCGCAGCACATTTGACAACGCCTCCTGCGCTACCCGGAATAACGCCTCTTCTACGGTAAGCGGTAGCGTGGGCGTCCCCCGCGTTCCCTCTATCCCCTCAACGCGCAAGTTAGCAACGATATTGGTCTGCTGTGTCCAGTCTGCCGCCAGTTCGCGCAGCGCGGCAATTAGGCCCTTGCCCTCAAGCGCGACGGGACGCAGTTCGCGAATGAGCGAGGTCAGTTCTTGCTGCGCCTGGTGTACCAGCTTCTCTGTCTCGTTCAGGCGCGCCTCAGCAGCATTCACGTCACGTTTGAGTAAAACCTTCGTTGCCCCGATTTGCATAGAGATGGCGAAAAGCTGCTGTTTGACGCTGTCATGCAAATCACGCGCCAACCGGTTGCGTTCCTCTAACGTGGCAAGCTTTTGCCGCGCCGAAAGCAAATTCTGTAACTGCTCGGCCATGCGGTTGAGTTGACGCGACACCTGCCCCAGTTCATCTTCTGAAGCATCATTGGCGAGCGCTGAGAAATTCCCGCCCCCCCATTCATCCACCGCGACCGATAAGCCTTTCAGCCGTCGTGTGATGGCGCGCGCGGTCAGATAGCCAAAGACCAGGCCTGCAATAGCAGCGATAACAGTCACGATGGTAACAGTGAGGAGAATCAATCGTAAAAAGTCCGAAAACAGCAGCAGCCTGTCCGGTTGGGTAATTTTCATGACGAGCGCACCCTGTATCTTACCCCCGTTCCCCACGATGGGCGTCATCGCTACCAGTGCTCCATCCGTTTCCTGGCTGACCGTACTGGTTGCGCCTTTCAGATCATGCAGCACCGTTTGCAGATTTGCGCGAGCTTGTGGAGCCAGTTGCCCCTGGATCGGACTATTCGAAGGAACAGGATGCGTGCCAATTGAGGCAATCGTCTGGCCCTGCGTATCTACCACTGTAAAAAAAACTGGATGAGAAAAATTGAAAAGCCCTTGATTGAGTACAGTACTATTTACGACTTGCAGCCAATTGGTCAACGCCTCGCGGTCCGGGGAACCATGTACAAAGTAAGGCGCAGCCTGCGGAGCTTCTTGTTTGAGGTCGATCAGGACAAAGTTTGAGATATTCAAACTGATATACAAGAACAAGGCAGTGATAGCTATCACTTCGATGAGCAGAAACGTCACCACTGAAGTCAATGTATACGATAAGGTCAGTTTTCCTCGTAACTGCCGAAATGGTCGTGTGAAGCGTTTCATGTCCATAGTCTTTTCCCGATTCTCAGAGGCCAACCGTGCCCTCAGTATACCATAAGTCTGTAACAGCGAGTGGCAGTTCTAGGGCGACCGCGAGGGTCGCCCTTACCCTACACGCAGATAGCAGCAGTTCGTAAAGGGTAAGGGCGACCCTCGCGGTCGCCCTAGAACCTCAAATTTTACTCGTACCGCAGCACCTCTAGCGGGCGGACGCGCACCGAACTCCAGGCGACCAGCGCCGCTGTACCCATCGCAACCGCCGCCGAACCACCTACCAGGCTAAGCACGACCAGAGTCGAGACGCTGAATGCGATGCCGAAGAACAGGCTTCCGAGCAGTGTGATCGCGCCTGCCGCCAGCAACATTGCCGTGATCGCGCCAACCGCGCCTACAATACCATTCTCAATCATTACCTCGCTCAGCACGCTGCCACTGGTATAGCCGACCGACTTGAGAATGCCCAGTTCGCGCCTGCGCTCCAGCATCGCCAGGGCAACGGCGTTGGCGACGATAATCACACCGGCAATCACCGAGAGCGAGGCAATCGCTACCAGCATCTCCAGGATGTTATTGAGCATCGACTCGATATAGACCCCGATATCGGCCAGGTTTTGCACCGTTGCATTTGGAACAATTTTCCCGATGGCGTTCAGCGCGTTACTTACCTGCGCGGAGTCGATCTTCATGTACGTCACGGTACTCACGCTGGCCTTTGTCGGGCTGAGCGCATTCGCGGTATTTGTGGAGGCCAGCACATTCCCAAGATGGTCGCCAGCAGAAGTGCGTGCGTAAGCGCCAACCACTGTTTCGGTCTGCATCGTCTTTCCATCCACGCTGGCAAAGGTGATCGTATCGCCGGGCTTCAGATGCATCTGGAACGGGCCAGAACTGGTCAGCAGGTCGCTAATCACAATGTTATTCGTTCCCGCGTCGCTGGCATTCAAGTCACGCCCTAGAGAAATCGTCGATGTGGGGACATTCTGTGCCAGGTTGTACCCCTCCATTGAACTCAGGAAAGCGATCGCTTCCTGGCGATCATGGCCTGCTGGCAATGCCTGTTGCAACGGCTGTCCGTCGATGGCAACCGGCACCATCTGCGTGAACAGGTCTGTACGAGTCTTTGAAAGGCCGGGAACCGTTCCCAGTTTCGATTGCAACGTTGTTGTGTCACTTCCCGATGTGACCGTGACCACATTGTAGGTCAGGTTTTGTGCAAATGCGTTGTTAATTTCCACCTGCAGGTCTTGCCCAAGCGCCAGCACCAATCCGACTGTGAAGACGCCGATGAACAAAGCCAGAACCGTCGTTGTCGTGCGTGCGCGCTGTCGTCCGATATTGCGCAGGGCCATCTTCGTGTTGACCTTCCATGAACGCGGCAGAAGCACAACGACGATCCCCGTCAGCGAAATCGCGCCCAGGATGACCCCGAACACCGGCAACACCAGGTACACCAGGGCTGATACAACCAATCCCGCCAGCACCATTGCCAGTTGCTTGAGGTTAAAGTGCTCAGGCACAGGCAGTTTGCTGACGATCAAGACAACCAGGCCGAAGAACACGCTCAACAGCAGTAGGAAGGCGAACGTTCCATACACCGCCTCAATACCCAGCACCACATCGTTATTGAGGATCACAATCGCCAGCACGCAGAACAGGACGGAGAGGATGAGCAGCAACCCGATAGTCAGGGCCAGCCGGCTCACGCCTTTACTGTCAGCGAGTTCGCGTATCACGTTCAACGGGCGAATATTGGCTGCCTGGACGATGGGCATCAGACCAAAGATCAGCGCGGTCGCAAAACCGATAGCCACGCCACCGGCGATAGTCCAGGGATTCAGCAGAAACGGGACGTTCAGACCGGTATTTTGCACCAGGATGCGTACAATGTAGCTCAAACCGGTCGCCGCCGCCGCTCCGATAACACCGCCAACCAATCCGAGCAGGCCAGCTTCGAGGCCAAACAGCGCGTAGAGGTCCATGCGCCGGTAACCCGCCGTCTTCAGCATGGCAATCTCTGTCTTACGACGCGACAGTAAAACCTGCATCGTGTTGACGATACCAACGCCGCCAATGAGCAGCGCGAGCAGACCCGCGATCTCCAGGAACTTGCTGATATTGTCGATTGAGGACTGCTGCGCCTTCAGCGCATCCGCCACCGTCTGCGTAGAGGCCAGAGGGAAATGCTGGTTGATAGCCTTGACTGCCACATCGGTTTTAGCCTGGTTCGCCGTTGTCACATTTATGACGCTATAGGATGCGGGAGCGCCAGAAGCGGCTGCCTGGTAATCATGCGAAGAGATCAGCACCAGGCTACTGGACTGCGCAAACACACCCGAGTTAGCAACAACACCAGCAATCGTGGCATGCAGCGTCTCACCTGAGCCAACTCTCGTCTTGATATACACATTGAACGAGTCACCCACCTTCTTACCATAGTTATCGAGAAAGCTCTGGGTGACGATGACCTGGTTATTCATAAGCAGGCTTGAGACGCTCCCATTGCTCGGAGTCACGAATGTTGGCGGCGTAACAACCGGAAAATTGTTCGGGTCAACCGCTTCGACGCTAAAGGTCGAGAGCGACGACCCCGCCGCGTTCAACGTCCCACTCGCATTTGTAACCGCCGTATAGTTGGTAATAGTGCCATCATTTTTCAATTGAGCGAAGAACGTCAGGTCGCTCGCCTGGAACGCTGTACCCTGAGCCGTTACGGCGATATCGCCGCCATTCGTATCGCGTGTATTCGAGGTAAGCGAACTTTGCAACATATTCCCTACAAGCTGCAGGGCCACAATCGCCATCACCCCAACCGCCACACAGAACACCGCCAGCATAGTCCGCTGCCCGCCCCGCAGCAGCGACCGCGAAGTATAATTGAAGTACATCGAAGCTTTCATGATTATGTCCTTTCTTTCCCACATCCTGGATTATTCACTGCGTAATTCTCCCGTGAGAGTTTTCGATCTCCTCAATCTTGCCATCGACGATACGAATAGCGCGATCCGCACGCGAGGCCACCACCGGATCATGGGTCGCGATGATAAAGGTTTTACCGGTCGATTCGCGCAAATCAGCGATCAGCTTGAGCACATTCTCGCCATTCTTCGCGTCCAGGTTGCCCGTTGGCTCGTCGGCAATTACAAAGGCGGGGTCGGTTGCCAACGAACGCGCAATTGCTACACGCTGCTGCTCTCCGCCAGAGAGTTGATTGGGACGATGATCGAGCCGGTGAGAGAGACCAACCAGGGCCAGCAGTTCTTTCGCTCTTGCCGAAGGCGAACCCTTATGCTTGCCGACATACAGTGGAACCTCGACGTTTTCCTGAGCGGTCAGGGTCGGGATCAGGTTGAACGCCTGGAAGACCATGCCGATCTTGCTGTTGCGCACAACTGCCAGCTTGCCCTCGGTCATGCGAGTAATATCCACGTCATCAATCAACACCTGACCGGTAGTGGGATTGTCCAGCCCGGCGATAATACCCAGCAGCGTGCTTTTCCCTGAACCGGACGGCCCGACAATGGAGACAAACTCTCCGCTCATAATCGAAAAACTAATACCCTTAAGGATTTCGATGCGCTCGCGACCAAGGGGAAGACTCTTCGTGATATCGCGGACATCCATCACAACTTTGCGTTCCGTCTTTGGCGTTTGCTCTTCTGCTTCGAGAATAATGGCTGTATCTGTATGCATGTGGTTTTTGCTCCTCTTTCTTTGCTTCATTAGGGTTTCAATGACTCATTCCATCAAGAACTGTCTAAAGGATAAGCGAGAAGCAGATTTTTGTGATGCGTCTGGAGATGTGTTGTTGATAGGACTGTAGACGGGGGTGGTGTGCCTGGCGGACTATGAATCTTGGATTGAATGGATAAATGTAGGGACGCGATTTATCGCGTCCAGGCCCCGCTTCAATGCGCGCCGAGGTGGACGCGATAAATCGCGTCCCTACATTTTGATCCTTGCTTCATTGGTTCATGTTCATCATCGCGCCCCTCTTCCCAGGGCAATACGCTGTCTCATGGGCGCAATGATGCACCTTCAAATTTGACCCTTGCTTCATTGGTTCATGTTCATCATTGCGCCCAGGTGGACGTGATAAATCGCGTCCCTACATTTTGCTTGAATCATCGTTGTTTCATGGTTAATAAAATACCGCCTGGTTGTTGTATTTGAAGCAAGTATTCAGTAAAATAGCCGCTGGAACAGCTTATTAAGGAAGTACTTTGAAAGGGGATAGCGATGCCTGACGACGAAACAACAAGCGATTCAAACGAAACAGAAAATCATGTATCAAAGGAGAAAATCATCTCCAAAAGCGATTTTTTACTTCATGAATACGACGCGCTCAGAGAAGAAATTGTCCAACGCATCACGGTGAGATATTCAATCATTACATTAGCGCTGGCAGCATTTGGAGCGATTTTTGCGTTTACTAACACGTTTGCAGGCGTGTACTTAGAGATGCTTTACTCTCTTTTATCACTCTTTTTATTACTGGCCTACATTGCCAACTCCTATGTCCTTGGCAGGTTAGCCGAGTTTATCAGCGTAAATATTGAGGGCAATGTTTCAGTAGATAAGCAAACAGCTTCAATTGCTTCGATTGGTTGGCAAAATTACCAGAATAATGGAAAACAACGGAGGAGAACAGAATTAGCCTACTTTGGCGGCAGAATAGTTTTTCCCGTAAGTAGTTTAATTGCATGGAGTGTAGCCGGTTTTACCATCTTAGCTCCTGATTTTAAACCAATTTCCTATAATGGGTACAATTTTAGCGTGATAACTTTCTGGCTCACTTTTTTCGTCATAGTTATTTCATTTCTGGCAATATTCCTGGAGGGCCGTGTCCTTAATCATGCAGACACGACAGAGGAAGTCGCGGCCCCGTGACGCCTTCCGCTACAAGATGCATCATCAGTTCGAGGGAGAAGCGCTTTACCCCCCTGCCATCAGATTGTCGTTAGGGATGCGGCGCACTGGCCGTTCAGGTTGTGTGGCAAGGTCAGCGTTGCCTGCACGCCTGGGCGTCGATGCTCTCAGAGTGGAGGCGCGCTGGTACAGGGTATTGGCAGCCCGCGCGGCGTCATAATGGAAGTTCTTACTGGCCTCCGGGTCATTGGCGATTGCGCGAAAACGTCCTGCCAGGTCAAAAATCGTATCCGGATCACTGACTACCCCGGTGCGTACCAGGTTATACGTCTCGATCAGCGCTTCAAACATGGACTCTTTGGGAACAGGTGCTGTAGTGTCGGGTGGAGGAAGCGGGATGGGCGCGGGTGCGGGCGCTTGTACCGGCATCTGCACTGGCACTTGCACCGGCCTGGCTGGCTGTGCCTGCGGGGGGACTTGCGGCACTGCGCCGCGCGCCATACCCATATCCACGGGCCGCGCCATCGCGCCAGGAGGTGGTCCCCCGGCTGGTGCCAGGTGCGGTATCAACGTAATATCCTCGACATGTACCAGATTCACCTGTATGCCGCGCGTTGCCACTTGATCCTGTAAGCGTCTCCGCAATACAGCATTCAATCGATCCCAACGTGTCTCCGTGGCAAGGTCGGTGATATCTTCCATAGACGATGACATGCGCGAATGTACATGATGCGCCCATGCCACAAAATCGGCTGGCGCGAGTTCATGCACCACGCTTTTGATCGTGCCCACGAAGTGCTTGCGCAGGTCCTCTTCCCAGTTCTTGATGCTGAGCGCGGCTATGTGCGCGTCTTCCGGCAACAACTGGTAGGTGATGGTTGCAACAATATCTATATCCTGGTCGCGCGAGATGTTGCTTACCCGTATCGCCGGGGTGGTCCAGGTTGTCTCCTTTGTATCTAAGCGGCTATAAATTTTTTCCCAGGGCCACAAAAAGTTGAGGCCTGGAAAAAGTGTGCGCTCATATCTACCAAAGGCCAGCACGATATCAGCATGTCCCTCCGGTACCTGGCGGATAGCGCGTCCGCCCATAATTGCGCCAACGACAAGTATAACAACGAATAAAAGCAGGCTGCCTCCCAGGCCAAAGAGAGCATAGGCTCCGACAAGCACGAAGAGGAGATAGCCAGCAATGGTGAACAGGGTCCAGAGACTATCGTTTGAACCCGCATAGTAGAGACATGTCCCCTGGACGACGACCAGCCCCAGCAGGATAATTGCTAGAGGTACAAGGGGCAGATTTCTCGAAGGCGCCGGTAATGCAAAGAGGAAGATAAGGAGAGCAAAAGGCACCGGCACAAGCACCGGAGAGAACTGACGCGCCAGTCGCTGTAGCGTCTGCCAGCTAAAAAGTGGAGCCTGGTTCCACATTTCGACATCGCTATCCGTACTCGGATACGATGCTTGCAAATCTTCTTGATCCTGCTCATCATCCAGCAGCGCGGGATGCACCGGATCATCGGTATCTACGAAAACGGATTGCGC